>Ga0272443_10002789_pt1 | contig 21623 bp, 16 predicted proteins | sample SSMAcet12_FD_193581 | JGI IMG/M metagenome (GOLD analysis project Ga0272443, IMG submission 193581) | Marine sediment archaeal communities from Little Sippewissett salt marsh, Falmouth, MA, United States - SSM-Acet-12 | ecosystem: Environmental > Aquatic > Marine > Wetlands > Sediment ... | reverse complement strand
CTAGGGCGCGTGGCAGCCCCGGATGATGTAGCCGCCGGACTTTTCCTCGCGCTCCAGGTCGAGGATGCCCTGCGCCTCGGCCTCTTCCAGCAGTTGGTTGAACGAGCGGAACCCGTAGTAGGATTCGCTAAAGCCCGGCTTGCGCCGCTTCATGGTCTGCTTGATCATCGAACCCCAGATCCGGCCCCCCTCGCCGCGTTCCTCCACCAGCGCCTCGTAGGTCTCGACGGTCAGATCCCAGGCCTGCTGTTTCTTCTTGTCCGCGGGGGCGGGCTCCTTGGCCTTGGATTTCTTGCTCGGCGCCGACTTGCGGGACGTCCCTTTGGCCGCACTCTTTTTGCGGGCGGGCTTGCGGCGGACGAGATCGTCGTAATAGATGAACTCGTCGCAGTTGGCCATCAGCAATTCCGAGGTGGAGTTCTCGACACCGACCCCGATGACGACTTTGTTGTTCTCGCGCAGCTTGCTCACCAGCGGCGAGAAATCCGAATCGCCACTGATGATCACGAAGGTGTCCATGTGCGCCTTGGTGTAGCACAGATCGAGGGCATCGACCACCATGCGAATGTCGGCCGAGTTCTTGCCCGACATCCGTACGTGCGGGATCTCGATCAACTCGAACGATGCCTCGTGCATCGAAGCCTTGAAGTCCTTGTACCGTTCCCAGTCGCAGTAGGCCTTTTTGACGACGATATTGCCTTTGAGCAGGAGCCGCTCGATCACTTTGGCGATATCGAACTGGGCGTAGTTGGCGTCACGCACGCCCAACGCGATGTTCTCGAAATCGCAGAAAAGAGCCATATTCCTGGTCTCTGCCTGATACGCCATACACCGATTCCTTCCCTGATCCGATACGTCTCCAGCGAGATCCATGCACAGCCCATCTGCACATGGCGGGCCCCATCATACCACAACCAGTCGCGGACGCCACGCTGTTTGTCGACAGATTGGAGACCGGAACGCTAAAATCACCGGCCGGCGTCAGGGCCGTGTCCATGCCTCCTCGCCCGGGCGGGCGCCGGGGGCGGAATCGGCCATCGTTAGCTGGCGGAAATCCCCGAGGCGATGGAAGGTCAGGTAGTTGGCGTCGTGCTGGCGCGGGGGCTCGTCGGGTCCCGCAACGAACGCCGTGCGCGAGACGACGATCATGTCCTCGCCCTCGAACAACCAGTCCACGTACTGAAAGCCATGCTTGGCCGGGTCCGGATGGTAGAGCACGACGCAGCGCATCGTCCATTCGCGCAAATCCTGCGAGCACATCAGCGCCAGTGCATTGCGCACCCGCCCCGGATTGGTGCTTCGGTGTTTGGGCAGGACCGGATTGGCCAGCGTCCAGTAGAGATTGGAGACCGGGTCGTGGCGAATGGTAAACTTCTTCGTCCCGCCGGGCAAGTCGATCAAATCGGCATTCGGATCGAACATCGCCCGCCTGCCATCGCCACTGACGCGAACGACCGCGGCCTTGCCCCCTTCGGGCCGATACTCGACGCGCAGCACATTCACGATGTCGCCCGCGGGCGTGGCCACCGCATTGCCCTCCAGCCACCCGTCGAATTTGCCACCGAGCCACGTCGGGTCGCCTTCGATGCGGCTGCTCGACGTCCAGGACGTGGCGCTGAGCAGATCGGCATCCACCGGCGCCGACATCATGAACGCGCGGAAATGCCTGGCCCCCGGTCGGTTGCCCGTGACGTCCTCCATCGCCCGCCAGAGCCGACCGCGATGCACCAGCACCGGGACCGGCGCGCAGTGGTAGTTGCCGCCGTCCAGGAGCAGGCCGGACCGCGCGTCTTGCGGAGTTGTCCAAGTCCGGCCTCCATCGCTTGAGCGCCGGATGACCACCGCCCCGTCGTGCCGGTCCGTGCCGAGGAGGTAGAGATCGGAACCGTGCGCAAACAACGTCGCCCAGAACAACCCGTCGATCGTCGCAACGGGCTCCCAACTGGCCCCACGATCGCGCGACCGCACGACGTGCGTCACCGCACTGGTCCATTCGGAAGAGCCCTCACCGCACTCGTCGTACTTGGCCACGTACGTCCCGTCGGAACAGACCGCAATGCCGGGCGAGCCGATGTAGATTTTGGAGGATGGTGGCGCATAAGCCATCACCACACCGGGCACTCGGTCCGTACCCAGAGTCGTCCGGCCCCATGCGGTCTGCGTCTGGAGGATCTCGCCGTAGAGGTCGGGGCGGCGTTGCTGGTAGTTCCGGCTGTGCTTTCGGATATCGCGCAGGCGCTTCAGGTCGATCGAGGCGCTAACGTAACTCTCCTCTTGCGGCGGGCACGTGGCCTTGATCGTCGCGGGCCAATCCGCAATCATCGTACCACCGCCGTAGGCCTGGTTCGCCGTCACCAGCGCCACGGAATTGTGGAACATGGCGGTCTTAACGATAAAACCTTCGACGCTGCCACCCCGGCCGTTGATCCAGACGATGATCTCAGCGCCCTTGAGCGACAGGACCCGGAACGGCTCGGGAAACCAGCCGTCATAGCAGGTCAGGATACCGACCCGCGCGAAATCCAGATCGAACACGGGCAGGTCCTGGCCCTTTTCCATGATCCACTCGGGATCGTTCTGAATGAACCATTCGGTCGAGCGGCCCGCCGGCGGGTGGGCATAGGCTGGCGTGCCTTCGAAGGTGTCCACGGCCGCGTGGGTCTTGTGGTACTTGCCCTGGATGTGACCCTGGCGATCGAACAGCAAGGCCGTGTTGGCGAAGCTGCCGTCTGCGTGTACTTCCCAACACCCGACGATGACGTAGATGCCGGCCGCGGCGGCAGCGCGGGAGATCTTCTCGGTGACCGGGCCCGGCACCGCAATCCGGCCCAACACATACTCGGGAAACACGACGAGCTGCGCTCCATCCTCTGAGGCTCTCTTGATGTACTTGACGACCGCCTCCCCAGGATCGAAACCGGGGCGCTCGATGTACCCCTTGTCGTAACCACAAACCTGCACGGCCGCAATCTTGACCGTATCCCGATCACTCGCCTGTCCGGCCTCTGAGTAAGTCGTCCATCCAGACGCCAGTACCAGCAGAACGAAGGTGCCAAGAACGTTTCGGTCCATTTGTCCCTCCATAGTTCAACCCATATCACCCGTGCCCCACGGTGCCTTGAAGCCTCAATTGCATTCATGGCCGTCGATGAGACACCGAATGAGCCTTGAGCTTGTGGTAGAGCAACTGCATGGTCTTCTTCCGGTCGATGTCGTAGCAGCGGAGGATCTTGCCCTTGCGCTGCGTGTGCTTGTAGGTTAGGTCCCAGTCAACCTCCGGGCCGTCGACCACTTCCCAGGATGCCAGGTCGGGATCGATCAGGGCCGCGATATCGCCGAGATCGAAGAATCCCTTGTCAGGCCGTCGGTAGTACGTCGATTCGAGACGATACTCGTGCAGGTAGCGACCCAACGGGCCGCACGAGACGAACTGTTGTGAGAACTCCATGGGACAAGACAGGTGGGTGCCCGTATCGAAAAGCACAAAGGCCAGATCGGAGTGGAACACGATCCGTGCCGCCCGCACGTCGCCGATCACATTGAAGTTCCAGCATTGCTTGGGCCAGCGTGTGCGAAAGTGCCAGAACACCCGGACGCGCTCGGCGATGCGCGGCTCTTTCAGGTAGGCCGACGCAATGTCCGTTGCAGCACCAAGTCCGACCACCCACAAAGGATCCTCCGGCGTCGACGCCATCGCTCTGGCAATGATGAAGTCCACGCCGTCCGACTCGCTGGGCTCGTACTGATAACGCATCGGCGCCGAACCGCGCTTGATCGGATACTTGCCGGCCAGACCCGCTTTGGCCAGGATCGTCTCAACCTCGCGGGCAGACGCCTCCACACTGTCCGGGCCGGCTTCGGGTCGCCGGTTGTCGAAATTGGCCGCGACGAAGCCCTCGATCTGGAACCGCTCGGGCGCCAGCACTGCCAGCGCCATGGCCCAAATGTCGTCGATCTCGTTCTTGGTGTCCGTATCGAAGATAACGCGGATGCGTTTGCCCTTGGGCGGGATCTTGGGCAGGACGCGGTTCCGGGCGTCACGACCAACAACGGCCTCGCGCAACTGTCGGTAGTCAGTACCGAGATCATCGGCGGCCTCCAGCCGGCCAGCAAGAAGTTGCGTCCCGGCCAGGATTGCCAGAGTTACTATCGCCCACTTAGACACGGTATATCTCCCACACGAGTCTCTGAGATTTTATCCCGGGTCGCTACATCCCCTGATCGGCGGGCATCACGAGGATGCGCGGGATCGCGACGTGCTCGGGCTGTTCGAGCATGAAGCGAACGGCGCGACCGATGTCCGCCGGCTGGACCAGTTGCTTGATGTTGAGCGAATCCTTGGGGTGTACCGGGAAGTGGTCCTGCAAGTGCGTCTCGACCAAACCGGGCTCCAGCGCACAGACGCGCACGCCCGTGCCGGCCGCCTGCATCCGCAAGTCTTCCGTGAGCGCCTCGGCCGCGTACTTGGTGCCGGCGTACGCCCCGGTGGTCGGGCGCACCTTCGTCCCGAGAATGCTCGAGGTATTGATCAGATAGCCCCCGCCCTGGGCGATCATGTGCCGCATCGCGAGGATCGCCAGGCGGTAGACCGCCTCGACGTTCACGCGCACCATCCGGCAGACTGCCTCCAGGTCGATCTCCTCGGCCTTGCCGACGATCATCACGCCCGCGTTGTTGAACACGACGTCGCACGAGCCGAATCTCTCCACGGCGGTGTCGATCAACCTTTGCGGCAGCGCCGGGTCGGCCATATCGCCCGCAACAGTTACGGCTTCAGTCGGTAGCTCACCCGCCAACTCGTCGAGCAGAGTCTCGCGCCGAGCCGTCAACACCAGTTTCATCCCCGCTTCCGCCAGCGCGACCGCCACCCCCTGCCCGATCCCGCTCGACGCCCCCGTAATCACGGCAACCTTATCTCGAAGCTCCATGAAGCACATCTCCAATCCAATCTGTCTGTGTGACATCTCTGCCCGGCGATCCCGGCCCCCCCGATTATACGCCGCGGCGAGAGCGAATCAAGCCGTGGCAAGCCGGCTCCAGCCCAACTCAGGCCGAGAATCAACGCCCCAACGCGATATCTTTCTTCCTTGCCCACACCAGATCATCAGTATATACTGGTGCAGAGATAGACACCCTGGGAAGAGCGGCGGCAAAATCGATCGGGCCCCCCGATGGGCCTCAAGCAGTGCGCGGGAGGTTTGTCTGCGCGGTCGATGGAACGCGTGTGTCGACCGTAGATCGGAGGTGAAGAACATGGGAGCTTCGTTCGAAGTGCGTGCGAGCGTGTTCTGTTCTGTCCTTGCGAGTCTGCTGCTGTTGGGCGGATTGGCCCGGGCTCAGCCTTTCGCCGGAGGGACGGGAGGAGCCGGTGATCCCTACCAAATCGCCACGGCCGAGCAACTGACGGCCATCGGCGGCGATCCCGATCTCCTCGACAAGTGTTTTATGCTGGTCGCGGATATCGACCTGGACCCCAATCTGCCCGGCGGGCGCGTGTTCGAGGCGGCCCCAATCGCCCCGGATATCCTGGACGCGAACGGGGTGGATATGCCCGGCGTTCCCTTCACCGGATCGTTTGACGGACGAGGTCACGTGATCCGCAACCTGGTGATCTCAGCCCCGACGCGATACGCGGTCGGTCTGTTCGGCCGGATCGGTATCGGGGACGTCGGTAAGTGGGGCAAGCCCGGTGTCGTGCAAAACGTGCATTTGGAAGGGGTGACAATTGACGGCCACGAATCGGTCGGCGCCCTGGCCGGGGTCAACGGAGGCACGATTCTCAACTGCTCGGCCAACGGCAGTATCACCGGCGAACGCGATTACATCGGCGGACTGGTCGGCTACAACACCGGCACCATCACCCTGAGCCACACAGCAGGGAGCGTTCACGGCCATGATGATATTGGCGGACTCGTCGGGTCCAATCCCACCGGGGTCATTACTCAGTGTTCTTCTGCCAGTTTGCCCGGCGGTAGTGAAAGCGTTGGCGGGCTCGTGGGAGGCAGTTCGGGACATATCGCCGCTTGCAGCAGCACCGGCATCGTGGTCGGAGGCCGTCACGTGGGCGGCCTCGTCGCCGGCAACGGCGGCAGCATCGTCTCGAGCTACACAACCGGCGATACCCGCAGCGGCGAAATGACGGGTGGGCTTGTCGCCGGCAATTCGGGCCCCATTTACGATTGCCACGCCTACGGCGATGTGGAAGGAGCGGAATGGACCGGAGGCCTTATCGGCATCAATTCCGGGTCTGTCACGGAATGCTCGGCCAGTGGCAACGTGCTCGGTTCCGAGGACACCGGCGGTTTGATCGGCTCCAACTCCGGTACCGTCACCAAGTCGCACGCGACCGGGATGGTCGATACCGCCAGCCGTGGTGACTACGTCGGCGGCCTGGTCGGATCGAACGACGGCACCATTGCCGATTCGTACGCCACAGGAGCCACCAACGGCAGTGAGGAGGTTGGCGGTCTTACCGGTCGCAATGCAGGTGTGATCGTACAATGCTACGCCAGCGGCGATGCGGCGTCTGTCGAACAAGTCGGCGGCCTCGTCGGTGACAACCAGGGACACGTCGAGGCCTGCTATGCCACCGGCAACGTCAGCAATACGGATGAGTATGCCGGCGGGCTGGTGGGCTACAACGCCGGGTCGATCGCGGCCTGCTACGCCGTCGGCCGTATACAGGTCACAGGGTACGAAGACGTCGGTGGCCTGGCGGGCAACGTCAGTAGCACCGGATCGGTAGACAGTTCATTTTGGGATGTGGATACCACAGGGTTTGCCCAAAGCGAAGGCGGCACCGGACTGCCGACCGCTGCCCTCCAGACAGCGCAGACCTATCTCGACGCCGGCTGGGATTTCGTCAGCACCTGGATGATCTGCGAAGGCACCGACTACCCCCGACTCCTGTGGGAACAGCGCTCCTGCGACGAAGACAACTAGACTCGAACCCCAACCTGTGCTCCGGGTGGCAGCCTCAAGGCGAAGCCTTGGGGATGGCTGGCCCGTGCGAACCGGCCCCGATCGCTCGTCCGCGCCCGCCCGCCGCTCGCGCCCCGGCCGGGTGGCAGCCTCAAGGCGAAGCCTTGGGGATGGTGACTGGGCGCTGACGCCCGTGCTCTTCCGGGAAGTTCAGATAGGCGAACTCGCCGAACAGCTCGATCGCCTTGCGGTCGTACGCCCGCGCCGCCTCTTCTTCGCTGTCGTAGAGTCCCAGGTTGTAGTGCTCGCCCTCACACGTGATTGTTGCGCGCCACGCGCCGATCGCTTTCTCAAAGTGAACGCCTTTATATTGCGACGTGCCCCGACAGCGACGGCTGTTATACGCATTCTGCTGTCTGGTACAAATCCGCAAGTTGCACCGGCGGTTGTCCAGGCCGTTGCCATTGATATGGTCGACGACCATCCCCTTGGGGGCCTTCATAATCATCCGATGCATCCAGATATTCCCACCGCGTCTGTTCTTCGTGGTGGCATAGAACTTGGTGCCGTTATAGGCCGCCTGCCACTTGTACCGATTGAGCCATTCGAAATCGGCGGCATCGACGATCGCAAAGCGCCCCTTGGTCAGTGCGATATAGCGGATGTCGTCGTTGGGCGGTTCCGGCGGCTTGCGCCGGACCGGGGGGCGGTACCTGGGTCGAAAGTTGCGGCAGGTATCCAGGTGCGACACCTCGCGCATCTGGCCCGGTGATTCCGGATGGCTGATGCACGCCAACAGCCCGGGCCAGCGGGCCAGGATGATCCGAAACCAATGGCCGACCGGCCGCATCGCGCACGCGCAGTTCGCACAGATTCGCTCGCTCATGAGGAGCCTCCTTCCGTCGCGGACATAGCGCCGATTGGTGTTACAGCGCCGGCCACGACCGCAGTTCTCGCTTCATTCGGTTGTCAGGTTCAGCGAGTGCGACTCGCCCTCATCCGCTGACCACCGCCCCCCGCGGCCGGTCCGCCCGCTGCTGCGTGGCACACTATATAAGACGCCGCAAGTTCACTCTTTGTTCAACAAAAATTCAGCACTTTTCGCGTCGCATCCCCTAACCCCCGCCCCACCCACCACTTGCCCCCGAAAAAAATTCCTGCGCCCGTGGCAACCCCCGGGTGGCAGCCTCAAGCCCACAGGGCTTGGGGATGGTTCCGCCCCGAATGGAGATTCCCCAGGGTGTGGGTGGCAGCCTCAAATCCGCAGGAGGTGAAAGCCTCGTAAGGTGGGCGCTATCTGATGGCAAGATACTTCATTGGCGTTTCTGCCGACGCCAGTCTACCACCTTGGACGGGTGTTCCTGCTCGCGCCGACGCAGGTCGGCAACGATCTTCTTCAGGTCGTGCCCATGCTGGGCGACGTACGCCTCACGGTTCCGGCAGACCTCAGCGATGATCTCATCCTCATACATCGGACGGTTCCTCCGACAAGAGCTCCAGCGGCGTTTCGACACAGACCTTTCTGCGCATGGCGTTTAGCCTACCCGATTTCATAGCCTCAGACAAGAAACACCGACCTCGGCGCCAGGGTGGCAGCCTCAACTCCGGAGGAGTTGGGGATGGCTAAAACGTCGGAAAGCTGTCTCGATCAATCGTCAGCGGCCCAACCCCGTCGTCCTCCCATGCGCCCGCACTGGAATAGCGCCACTGCTCGGGCGTCGCCACCAGCCCTCGTCGCACGGGATTATGGTGAATGTACTTCACTGTCTGGACCAGGGTATCGACGCGTGTGATGTTCCGGTCATAGCCTCCGCCCTTCTGCCAGAAATGATAGGGTCGTGACTGTTGCCCCGTCGCCATCGACTCCAGTTCTTGCGGCTGATGGCTCTTGAGATAGTGAATCGCTCTGCGTGACACCGGTTGCTTGATCGCCAGCAAGATGCGCGAGATCGAATAGTCCTCGCGCCTCGGGTAGACCACCAAATGCACATGCTCCGGCATGAACACGTACGCCCACAAATCGAACGAATGCCGTCGCCGTGCTGCGTCAATCGCCTCGGCCAGCCATTGACACATCCTTTCCTGCGCCAAGAACGGGCGGCTGCGATAGCAGCTAAACGTCAGCGCATGCGCCTGCCCCGCCGTATCCCAGCGCCGGCAGCGCTTCGTAACCCGGTCCCCGTCCCGCACCATCCCCTTCGTCGTTCGCTTCCCCACGTCCCGCTCGCTTCCCACGCCCCTGCCCCCCATCCGCCATCCCCAAGGCTACGCCTTGAGGCTGCCACCCGGCGCGTCCGCAGAACGCTTGGCTACTCCTGACCTTTAAGACTATCAGTGATTTCGTCAAACTCGAAAGCAACGCTCTTCACGTAGAACAGTCGAGAACTCTTGATTTCGGCGGCATCTGGGTCGAACAGTACCACGTTCTGCCCTTTGCCGAGCGAACTGCGATACTTAATTCCGTCAAATCCCTCTGCCTTGAAAAGTTCTGCGATGATTTGGGTCGGGACGTAGTAAGCCGTATTGTCACTGGGAGTCACAGGCGTGGCAAATTGACCGCCAATACGTGTCCAGAGTGTATCCTCGCAGTCTTTCGCAGGCGACCCTTGTGGCCAGTGCCAAATAAGAACAGGTATCGAATCTCCCATGGCAGTGCAATTCACGATAGACAGTTCTCGACACGGCTTGAACAGGCCTACGGAGACGTACGCTCCTATCCATGGCCGAACCTCGCCAATCGCGGTATCATGGTCAGTAGCAAGATAGAGGTATGCCACCCCCTTTGGATTCGCCCGACCTTCCACAGCACCTTCGTGTGGTGGCTTCATGCGTTCTCGGGCCAGAGGTTGTGGGACGTCGCCAAAGTCGAACTCATCGCATTTCTGCTGTATCCAAACATTGCCTCGTTGCGCCCGCCACAGCGATGCGTCCGCTGGCAGAATCTCGGCGCGTTTCTCGGCAGTCTGCCGGATCATTTCCAGGAAACTCTCCGTCTCACGATCATAGATATATCGGGTCTGCCCCGTGACAGCACGCATGAAGTGATTGAAGCGTTCCCATATACTGTAGTCAGCCATTGCACAGCCCTATCTATGAAACGGTTAGAGAAGATCGGTGTAACGGTGCCACCCCTTCTGGTCCCGCAACAACACTTCGGCCTCATCGATCCTCATCGCGCGGTTCCTCATGTTCTTCTCGTGTCAGGCTACGTAACATGCACCTGGAATAGAGAACAACGATGGTTCAGAATCTACAGCAACCTCTTGGTCGTATTTCCACACCACAGATTCGTCTCAGGAGCTCGCGTTCGTAGTCCGATTGTAGCAGGGTTCGTTCAAAAACCAATTCGAAATCTTGTCGTTTGGGTGGCAGCCTCAAATCCGAAGGATTTGGGGATGGCGGGGCTTCGATTGGGGATTGCCGATTAGGTCCATTCGAGTCCGCTCAGGACGGCTGCGCCGATTGCGGATTCTCGTCCGCGCGATACGAGATACGCTTCACGAGATACGCGATACGAGCGACGTAACCTCACGCCAAGTGCTGGGCGAGGTAGGCGATGACGTTGTCGATGAGGGCGCTGCCCTGGGGGGTTTGGATGGCGATGCATTCGAGGATGGGGATGGCGGCGGCGCGCTGTTTGCCCAGGGGGACCGTCAGGTAGCGATCGATTTCGGCGCGCACGTCTTCTCTGAGCTCGTCGAGTGTTCTCTTGTTGATTTTGTCGCGCTTGTTGAGCAAGACGACGATCTCGCGCAGCTTGCGCTTGGTGTAATGGCCCCGGCGCAGGACGGTGTCCAGGTGATTGCAGAAGAGGCTCATCCAACGGGCGGTGGCCGAGACGGACTTGGTCGAATCGAGCAGGACGATCACGGCGTGGGGCTTGCGCTCCCCTACCAACAAGGCGTGCTGGATCGGCCCGGTCTGGCCCGGCGTATCGACCGCCCGGCGCACGTTCAGGGCCAGATTCCCATCGGCTCCGACGTGGACGACGAAGGTGGGCGACTTGGTCAGGTGAAAGGTCATCAGGCGCAGGCCCTCGGGATCGAGGGTGCCGAGCCGGAGGTACTGGGCGAACTTGCTCTTGCCCGCACTGCTGGGCCCGAGCACGAGGATCTCCTTGCCCTTGGCGTAGGTCCGCAAACGGGCCCACCCCTTGGGTGCGGCCCGACCCCCGGCTTGCGTCTTGGCGTTCATGCCACATTCCCCCAGGAACACCACATCGTGCGCCATCCGCACCAAACTCACCGACGTGCCCACGGCACGCCGGGGCACCATTGTACGGCCCGGCCGCACCGCGACTCAACTAATTCTCGGCGGGAAATTGAGGCTCGATGGCGGACCATCCCCAAGGCTACGCCTTGAGGCTGCCACCCAGGGCCCGGTGCCCCCGAAGATCCGCAAGTCGAAATCGGTAATTCGCAATGTGGGCTTCGCCATCCCCAACTCCAGCGGCGTTGAGGCTGCCACCCGGGGCAGATTCCTGGCTCGTTCGCCTCCCGCCTCCGGCCTCCAGTCTCCGGCCTTTCAACTCGCCATCCCCAAGGCTTCGCCTTGAGGCTGCCACCCAAGGCCGTGCACATGCGATGCGGCCAGGCCAGCGGGGACGCTCGCCCTACCGGCGCGGGGTTGGATTTAGTCTTGCAGGGGCGGAAATGGTGTCTTAGTATGCGAAGGTGCAGGCATTGAAGGCAAAAAGCATGGCGATAAGGAAGAGCGATGGCGAGCGATAAGCTACGTATCCATGAGACGTTGCCGTTCCAGAATCCTCGGCTGGTCGTGGGATTTTCGGGCTGGATGGATGGGGGAGACGTCTCGACCGGGACGATCCGCGTACTGAGCCAGAAGCTGGGAGCTCAGCGCTTTGCCGAGATATTGCCCGAGGGGTTCTACATTTACAACTTCCCGGGGGCGATGGAGCTGGCGGCGCTGTTTCGGCCGCACTGCCGGATCCAGGAAGGGCTCTTGCGGGCGTTCGATATGCCCGAGAACACCTTCTTCGGCGAGCCGGGCAGCGACACGATTCTGTTCCTCGGCAAGGAGCCGAATCTCGCGTGGCAGGACTACGCCGACTGTATGTTCGAGCTGTGTGCGCGGCTAAACGTCAAGAGCATTTACTTCATCGGCAGCGTTTCGGGGCTGGTGCCGCACACGCGCGATCCGCATCTGTTCTGCTCGGTGTCCGACGAGGAACTCAAGCCGGTTTTCGAGCGGTACGGGATTCGGTTCAGTAACTACGAGGGGCCGGCCAGTATCGTGACCTACCTGACGGCCGAGGCGCGGAACCGAGGGATCGAGATGGTCAGCCTGGTCGCGACCGTGCCGGCGTATGTCCAGGGCAACAATCCGAAGTGCATCGACGCCGTCGTGCGGCGGGTGGCGGGTATGCTGCAACTCGATATTCATCTCGACGATCTGCGCACCGCGGCCGATGATTTCGAACGCAAGCTCACCGAGGTGGTCAGCGAGGAGCCCGAGCTGGCCGAGAGCGTGGTCAAGCTCGAGCAGGATTACGACAACGATATCTTCAACAACGAAATGAGCGATTTGAAACACTGGCTGCATCGCAAGGGCATTCGGCTCGACTGAGGTGGCCAGACGGAATCTTGGAGGCATGTGGCATGGCAACGATTCGATGCATGAAGAAGACCCCGCGCGCGCTCGTCGGCGCGATCCTGTTGACGGCTCTGTTGGGCGCCCTGCCCTGCTCGGCCCAGGAAGTCATCGGCCGCCCGGGCGAAACCCCCGCCCAGCGCGACGCCCGCATGAAATGGTGGCGCGAGGCCAAGTTCGGCTTGTTCATTCATTGGGGTGTGTATGCGGTGCCGGCCGGGACGTACAAGGACAAACAGATCGGTGGGATCGGCGAATGGATTATGAATCGTGGGAAGATCCCGGTGGCCGAGTACCAGCAGTTCGCCAAGCAGTTCAATCCGGTGAAGTACGATCCGGACGCGTGGGTGCGGCTGGCGAAAGAGGCGGGCATGAAGTACCTCGTGATCACGTCGAAACACCACGACGGCTTCGCGCTGTTCGATTCGAAAGCGACGGACTGGGACGTGGTGGACGCGACCCCGTACGGCAAAGACCTGCTCAAGCCGCTGGCCGAGGCCTGCCGCAAGCACGGCATCGTCCTCGGCTTCTACTACTCCCAGGCCCAGGACTGGAACCATCCCGGCGGCGCCGCGGCCGGTGGCCACTGGGACCCGGCCCAAGACGGTGACATGGACGAATACATCCGCACCATCGCCGTGCCGCAGGTCCGCGAAATCCTCTCCAACTACGGCAAGCTCGGCGTCCTCTGGTGGGACACGCCGACCAACATGAACAAAGAGCGTGCCGACCTGCTGCTGCCTTTGCTCGCCCTCCAGCCCGACATCATCACCAACAACCGCCTGGGTGGCGGCTACGGCGGCGACCTCACCACGCCCGAGCAGCACATCCCCGCCACCGGCATCCCCGGCCGCGACTGGGAAACCTGCATGACCATGAACGGCACCTGGGGCTTCAAGAGCTACGACCACAACTGGAAGTCCACCGAAACGCTCCTGCGCAACCTCGTCGACATCGTCAGCAAAGGCGGCAACTACCTGCTCAACGTCGGCCCCACCGCCGAAGGCGAAATCCCGCAACCCAGCATCGACCGGCTCCAGGAAGTCGGCGCGTGGATGAAGGTCAACGGCGACTCGATCTACGGCACCACCGCCAGCCCCTTCCCGCGCCTGCCGTGGGGCCGCTGCACCAAGAAGGTCAGCGGCAACCGGGCCACGCTCTACCTGCACGTCTTCAACTGGCCCACCGACGGCAAGCTGCTCATCCCCGGCCTGCGTAACCGCGTCCGCCGGGCCCGCCTGCTGGCCACCGATGAATCGCTCCGCGCCAGGCTCACCCCCGACGGCGTCGTGATCGACGTCCCCGCCGAGCCGCTGAACACCATCGACACCGTCATCGTCGTCCGCACCCGCGGCCAGTTGGAGATCGAAAAGGTCCTGCCCCGCCAGGCCGCCGACGGCACCATGGCGCTGCCGGCCTCGATGGTCGACCTGCACGGCCCGGAAGGCCGCTACGCCCAGGTCGAGTCCATCGACGGCCAACCCAGTATCGGCTTCTGGACCAACGATCAGGCCTGGGTCAGTTGGGCCTTCAAGATCGACACGCCGGGCCAGTTCGACGTCGTCGCCGAGATCGCCACCCCCGCGACCGCCAGCAAGTTCACAGTCGCCATCGGCAGCGACAGCCTCGCCGCCACCGCTCCCAACACGGGCAGCTACCAAAAGTTTGAAACCGTCACGCTGGGCCAGCTCCGTATCCCCGCCGCCGGTGACCACGAGCTGACTATCAAGCCCGTCAAAGACCAGTGGAGTCCCATCAACCTCCGCGGCGTCACCCTGAAACCAACGAACTGACGATATGACGCGTCGCTCGGAACTCGTGAATCGTATCCCCTCGTGCCCCCGCCCATCGCGGGGGCACGATTCTGATTGACTTCCTTACAGACTCTCATCCGGTACTGGAAGCATAGGCATCCGATACTCCGTTACTTCGAAATCGGTCGAGAAGAGTGGTTCTTCGTCCGCATCCGGAACTCCGTCGCGCGGGTCCGTATCTTGATCGTGCAGTGCACCGAACATAGGGTGATCGGGATCATCACGGCCGCTGTAGACTTCGGCGCGACCGGTGGCGACGATGGTATCCGCATCGGTGGCCGTGACGGTGCCTCGGTAGACCAGCATCCAAACCACCTCGCCATAGCCGGGGTCGTGCGTTCCCGTCGTGCCGTAGCCGATATAGGTGTAGTTCCAGGTGTTGGGCCCGGTCCTGACCCACGGCCCCATAGAGTCCGTCCGTGTGGTCACCTCCGGGAACATGCCGAACAGGGCTGGATCCGGGTTGAGCACTTTCATGACCACCGGTGAGACCCCGTTCTTCTCTTCGCCGACCACCTCGACCCACGCCATTTGCTCTTCACCGGCGGGCCCACGTTCCTGACGGCCCGTCCAAATGCCCCGGGGATCGACTTCATCAGGATCGCCATCTTGCCCGGCGACAATGCTCAACGTCGTGGTAAGCACCAGGGCCACTACCACGATAATGGCCGCGATGACAGTATGTCTTTTCGAGTTCATAATCATCCCTTCCGCATCAAGACAAGATCGAGTTGCCAAAACCAATAGCTACAGTATCCCTGTCGACAATCACCTTCTCATGCTGGATCTCCCTTCTGGTTTGTGCTAAGGTGGTCACATCCTATCTCCGTGCGGGCAAACCACCTCCGCGGAGCAGGTCCGGGCTAGTGAGGATGCGGCCAACATCGAGTGACTCACCAGCCATTTGCTTACCGCCTAGTCTTGTGCACCTGTCGGTGCGTGTATTTGCATGATGATCATCCAATTCCCATTTATGTCCTTTTCCCACACTGACAGATAGACGCCAGGAGTCGTGGAGAAAAGGCCTTGCGGTGAGAGGGAGCGAAACTCATAAATCCCGAGCGTGTGCCCCAGAGCGCCGGAGCGCGAGAGACGGGCCTCAAACGGCGCTGTTGTCAGTGCGGAATCCGACTCGGCGGTGTTGGCCTCGAAAAAGGCATGAATTGCGGATTTGCCGTCAATGGCAGGATGGCCGGCGGGATAGAAGACAGCATCGTCATCGAGGAAGGCAGCCATTGCATCGAACTGACCGGTGGCACTTGCAGCGGTCATCGCTTCGGTCAAGTCTCGATCCGTCCGAAGCAAAATGGCACGATGCGTCTCCACATCAATGGCCAGGGAAGGATCAGGCCATCGAGGGGCGGGAAGCTCGGTCGCCAACGGCTCGCTCAGAGTCCCCTCTCCCGGCGTCGGTGGACTCAAGGGCGAATGGACGGCCAGAGATTGCTTCCAGTTCCCATTCGCATCCCTGCGCCATACGTTCACATACCGACCCGCAGCGACCAGGGCAATTCCGTCAGAATCGTTGGTCAAGGTCTCGAACTGGCCCACCGTGTAGCCCAGATCTCCGGCCGGGGAAACGTAAGCCTCTGCCGGCGCAAATACCTGGTGGAATCCCGGCGTCGCCCTACGGGCCGTCAGGAAAACCAGGATCTCCGATTTGCCATGCACCCCTGGACGGTCACCAGGGTACAACGCCGCGTCATCACACAAGAAGGACAAGACATCTTCCGGATCGCTGCCGGCGGCGGCCGCCCACGCCCGCTCCGTCTGGAGCAGCGCCACGCGTTCAGCCTCGACCAGGAGCTGGCGATGTATTTCCCGGCCGATGACCAGGTGTGCGGACCGCGTGAAGTGGATGCCATCCCACCAGAAAAACGCGTCGTCATCCCCCGGGCTGCTCTGGGCGGAACCGTTCAGGTCGGTAAAGCCGTAGGCTTCCGGGGCAGCCCATATCTCGTTGAAGAACTGAAACATGTCCGGCCGAAACACGGTGATCCCATGCGCCTGCTTCAGCTCTTCGAGCCTCTCGTCCAGTATCCTGTCATATTCGAGGCTCAGCTCGCTGGTTACGTGTGGGTAGTATGCGCGAAATGTTGGGGTCAAGCTCCCCGGCCAAAGGCGAGGCATCACGAAAACGCGTGCGCCGGCGTCAATTAGTCGTTGGATGTTGGCCATGTGCCCGGTCATCGCCGTGTTCATTGAACTTCCGGCGACAAGCTCGCCCGCAGCTCCGCCCGCCCAGATTGCCAGCAGAGTTCGATCGGTGGGCTGGTAGTGATGCAAGTAGGCGTTAATCTGCGACGCCACGCCAGCGTTCCCGGAACCGCCCACGGCATAGTTGCGATAGTTCGCAGGGCGACTGCCGAGCGACTCGGCCAACCGGTCGACCCAGGACGGGCCATTGGAATACTGAGCCATTCCGTCACACGCCCCAAAGAAGACGAGTTCCGTCCACCGCGTCAGTTTCAAGGCGACTGGCTCGCTGGTCACCGCGCCGGTCGAATCGGCAATCGTGACCGTGTATAGCCCCAGGTCCGTTTGCTTCACCTCGTCGATCGTGAGACTCGCCGCCGTAGCGCCGAAGAGTTCGATCCCATTGATCTGCCACTGGTAGGTGAGATCGCTACCGCCACCCGCCTTCACGTTGACACTGAACGTTGCTGTTTCACCCAGGTCGACGGCAAGGGGCCGCGGTTGCGTGATGATCTGTGGCGACGCAGCCACTTGGCCGGCCCAGCCAACCACAATGACCGTCAGGATAGCCATCCTCGCCCGCAGGACTGTGTTTGTCGTTGCCTTCATAGTCCTCTCCTTTCTTGGATGTGTATGAATTCCAAATCACTTCGACGGTACTCTCACTTGGACTGGATCAGTTCTTGGGGAGCGCTCCAATACTGGATTTCCTCGCTGGTTTGTGCTAAGGTGGTCGTGTCCTGTCTCCGTGCGGGCAAACCACCTCCGCGGAGCAGGTCCGGGCTGGTGAGGATGTGGCCAACATCGAGCGACTCACCAGCCCTTGCTATGTTAATGCTACTTCTGACCGACTCTCGCCGGGCATGGGCCGGAGACCCTGGTCTCCAGCCTCTTGTCTTCTACTCCACAGGTCCCAAGTAGCGATCCAGCCAGCCTACGACCCGTTTGCGAAAGTCCTCGCCATTCGAACTGAGCAGAGGACCGTCCGGGTATACTAGGCGGTGCTTATCTGCCTCAGGGGTCCCCAGGAAGTCATACATAGGTTGCTGCAACGTAGCGATAGGATCTTCTTTGCCGTTGATCATGAGCACGGGTACCTTGACTCTGGGAGCATGGTTCAGAGGATCGATTTCGGGCGTGGTGGCCGTCACTCTATTGGTGGGAAATCCGCCCGACACCAGGATCCCCGTCTTGAAACGGTTTTCAACCGCCAGGGCCACGGGGCCCAGCGATCCTCCAACGACCACCCCGTAATAGGCGATCTTCCTTTCATCGATATCATCCCGGGTTTCCAAATAGTCAATCGATCGACGCATATCCTGACAGACGTGAATGATCCAATCCGCCGTAGCGTGAGGCTCGAGGTACCAATTCAGGTATTGACCGTAACTGCGCTCATAGGTGCCCTGGTAGATGGGAAACATCAAGGCCCGACCGCTTTGGAGGATCATCTCGGTGAAGTCTCGTTGCTCCAGGCCGACAAAGGGTCGCTTTTCCAATGCTTCACTGTTCGGCCAATAGACAACGGCCTGATAGGGAGGTTCCGCGGCCTTGGGTAAGAACAGATGGGCAATCACTCGGTCCCGGCCATAGGCCGCATTGAAGGTGACCGTTATTTCTTTCCAGGATGGCGCACTGTCGTCCATCCTCTCTATGATCCAGTCCAAGGGCAGCCGATCGTATTCGAACTGTCGCAGGATGAAACGATACTCTTCGTCGGAACAGGGCTTTGAGGTGGCATAGTCCCTGTCATTCGACCGTAGCGGCACCGGTGCCAGAAGCTCCTGCGCGAATGAGGGGAGGCCCCCCGGGTATATCACACAGCGAAACCCATTGCCCGGGGTTCTGTTCCACGGAGGTCGCAGGCTTCGACCAGCAAAGCGATACGTCTGTTCCCCATAGCTTCCGCCCATGATGAAGTGCTGGCGGCCGGAATCATCCGTGGCAGTGGAACACCATTCCTTCACGTTTCCCGCCATATCGTAGAGCCCTGTGTGCCCCATGCCGGGGAAACGGCCCACGACGGCCGTCCCGCCCACCGCGAAATTGCTGTGGGGCACAATTAGGCCGGATTCCTCCAAGCAGGCCGCACGCTGCCAATGATGAATCGTGGGCAGACGCGCACCGGCAAATCGGGCATAGGCGCTGGCTTCGAACCAACTGACGCCGGAGACCGGGTATCGCTCCTGTCCCTGCGGATAGGTTCCACCCTTCCACGTAGACGGGCCCGCCTGACCCGTCTGATCCTTGAACTCGGCCTTCGCCTCGTGCCAGGACAGTTGACGACCATCCTTGGTGAAATCCAGTCCTTCCCAGTAGTCGGCGTTTGCATACCCCCCCGCAGCCACAAACGCCTGGAACTGCTCGTTCGTAACTTCGTATTTGTCCATCAAGAAGGCCGGTACCTCCACGGTCGCGCTCTGAGCCTGGGAATCGTCAGTCAGTTCAGCCTGCCAGCCATCGATCCAGACCATCTCCCGCCCTAGATCACTGGGACACAGGCGAACCGAAAGAGATCGATCGGTGACACATTCATAGGTGTGGTATCCCTGCTTCTCGAGCTTCCAGCGATAGATACTATTGGCCAGTGTGATGTCCTCTAGCGGCGATCGTCCGAGGTAGTGCCAAGGCCTGTCCGCGGTATCGTATTCCCGATAGAATACCTGGGCTCCGGGGGGTGTCGAGTTGATCGAGTAGGTCTTGCTGATGCGGGGCCACAGGTCTATCAGAACATGATCCTGAGGAATGATCTTGCGGACCTGCTGTGCCAAGGGGAAGGCTGCGACCGTATCCCCGGCCTGTACGAATTCGACGATGCGGGGCAGGGCTTGGCCCTCGGCCCATTCCAAGCGCGACGTGCGCCAGTACTTGACGGCCGTTGTGACCAGGCCGACGGCGAGGACCATCACCAGCGTGGCCATGAGAAGACGGGACCGATGCCGGCAGGCGAATTTCCGGAGACGATAGGACATGCCCGGCGAGCCCGCCAGGACCGGCTCATTCTTGAGATGACGTTCAATATCCTCGGCCAGGGTATGGGCCGTTTCATAGCGCCGGGTGCGGTCCTTTTCCAGGCACTTCATCACGATCCAGTCCAGATCGCCCCGAAGGATCTTGTGGAGCAGATTGGGGGTGACCTTGCGGCGTTTGGCAATCTCGGTCGAGAGCTCCCCGAGCATCGTCAGTTTGGTGGAGGGCCTGAGCGGCTCCTGCTTACGGATCACCCGCTGCATCTCGATGTAGCCCGCCTGGCGGAGTTCCTCCTCCGTGAACGGCGTCGTGCCGGTCAGGAGTTCGTACAGCAGGACGCCCAGTCCGTAGATGTCCGAGCGGGTGTCGACATCCTGATCGCTCAATTCCGCCTGCTCGGGACTCATGTAAGCGGGAGTGCCGATCAGGTGAGCATAGCGGGTAAACAGCGTCTTCTCCGTAAGCCTCTGATTCGTCGCCTTGGCGATGCCGAAGTCGATCATTTTGGGTACAGGTCGGCCATCGTGTATCGTTACCATCACATTCGACGGCTTGATATCGCGATGGATGATACCCTTCTGATGAGCGTGCTGAATAGCGTGGCAGACCTGGACGAACAGGGAGAGGCGATCCCCGGTGCTTAGGTGATTGGCGTCGCAATACGCCGTAATGGAGACGCCGGTGACAAGTTCCATGACAAAATAGGGTCGGCCCGCCTCGGTGGCGCCGGCATCGAAGGCCTTGGCGATATGGGGATGATCCATCAGTGCCAATGCCTGGCGTTCGGCCTCGAAGCGGGCAATCACCTGCCGGGTATCCATCCCCAGCTTGATGATCTTGAGAGCCACCTTCCGCCGGATCGGCTCCGCCTGCTCGGCCATATAGACCACCGCCATGCCCCCTTCGCCGATCTTTTCCAGGAGCTTGTACCGCCCAATGACTGTGCCCGGGCCTTCGCTCAGCGGCGCTGTATCGAACGTCACCTCGCCATCGAGCGCGGGAACCTCCAGAAAATCACCCGCCTGCGCATTGGCGCGCAGCAGCGCCTCCACCTGCGCTCGCAACTCGGCGTCTTCGCCGCACGCCGCGACCACGTACGCAGCGCGGGCGTCGCCCGGTCCTTTCTGCAGGGCGCCGTGATAAATATCCTCGATTTGCTTCAGCGTAGGCCTCACGACCGACTCCTCAGGCGATGCCTCTGTAGGACAATGCGAAAATCGAGCCCGAACCGACTCACGAAAATTGAAAACACGCTCCTGGCTGAGACGAGCTAGTCGTCCCGGCGCACCTGATGATAGAGCCAGGCACGGGCGAACGACCATTGCCGAATCGCCGTGGCGCGCGAGATGCCCAGGGCCTGCGCCGCCTGGTCGATACTCAGACCGGCGAAGAAGCGCAACTTGACCAACTCGGCCTTCTCCGGGGCCTCGCGGCCCAAGCGCTCGAGGGCCTCGTCCAGCGCGAGGAGTTCTTCGGTGGGCACATGGCTGGCGACCTCCAGATCCGTCATTCCAATGCGCCCTCGTGCTCCACCATGCTTGGCACTCCGCTTGCGCCGGGCGTTTTCCACCAGAATGCGCCGCATCGCCTCAGCGGCCGCGACAAAGAAATGGCCGCGACCATCCCACCCCTGGGAATCGTCGCCGACCAGGCGCAGGTAAGCTTCGTGCACGAGCGCCGTGGCCTGGAGCGTTTGTCCGGCAGGCTCACGGGAGAGCCGCTGGGCAGCCAGGAGCCGCAGCTCCTCGTAGACCAGGGGCAGGAGTTCATCCGTCGCCTTGGCATCACCCCGCTCGATGGCATTCAGGATGCGCGTCACGTCGCCCATATCTGCTTCCCGCCGTTCAGGCATATCTCAACACAGCAATATTGTCGACAAAAGGCGGCGAGACTTCAAGGACCAAACTGGACGGACATCGGGAAACAGCATACCGATTTCAGCATGGACTAATAGGGACGGACCCTGGACTAATAGGGACGGGACTAATAGGGACGGACCCAATCCTGTTCGGCCCGGGATTTGCTGAGTTGATCTTTGGCGTTGTGCGTGCTGCGAAAAGTTTCTGCTTTTTTCCAGTTTCCATTTGCGCCAAGCGTTAACCCTGCCTAAAG
>Ga0272443_10002788_pt1 | contig 21624 bp, 18 predicted proteins | sample SSMAcet12_FD_193581 | JGI IMG/M metagenome (GOLD analysis project Ga0272443, IMG submission 193581) | Marine sediment archaeal communities from Little Sippewissett salt marsh, Falmouth, MA, United States - SSM-Acet-12 | ecosystem: Environmental > Aquatic > Marine > Wetlands > Sediment ... | reverse complement strand
GTAATTATGGATAACTGTGGAGTTATGGGCGGATATGGGGCAATCGATGATTTCCTTGACGATCTCGGTGTTGATTTTTCAGCGTATCACTAGGATAACACTGCGGAACCATACACCGATATAACCGACACCGATCCCGCACTTGTGGGTTGCACGATGCTTGAAGGAAATGTTGGCGGTCGATGGACAGTCGATGGGCCTCTTGCAACAGACCTTGTCCGTGAGACCGATACCGGGGAGATCGTGCTGGTTAAGTCCAGCATCTTATAAAGAAGGCAATAGGATTTTTCATAAATAAACCCCGCTGATTTCAGCGGGGTTTATTAGTATTCGTATATTTTCGGTTTCAGACTCGATCGAGCCAGAATTCGTAAAGGTCCTGAAGCGTCTGTTCGAACGGGATCGTCGGTTCCCATCCGACTTCCTTTGTGATCTTCTCATGGCTGCCCTCAAGCACCATGACATCGCTCGGACGCATCCGTGCAGGATCCTGCTCCACCTTTACATTAACACCGGAGATCCTGATAAGCATATCGAGGACCTCCTGTATCGGACGTCCGACACCCGAGCAGATATTGTAAACATCGCCGGGAGTACCTTTTGTTACTATTTCATGGTAGGCGCGAACAGTATCGCGAACATCGGTGAAATCTCGTTTAGCCTCGAGATTTCCGACCTTCATGATCGGTTCACGCTTGCCTTTCGCGATCTCGGCAAGCTGTTTCGAGAAGTTGGACGTGACAAAAACGTCACCGCGACGCGGTCCGGTGTGGTTAAAGGCACGGGTTCTTATTACCTGCAGACCGTAGGAGCGTGCGTACTGGTATCCAAGCATGTCCTGCGCGACCTTGCTGACCCCGTAGGGGCTGAGCGGCCTCAGTGGTGAAAGTTCGGTGATCGGAACTTCGTCGGGTTTGACGAAACCGTATTCCTCGCTCGAACCGACCACGTGAAGCCTTGCTTCGGGAGTAACTTCGCGTGCCGCTTCAAGGATGTTGAGCTGCCCCTGGATATTGGTATCGAGGGTTTCCGCGGGAGCCGACCAGCTTGTCGGCACGAAGCTCTGAGCGGCAAGGTGGTATATCTCGTCGGGAAGGCAGTCTGCGACCGTTTTCCTTACGCTCATCGGGTCCTTGATGTCGGTTTCGAAGAGGGTTACCGCGTTTTTCAGTTCAAGGTGATGGACGTTATCCCGCTTCGATCTCCACCTGACAGACCCGAAAACCTCGTAATTTCTCTCCAGAAGATATTCTGCGAGGTGACTTCCGACAAATCCGGTTATTCCAGTTATTAATGCTCTCATTATGCGTCCTTTCGAGGGGTAGCAGGAATAGACAAGTCATGATATATTCTTGAGTGGCCGTGGTCAATCGATCGCGCGATAATTGTATCCCGAAGATGGTCAGGTTATATCAAAAATATATACCGTCACTGAAGCCACACAAGGGATGGTGGCGAAGTGATGGTTTTGTACCGTAATCAGATCCCCACTGAAATTGAGAATTGACGTTTATATAAACGGTTGCCTGCATCTGGCAGTGCGCGTAAAATTTCCAGCCTGGAAAATTATATAACTCGAAAAAAGGAGCCGTTGAGCCATGACAGATACAGCAAATCTCAGTGCCCGTCCGGACATGGATGAGATCCACGAAGCAGCATTGAGAATATACATGGAAGGACTTGGTTTGCCGGAAGGAGAGGCAATTGATTTTATCAACAGGTATGTTGCCAGTAACTATGGGCTTCTGACAAACGAACCCATCGTGATGGCCGAAGGGCCATGGCTATATACCCGCGAGGGAAGGAAGATATTCGACGGGGTAGCCGCGTATTCGGCGGCGAATCTCGGTCACAACCATCCCCTTGTAAGGGAGGTCCTGCAGCATTTTCTGAACCACCAGTCCCCGACTGTTCTCGGAAGGTTCCTTCCCGATCCGTTCCTCGGTCTTTTGGGAAAGAAAATCACCGGGATGACCGGGTTCGAGAAGTTCCTTCCCGCCAATGGTGGCGTTGAGGCCCCGGAAGCTGCGATAAAGCTAGCGCGACGCTGGGGGCACCGTGTAAAGAAGGTATCGGGCACTCCCGAGATCCTTTACTTTTCGGGGTGTTTTCATGGAAGGACGCTTACGGTCACACAGGTATTTGAGGAAGCTGAAGCGATAGATGATTTCGGGCCATTTGTCGAAGGATTTAAGAAGGTCGAATTCGGCAGTCTTGAAGCATTGAAGGAAGCCATAAGCGAGAACACAATTGCGATCCTAATCGAGCCCGTACAGGGTGAGGGCGGGATCAATATTCCACCGGAGGGCTACCTTCCGGGACTGCATAAAATCGCGAAGGAGAACAATGTACTCGTAATATATGACGAGGTGCAGACAGGCTGGGGCAGGACCGGAAAACTGTTCGCATGGGAGCATGAGGGCGAAAGGACCCGTCCGGATATTCTGTGTGTTGGAAAATCAATCTCCGGTGGTTATGCGGCGATATCCGGAATCCTCGCGGACAGTGAACTTATGGACCTGTTCGATCCGGGATCGCATGGAAGCACGTTCGGCGGGTGTCCGATCTCATCCGCGATCGCGCTCGCATCCCTTGAAGCGATCGAGATGGAGAAGCTTCCCGAAATGGCCGTTATCAAGGGTGAATACGTGATGAAAAGGCTCGGAGAGATAGCGGGTAAAAGCAACATCATTAAAGAGATTCGCGGACTCGGGTTAATGATAGGCATCGAGCTTAAGGACGATGGTCCCGACGGACACGATATCGCGGAGAAAATGTACGAGAAGGGCATGATCCTTAAGGACACTCACAGGTGGACTTTAAGGTTCACGCCACCGATTGTCGCGGAGATAGAGGAGCTTGATTACGCGCTTGGTCTGATGGAAGAAGTATTCTGCTGAAGCGGTAGTTTAAGTAATTCTGAACTGTAAAGCCCGTCACATGACGGGTTTTTTTCGTCGAATATAGCAGTCTGAATTCTCGCAAATGAGGCATATCAATAATTGTTATGTTTTCTTTAACTCTGTTAAAGCGAATCAGTTGGTGCTGACACGACATATATAGTAGGAGTGAAATGCTTGTTTTATTAGTGCAGTTGAAGTTAATAACTTGCAAGGTCGTGAAGTGATGAGTGATTTTCCGGGATTGCAGGACAATCTTGAGATGCTCGAAGTAATTGAAGGACTTCTTGGTGTGACCGAGCAGCGTGAACGTGAAATTGTCGAGCTCACGGTCGAGCTGGAATTGCTTAAGAAGAAGGTGGAGGATTACGAGGAGAAGTATCCTGATCTGGCAGTTGAAGAGGAAGAAATCGTAGAGGATGAGCTTCCCCGCGAGGTGCTTGTCGCGGACGGAAGCGACGCGGCGCGAATCGATATCACGGGACTGCTTATAAATAATGGCTGTGATGTAGTGGCAACCGCCAGCAACGGTGAGGAGGCCTACGATTTATACAGGATGTATATGCCGACGGTCATTACGCTGGATACCCACCTTCCGAAACTTGACGGATACCAGGTTATAAGGCGAATCAAGAACTACGATCCGTCGGCGAGGATAATTATGCTTAGCAGGGGCAGGGACAGGCAGATGGTGCTGGATGCGATACTTGCGGGGGCTGCTGATTACATCTGCAAACCTTTTACACCGGACAGGTTAGTAAATGCAATTAACAGACTTCTGTCCAGACAGATTTAAAAGTTTGGGCAGGGAAGAGGTTGAATAGTTAAAAATGGCTGCAAATGAACTACCAAATGAAGAGAAATCGGCTGATGAGTACCTTGAAGTTATCGAGGGACTTCTCGGCATGTGCATGGACAGGGAAAAACAGATCACCGAACTTGTAGGGCGTATCGAGGATCTTGAAGCTGAAATCACCAGCGAATCTATGTCCACGGTGAATTCCGGTCCGTACAGTGAGGTAGATGAAAAAACGTCGAAGAAAATTGGTCCCAACGTTCTGATCTCGGATGACAGCAGAATAATGTTGAGGCAACTAAGCAGGCTGCTGACCGCCAACGGGTACAACGTTGTGACATCCGCAAGGGACAAAGATGAGATCATACGAAGCGTGAAGGCCATTAAACCCGATGTGGTGACACTTGAGATCTCGATCAGCGATGAGGAAGGTGTGGATATTATAAGGACTATTAAGTCTGTGTCACGTAAAACCCGGATAATATTAATAAGCGGGGAACTTGATAAGGAGACAATACTGAAGGCTGTTCAGTCCGGAGTGCATGACTACATTGCCAAACCGGTACAGCCGCTGAGACTGCTCCAGGTTGTCGGAGCGTTAGTAGCATAACGGCAGCAGTAATCAGGGAGCAGCTACAAAGGAGATAAGGGCAGGAGCGAATGTGAGATTCCTGAGTTACGGGATCGACACACAGAAAGGAACGAAGGTAGCGTAAGCATGGACACTTCAATCAACAGACATCGCCTGGAAGAATACAACGGCGCCTATACAAACTCCCTCAGCCCGGCAGCGGTTAATAGTGAAACATTATTACCGGGGGAGTTTGCCGCTCAATATGATGTTGTCAGGCTGAGCTCAATAGACGATACGCATAAGAAGCGAGACGAGGTTAACACCGAAACCGACGGGAAGCGTATTCTCATCGCGGAAGACTGCCCGGTTATGGTCAGGTTGCTTCATGGGTTTCTTGAGACAGGCGATGTGCATGTGGTTGCAGTTGCAGATAACGGCGCGGACGCTGTTCAGCTTTACAAGAGAACGAAACCGGACCTGGTGATCATGGATCTCTATATGCCCAAAATGAACGGGCTGATGGCGACGAAGCTCATCGTTGATTTCGATCCCGACGCAAAGATCATTATATGCAGTGTCGAACTGGACAGACAGATTATAATGAAAGCGATGAAACTCGGAGCGATAGATTTCATCGCAAAACCCGTCCAGACAAACAGGCTCCTGCAGGTAGTGAAGGAATTATTGTCAAAATAACCTTTAGTTAATCCCGTACCAGTCATATTTTTAACCGTTTCTTCATTGCCGGTGATTTGCCCTGCATGTGTGGCTCTGCTAAAATCCTCCAGAGAATAAGGAGGATACGAGAAATGTTCAAATACCGCTATTTAGTGATCCTGTTACCCGCCGTGATTTTACTGTCAGTCGTCGGCTGTACCAAGCAGACAATCACCGACAAGGCGATCATAGACAACATTACAGCCTGGATGGATCAACCCCAGGACCCTTCAGATGAGTGGACGCTTGCGCCCGAGGAGCGAGCCGCGGTCGAGTCCTTCGAGGTCTACAGAAACACACTGAAACTGCAGCTTGTTACGGAAACGAACCATGATATCTGGGAGCCTATAGGTAAAAAATTCGCCCACCAGTTTGCAATGGCATCAAGAGAACTCAGTTATCATGAAGCGAAATACAATGTTGAACTTTATATCATGGTAACTGTGGACGACGAGACGTTTAATGGAAAAGCGGGGGTTATCGCCTTCGATAATGCCTCAGAGAGATTAATTGTTGAACTTATGAATCCGGAAAGCGCGGGGCGTTACATGGGAGAGGGATAATTATTCATACCGACTTCGATCCGTCACGAAAGTGGCGATTTTTTTATGTGGCGCTGTTAATAAAGATGCTGTAAATGATGTACTGAAGGCTTTCAACTATGCTGCATTCAGTCCGGGGCAGAAATCCTGCCATTCCCCACGGGAACGGTATCGCGATCAGTCCCACGATCGCTCCCCACAGCACAAGGTTGCGGTAGATGACCTTCCAGTATTTCGGACCTTGCTCTCTAAGGAATCGGTAGCCGAAAAAGATCAGCATTGGTGTGGCAGCTATCGCATACCTGTATCCGAACGATGTCCCTCCGTAATTGGCCGACGCGAACATGAGCACGTATCCCCATCCGACGAGAACTCCGAGTATGAGCATTAACGCTTCCATACGAAGTTCGCTTCCTTTTTTAAATGCCGCGGAGATTGCCGCGATCAGACCGACAAGGATGGCCGGCGTGTAGAGAAACACTCCCCTCGATCCGAACAGGGCGACGGCGATGTATCGCCATCGGGCGGGATTGAATATGGTTGCCTGTTCGGGCCTCAGTACTTCACCGAAGAAACCGGCCGGAACCGCGATATAGACGTCCGACTGTATGTAGGTTGGCATCCAGTTACCGGTTATCCGGGAATTAAGGAAAAGATGAGCCAGTATCGGTATTGCTATACCTGTTATGTACAGGAGCGAGAAGTACCGTCGCTTCGATGCGGTATAAAGAGCGGCGATGACTGCGAGTGCGGACGGGGCGAGTAACAGGGCCGCTATGGTCCCTTTTCCAATAAGATAAATAGTGCCTGCTATTCCCGCGGATGCGAGAAGCGTAATGGATATCCAACCGGACTGAGCGGAGGGTTTTACGGATTGCGGAGATGAAGTGATCTCGTGCGATGCGATCAGGACAAAGAAAAGGGCTGCAAAAGGCAGGGAACCTGTCAGATCGTTAACTCCGGCAAAACCGACCGCAAGTCCCGCCCAGATCGCTTCCCACCATTTTACAGCACCTCCCAGACGGTACCTGAGGACGTAGAAGAACGCGACAAATGTCAGTGCGCCGGCGACAGTATGGTTATTGAAGACGGTTGAATATGCAGGATAAAGGCTGCCTATCGCGAGTGACCAGAAAATCAGCCAACGCATGCTTTTCGACAATGGAACAAGATGAAGCGCCCTGAAGAAATAGACCAGAAGCAGCGCGAACGCCAGGACTGAGGTTGTAAACGTAACCCATGGATAGATAAGGTCTTCGTTGTTCTTATAGGTCAGTTCGGCGCCGGTTACTGTTTTAACGGCGCTTCTGAGAACCATGTAATTGACTGCGCCAAGTGCGCTCAGCGACGGTGGTTTCGTGGAATAGAAATGTTCTCTCAAAAGGACCTTGTCGCCGGTAAACCATCCCCATTTCGAGTAATCGATTGCCAGGGTGCCGCGTTCCGCAAGGCTCTCGACCGTGGCGATACGTGCCTGATCGTTCCAGCTGTCCGCACCTGATTTTGTTAGAAGAAAGTGACCTCGTCCGAATGGAGCCGGGATCAGGTAGATTACGATCGCGATGAAAAAGATCCACCACAGCGTCCGGCGAAGCCTGGGTGGTTCGGGAGGAATCATGTTTCCGGATTTTTGATCCATCACGTGTGCTTTTCGATAATGCCTGTGCAGTACCTGTCGGCAGCTTCCATTATTTTATCGAATTCGTAGTTGTTGCGCACGAACTCTCGCCCGGCTTCACCCATCTTCCTGCGAAGGGTCGGGTCCTCAGCCAGTTTACCTATGTGGGCTGCCAGGGCTTCGGAATCACCAGGTGCAATAAATAAACCGGTGACATCAGGCTCGATTACTTCCTTCATCCCCCATTTGCTGGTGACAATCACGGGTTTTTTCATCGCGGAGGCTTCCAGCGCGGCAACCCCAAGTTCCTCGTAGCGACTGGGCATTGCGAAAATATCTATCGAAGCGAGTGCCCGCGGCATCTCCTCGTATGGAATTCTGCCGGGAAATATTATCCGGTTTTCAATCTCCAGGCCCCTGGCCTGTTCCTGGAGCTGCTTTTTCATCTCACCGGCCCCGGCCATTACACAGCGAAGGCCCGGGAGAATCTTCGACGCAACGGCGATTGCCGTGACAAGGTACTCGGGACCGTATTTTGGTTTAAGAGCCTTGAAGAAGCCGACGGTGATGGATCGGTCTCCAAGCGGGGCGCCGTCCGGCCATGGGAAGCGCATGGGAACATCGATCGCGTCGGGATCGAAAACCGATGTATCAACGCCATACGTAAACAGGTCGGGAAGTGGGCGTCCGGGAGTGAGTTTTTTTATTGCTTCCGCCAGGAATTTACTTGTCGCGGTCTGGTAGTCCGCCTTTTCAAGGGCCTCGACGATCAGCATCCGCTGGATCGCGCCCTTGACTCCCGACCGGTTGGGAAAGATTGTAATTTCACTTCCCCACGGACTGATTATGCTTGGATGGTAGTCGGCCCGTGCCCCATAGGTTCCCGAGCCATATGCCCACAACACATGCAGGAGTTGAGGTTTTACATTGTGAACGGCACGTTTTACGCGGCCAATCTCGGTCCAGCTTTTTATCGATGCGATTTTGAACGGTGGTATGTAAGGGTCCAGTATTTTTACACCGGGAAGCATTTCGGGTGGTGCGGGCGCCTGGTAGGGGAGAAGTGATATCTCACCGGGGTATTTCCGCCCGAACCAGCTTACCCATTTCCACGTGTGGGAGTTGTCGCCGGGTGCGATGAAAAGGATACGAGTCATATGTTCACACCGCCCCGGTAAGTTCGGCGAAGAGCTTTGACATCTCGTTTGCGGCAGCCTTGCGTGTCAGCGGATGCAGAAGTTTTGCACCTACAGCCGGTGGATCATCCCCGTTTTTCCAGTTGTTGAATGCCTGAATAATCGCATTGACAGCTTCATCCGGCTTTTTAATGTCTATACATGTTACCTGTGGAAAGTTCGAGATAAGTTTTTTAAGGTCACCATCCGGAGCTGCGGCCAATATGGGAGTTCCACTGGCGAGATATTCATACGTTCTACTTGGGATGTGCCCATGTGCGTTGGGGACCTTCGCGAGCGGGAGAAGGAGAAGGTCGGCGTTGCGAAGGTCGTTTATGTTGTCGGAATGGCTTCTGAATCCACGGGAATCGCATCTCTCGTTAAGACCGCTTTCAAGCAGCTTACGGTTAAGCCGCTGGTCCGGAAGCCCCTGGAAGAAAACCCTGATTCGGGCGAACAGGTCGGGATGGTCCTTCCTGATTATACCGAGAGCCTTCAGGAAGTCATTCATGTTGTTTCGTCCGAAAACCGTCCCGGACGCAACGATGGTGAATTCGGAATTGCCGGGATTTGCCCTGGAACCAAGCCCCCTGAAGTCCTCGTAATCGAAACCGTTAGTGATGCAGACTAGCTTTTCCGCATGTTCCGGATATTTTTCCTTCATTAACTCGGTGAATGTGGGTGTGACCATGACAACACGGTCAGCCATCTCCATGAAATCCGATTCAGTATCCTCGGCGAACCTGCGCTGGTGGGCGTTGGGGATTGTCAGGTAGGGTGCGAGTGTCCATGGATCACGAAATTCGACCACCCATGGAATGTCGAACCTTCGCTTCAGCCAGACACCGCACAGGTTGATCGAGAATGGCGGGCCGGTTGTGTAAAGAAGGTCGAATTTTTCAGTCTTAAGAAGTTTCGACGCTTTCTTCTCGGCCTTGTCGGCCCAGAAAACGCGCTCATCCGGGGTTATCAGGTGTTTCGGGATCCAGTCAAGCCCCGCCTTTCCGAGTGAGCGTCGTACGAGCTTACCCTCCCATACAACCTTGCGCTGGATTACTCTTACGTTACCGGGAATCTGTTTTTCCAGTTCGTTGTCTACAGGATAGTGCTTGGGAGTTGTTGCTGTCAGTACGGTGATATTCCATCCCATTTTTGCCAGGTACCTGGTCATGGCAAGCGGACGAAAAACTCCACCACCTGCTGTTGGAGGAAAGAAATACGAGATAAAAAGGACGTTTCGGGAACTTTTGCTGTGCTCGACCTTTATCTTACGGCTTTTCTTCGCCATTAAGATCTCACCTCTTTATCAACCCCGTTGTCGGAGCCGATTTTTCTGCCTGTGGTTTTTATCAGCGACCAGATAAACTGGAAGTCACTTTTCTTCGGCAGGAAAATGTCGCGAGATCGTTCGCCCGATTCCCGTATGTAGAAATAAAGGAACATAAGGAAACTGAAAGTGTAACTTATACTGGATGCAATCGCAGCACCATGCATGCCGTTTACAGGCAGATTGCCGATTTTCCAGGAACTGGGTATCAGAATGATGTTGATGGAGACGTTGAGGACAAGAGATGTAATAGAGACCCACATCGCATAATGCGGCTTGCCGCGGCTGAAGAAATCGGCGGTAAAAACCTTCGCAAGTGACAGTGTGAAAATTCCCGGCATAAGGAGCATGAGAGGTATGTATGCTTCGGTGAAATCCCATGGTGCGCCTTCTTTGTTGTAGAGGAAATCGAGTGCGGGTTTTGCGATCAGGGCGAGGGCGATCATGGCCAGTATGACAAGGAACGTGACGGCCCTGAGGCTGGGTGGTACAAGCTTCTTGCGCTCGACTTCTCCCTTCTGTGTAATTTTGGGAAGTAGCGCGGTCTGAATGGCGTCGGGAATTATCCAGATATTGACGATGACATTGACTGCGGTTCCGTACAGGCCGACCTGTTCGAGAACCTGGTCGGATGACCCTACCGCGAGGGCGCTTATCAGCCAGCGGTCAACGTTGTAAAAAAGGTAGCTTGCGAAATTCGCCCCCCACGTGAACCGCCCGAATTTCCAGCAGTCCTTCGCAACCAAGGGTTCCCACTTCCGGACCGAGGTCTTGTGGAAAACCTTCAGGATCAGGAATGTAAAGCTGAAAAGGGTCAGGCTTATAAGGATATAACCGAAAACCGCCCCGGTTACTGCCAGTTTCAAACCTACAACAAGTATCCCCATGAAAACCAGTGCGGCGATTATCCGCAGCATGGAGTGGATATTCCTTACCCAGATCTTGTTTTGACCGTACAGGATGCCTTCCAGCAGCATGTCGAGTATGGATATGGGGATAACAATGAGAGCAAGAAGCCCTGCCCAGTGCGGGACATGCTCGAAAATCTTCTGATTGGTCGGAAGGTACATGTAACCGACACCGAGAGCGATGGCAGGAAGAGAGAAGATCAGGGTGATAACGAGAGCGTTCGATATCAGTTTGGGAATCGATTCCGGCCTTCTTCCACTGAAGTAGGTATTGGCCTGGTCGAATCCGAAGTTGCCGAACCTTGCAAGGGTATCGGGGGCGAGCTGGATGAGTTCGAAGGCGCCCTTTAAGGCGGGTCCTAGCGTTCTGTTTATAAAAATTGAGTATACGAGCTTCCCGATAATGATGAAGCTGCGCGTGAGGAGGGTATATATGGAATCCTTGATCACTTTGTAAAACAGTGATTATACCCCAATCGCTGATGGATAATATAGGATTTTGAATAATGATGGAGAGAATGAGCGGGTTATTCGGATGATTCACCGGATTCCTGCTGCGAACGCTTCTGCCTCAGACGCTTAAGTTCATCCTGGCCGGTGAATTTTCTCTCAAGCATAATATTGCCCTGGCTCATTCTTATGGTCACGGGAGGTTCGATACCGGCAATTGTCATCATCGTTTTTCCGAAAAATACACGTACCGCGGATTCCATTTCCTTGGCTGAGACGAAGTTATACGTGAATTCCGGCATTTTAGAGTTAGGATCTGTCTCGCCGGGAAATTTTACTTTAAGAGTCGGACAATTTTCAGATCCGATTATATCGGTTACTACCCATCCGCCGACCTCAAGTGATCCCCCGACGATACGCCCGTCGCGCCGAAGTACTTCAAAGTCCTTACCCGCTTTAACCTTTGAGCCGAGGGCTTCGATCCTGATGTAACAGCTTCCGCCTGTTTCGACGACGACGTTATGGAGAAATGCTGCTACAAGATCTCCACCAGCGTTTATCACTGTTCTGCCAGAGGACAGGATTCCACCATTTACCTGGATGTTTCCGCCTGCGGTCAGTATCGCGTCCTCGACCGTGCCATAAATATGTATATCGCCACCGGCATCGATCGAGAATCCCGCGCGCACATCTCCCTTGACGATTACGTCCGAGTTAAACTTGATATTACCCGTCGAGTAATCGACATCACCGTTCACCGTGTATACAGGACGGATGACCAATTCATCCTTGGGGCCTTTTGAAATAAAGCCGCTTGCATCCGCTAAAAGTTTTGTATTGTCATCCGAGATTGTTGTGTTCTGACCGGCTCCAAGGCTGAGATCTTCTCCGGGAACAGGCGGGATCTCCTTGCCGAAAACATCATAACCGGGTTCGCCGGGTGTAGGGGGGATTCTCGACTGGAGAACGTCACCCGAGGTTACCATAGAAATCAGGTTCAGCGATTTGAAATCCACAACCCCGCCTTCATCCATTTCCGGAGCAAGATCCTCCTTGATCTCTATCTCCTGCCTGATAATCGCATCCCTGCCGTTCCTTGGCGCTTTCCCTTCTGCGATTAGGACTTTATTGGCATCCGGCCATTCCTCAACGATTCTGTCGAGGTTTTCTTCGATTATGCCGTACTTGATCCCGGAGTACTCAAGGCCGATCTCGATGTGCTTGCGTGTTATGGTTCCGTTGGCGGATGGTTCAATCTCCAGGTAGGATTTCATCGCGTCCTGCGAGGTATTAAAGATGAAGGGGAGTGTCTCAGGGTCGATTTTTTCCTCGACCGGTTCTGGCTGATCTTCAACGCTTCCTTCAGCACCGGAACCCTGTTCCTGAAGGCCTCCGATCTTGACAACCTCACCCTGTGCCGCTGTTTTGATGATGTCGACGACATCATCAAAGATTATCCTGTCGAGTCCGCGTGACTCGACTTCCATCCTGAATGAATTGATTATGGAAGTGTCAAGTTCTTCCGGAGGAACGTTCATGACAAACATGATGTCGGAACCTTCCTGGAAGATATAGTATTTCTTGCCCCCGGGAGCACCCATAACATAATAATATCCACCTGTTTGAATGGTTACAGGCTCATTTTATTTAAACAGAATTAATAAATGAGATAAGGATTTTAACGTCTTAAGAGAGGAGGTTTTCGTAGATCACTCTCATCCTGGACGCATTCTCGATCCACTCGTAGTTTTCCCTCACGAACTTTCGTCCATGCTCACCCATTTTTTGTCTCGCTGCGGGATCATCGAGAAGCCCGGCTACGGCATCGGCGATAGCCTCGGGATTGTCCGGAGCGACGAGAATTCCAGATTTTCCGTCATCGACAGCTTCCGGGACTCCCCCGACCTTCGTGGCCACGACCGGCACTTCCATCGCTTCTGCCTCGACAGCAGCGACCCCGAAAGTCTCCGACTCCCATCTCGAGGGCATGACAAACACGTCGAGATTGGCCATGAATGCGGGAACTTCCTCGTGCGGTACCCTTCCCACGAAATCGACGATCCGCCCGACACCGATCGAGCGGGCCAGCCGCCTGAGGTCCTCCTCCTCGTGACCGACACCCGCAAGGATTGCCCTGATGTTGTAATCCCTGTCCCTTAGAATTTTTGTGGCTTCTATGAGAGTATCGGGGCCGTATTTTGTCCTCAGGTGCTTGAGAAAACCAATTCTGAACGGTTGCTCATCGGGGTCTTTACGCGGGCAGTTGGCCGGGTTAAATTTTTCCAGGTCAACACCGAACGGGATAACGTGGATTTCCCTGCCCTCGGGAGAATATTTTCGTGTCTCTTCTGCAAGGAAATGTGTTGTCGCTGTGAGTACCGTTGCCTGGTTCAGTACGAATTTCTTCCAGTAGACTTCGCTCTTCGGTTCCGGTTCATCGGAATCAGTGATTATGTCTTTTCCCCATGTGCTTACGACCAGACGCGGCAGGCCCCTGTAGACAATGTTAAAACGAAACCTGTAGATGAAATGGACATGGACGATATCCGCCCATGCGAGCATTTTTCGGACATGGGCGTAGTCGGACAGCGTATGGAACTGTTTGAAAGGAGGCACTTTCGATAATCCGGTGGGGGGAAGGGAGTGGACGTATACTTCGACACCGGGTATCTCCCAGTCGCGGTAGCTTATCACCTTTACTTCGCATCCGAGGTCGCGGAAGTAACCGACCCATCGGTGGGTGTGGACGTTCATCGCGTCGGAAACATAAGTGAGTCTAAGGGGACGTCCCTGGAAGGTAAGCCTGTTGTCTTTACTCACGCCCCATCCTCCGTTCGGTGTCTTTTTCTCATTATAACCCGCTTGACAAGACCGGGGATACGTTTCCAGTCCCTGAAGTCGTCAATTCCGGGAACGAGTGCCTCGCGCAGCGGAATTTTCCCGATTTTACAGAAGGTGGGAAGCAGGTAGAGCGCATTAACGAGTGTCCCGGATACTACAGCAATCGATGCCGCCATGACCTCGCGGCCTTCCGGCAGGTAATTAAATCCCAGCCATGATATTACCAGTGCGGTTATAACTCCGAGGATGCCACCCCACGCGACGGGCATCGGACGGTGACGTGCAAGAAGGTGCGCGGACCATACACCGATGAGTGATAGCGCGATCCCCCCGGGGGCCATTATCGCAAACGCCCCTACGATGGAAATGTACTGCTGCCCGAGGAGAATACTGACAATCGGGTGCATGAACAGTACAAGTAATATGAAGATTCCGGCAGCGGCTATAAGGGTATGCCTGCTCGCACGCGCGGCAAGCCTTCCCGCTTCGGCATCTGATCCATCGGTGATCTTGGGAAGAAGCGCGAAAGCGACCGATCGTGTGACTGGCAGGGTTCTCTCGATCATCTGGTAGGCCATTGTGAAGTAAGCGATACGGGCGAGGTTGTCTCCGGCCTTTCCGGTAAGGGAGAAGGACAGTACTACCATCATAGCCGGGAGCATTATATATGCGGCAAGCTGTGCAAGGTAGACGGGAAATCCGAGTTTAACAGCCTGCGATGCGAGTTTCATATCCGGTCTGCCCGACAAATTAACGTGTCCCCTGACGAGCAGCATTGCATATAACAGGCTTATGATATTGGCCAGGACGTAGGCGAGTATCACACCGATCAGCCTTTTATGCCAGAAGAAGACCAGGGCTGCAAGGATCAGGAGCATGAGGACATTTATAACCAGCTCCTTCAGGTTTCTTGCAGAGATCCTGTCCTCTGCATAGATGGCGGCATCATAGACAAGTGTCATCAGGTGGAGCGGAAACGCGAGTGAGATCAGGAGAAACGGAAGGGGCATCCAGACCTCCTGGCAGATCCGCCAGAAAGTTTTAGGAAAACCCCACATGAATCCCATAAGGATTCCGACAGCAATGAGGCCGAAAATAAGTCCAAAAACAATACCGGTCCTGGTGAGTGGACCGAGTTTGTTCCTGTCTCCACCCCCAAGTACTATCATTCCCTGATCGAAACCGAATGTCCCGCCCTTGATGACAATGGTCGGAGCGATCATCACGAGAGCCAGTGCTCCACGCCAGATTGGACCCAGAATACGCGCTATGGCGATCCAGATAAGAATTCCGACAATGAATAGTGCGACGTTTGTGAGCGTCGTTCCGACGCTGTCATGAGCAAGGGAGTGCCCGGAATTCTGGGATTTGCTCTCAGGTGAGGTCATTTAGTAGTTGTGCGAGAGAGCCGGTAATTTTTCGTCGGTCATAATTCGAAAGATAGTCCAGGTCGGGAGAAAATGCTTTATTACGGGACTCGTACATTTCGAGCAATGCTCTGCCGATTTTTTCAGGATTGCCGGGTGAAATGCATCTGCCCGATCGGGAGTTTTCTATCAGGTCGACAAGGTCCTTTCCATCGGTGATCGCCAGAATCGGACGGTTTGCGGCAAGGTATTCGTATGCCTTGCCGGTGACATAGCCCTCTGCGATCAGAAGGAGAGCACCCGCGCCAAGCTGGGCGGAATAGACCTCATCCCGCTTTTTGAATCCCTCGACAAGCATATTGCTCATTATATATCGTGGGGCGAGTTCGTGAAATCCTGAGTCGAAATCACCCATGAACAGGCATCCCGCATGATCTTTAAATTCCGGAGATTTGTCACATGCGATTTTCCACCCTTTGAAAAATGGCTCCGGATCCCTCGGGTAACCTATCGAGCCGGTGTATACAACAGTCCATCTGTCTGACCCGTCTTTACTTCGATACTTCCGGGGTGTAATGCCATCGAAATCCGCAGGGTCGAAACCGTTCGGCAGGATATGGAATTTATTCTCCCGGGTTTTTAACGAATGATATTTCTCAAGGTACTCGTCCCGATATCGCGCCTGAACCACAGATATCGCCGACGCTTCACTAAGACATGACAGCTCCAGTGCATCCTCTTTTCTCTGTGCCCATGAAGGGCGTCGGGGTGCGTAGAGGCTGGTCGTCCACGGGTCCCTGAAATCCATTATCCATGGAAGTTTCGTTCTTCTCGCAATAGCGCGTGCGATCACATGATCGGTCGCTTCCGGACTCGTTGAGAAAATAGCGTCTATTTTTTCTGATTCTATAATCTCCAGGGCCTTTTTATATGCGGGTCTGAACCACCCAATCTTCGGGTCCGGGATCAGAAACGCAGACTGGAACGCCGAGTACATGCGTCCGGTGATTCCGAGCCTTTTTCCGCCTTCGAGGACTCCCCGGAAATCGGCGTCATCCTGACGTTTGCGTCCGCCGAATTTCCGGTAAATGTGATACGGCTCGAAACTTGGAGCCTTATGGATTTCGAGTGAATCCGGGAGCTCGTTGAAATAGCCTTCATCGATCGGGAAACTTCCCGGTGGTTTCTCCGGTGTCAGAACAACAGGATTCCATCCGTAGTCGGGAAGATACCGAACGAATTTCGTGATGCGCTGGACGCCCACGCCTGCGCGCGGCGGAAAGAGATAGGCTATACAGAGTACGGTTCGCATTTCATGTCATCCGGTCTTTCCGGATTTTACCAGTATCAGCACCCGGAACGCTTCATAAATCTGTCCGAGTATTATCGTCGGCCACTGGTACCACTTCGCGTGACGCGCGAAAAACTTCATCCCGGCCCAAAACCGTCGGCGGATTTTAAACGACGATGTCTGCCCGCCGGCAGCGATGCTTACAAGGTGGATCAGCGGCGATGTCGGGACGTACCACGACTCCCATCCATGCTTCTTTGCCCGGAAACAGAAATCAGTGTCCTCGTAATACATCGGAAAGGATTCGTCGAGCATATCGAGTTTTCTGAAAACTTCAGCGGACGCCATGAGGGCCGCGCCGCTGACGTAGTCGACCTTCTCCGGACTGTCAAACTGCCCGATGTCCATCTCACGGATGCCGCGATGACGGACAGTTCCCCACCACGTGGACACCATTCCACCCGCTCCCCAGATATGCCCCTCAGGTTCTCCGAAGTGGATCATTGGCCCGGCGATTCCCGCGTTGTCGGATTTCGATAAAAATCCGACTAGTTCTCCCACAAGCGTTGGGGGAACGATCGTGTCATTGTTCAGTAAAAGAACATAATCCATCCCGTCATTGAGGGCTTTTTTTATACCGCGATTGTTACCGGCACTGAAGAGAAGATTTGACTCGTTTCGCATTATTTCAAGCGGGAGTTTGTCGGACCATCTGCGTTCTGCGTCATCGATCGAATCATCGGTCGAAGCGTTATCGACCAGGTAAATTTTATATGTCGGGTAGTCCAGTTCAGTGAGAGATTCGAGAAGAATCGGCAGCACATAATGACCGTTGTAGTTCAGGATGACAATCCCGACCTGAGCAGAATTTTCTTTTTGCGGGGGATTGCTCATCGTGTATCAATTATTTAAGGATGGTTTTAACAGGTTTGTCGCTTTCGTCACGCGGTCGAAGGGAGTTTATCATCTCGCTGATAAGGCCGATGGTGAATATCTGCACACCCATGACCATCAGCAGGACACCCATTATCAGGAGGGGCCGGTCGCCGATTGCAGCACCGTGAATCTTGATCCACGTCAGCCACAGGTTGATAAGGAGTCCGACAAGGAAAAGAATCGATCCGACCCAGCCGAACAGGTGAAGTGGATTGCGCCTGAATCGCGTGAGCATCAGAACGGTAAAAAGATCGAAGAATCCCCGGAAGTATCGCGCCATTCCGTACTTGCTTCTGCCCGACTGACGCTTGTGATGTTCGACAACTATTTCCTTTACAATGAACCCGCGTGAGTTGGCGAGAAACGGGATATACCGGTGGAGATCGCCGTAGAGGTCGATCTCCTCGATAATCTGGCGCCTGTAAGCCTTGAATCCACAGTTATAGTCATGAAGGCGAAGTCCGGCCGCAAGACTCACGATGAAATTGAAGAATCGGGACGGAATTACCTTGTGCCACGGGTCATGTCGACGTTTCTTCCATCCGGTAACAAGGTCTGCGCCTTCCATCAGGGCATCGAGGAACCTCGGGATCTCCTTCGGATCATCCTGAAGGTCTGCGTCCATTGTGAAGATTATCTTACCCTCGGAGAGGTCGAAGCCGGCCGCAAGAGCCGCGGACTTGCCCTTGTTCATCCGGAAACTGATCACGCGGACGGTGTCAGGGTTCAGCCTGAAAAGTTCCTTAAGGATTTTATAACTTCCGTCGGTGCTGCCATCATCTACAAAGATGACTTCGAACTTACGGTGGATCTGCCCGAATACCTGTTCAATATTTTCGTACAGTTTGACAATAGTACCCTCTTCGTCCTTAAGAGGGATAATTACCGAAATAAGCGCATCGGGATCGACCGACGGATCGATGGGTTCGACATCGTCAACCTGAAGCGGGTTGATTTTTCTCGGAAGTGCGTCCATGCCCCTTATCAATGGGCTATTCTACCATCAATACTGGCATTCAGTATAGGTTCGGATGAAAAAAGAAAACGGGCCGTCCTGACCCGTTGAATAGTTATAAATACAAGTCCCGGTTATTTCGCAGGGAACTTGCCTGTGATTCTTGTGATGAGTTCCTTAAGTTCTTCAACCGGACGTGTGAGACAGATGCGGAAGTAACCCTCTCCGCTTTCGCCCCAGCCGCTTCCCGGACCCACGATCACACCGGTTTCTTCAATTACTTTGCCGACAAAGTCGAAGCTTTTGATGCCGTGAGGAGTTTTAACCCATACGTAAAATGTGCCCTTACCATGGTAGACCTCGTAACCCGCTGCTTCGAGAGTCTCCTCGGCAGCCTTACGTCTCTGCCTGTACTCATCGCGAAGCCAGTCTACTTTCTCTATTGGGTTGTTGAGAGCCATGACACCAACCTTCTGGATCGGGAGGAAGACGCCGGAGTCGATGTTTGACTTTACACGTCCGAGTGCCTGGACTACATCGGCGTTTCCAACGCACATGCCGATGCGCCATCCGGTCATGTTGTAAGACTTGGAAAGCGAGTTGAACTCGACCGCGACATCCATCGCGCCCTTCGCGTTAAGAATGCTTGGCGGGGCTTCGTCGGACTGGTATATCTCGCTGTAAGGATTGTCGTGAGCGATGATAACGCCCCACTTCTTTGCCCACGCGACCGCTTCCTCGAAGAATTCGATCGGAGCAAGCGCGCTTGTGGGGTTGTTCGGGTAATTCATGAAAAGAAGCTTCGCGCGTTCACATACATCGTTCGGGATAGCGCCAAAATCGATAAGAAAATCGTTTTCCCTTTTTAAGGGCGCCATGTGCTTTTCGCAGTCATTGAACACGGCGAGCATCGCGTAAACGGGGTAGCCCGGGTCGGGGACGATGACCGTATCCGTTGAATTCAGAGCCGCAAGTCCGAGGTTCGCGATGCCCTCCTTGCTTCCGATAAGTGCAAGGGTTTCGGTATTGGGATTGAGGTCCACACCAAACCGGTTACTGTAAAAGGTCGCGATGCCTTCGCGAAGCTCCTGCGTACCCTTGTACGCCGGGTATTTCTGCATCGCGGTAATCTTTGCATGTTTGTAAAGTTCCTCGACAAGCTCCGGTGGTGTTGGAAGGTCGGGATCGCCGATTCCAAGGCTGGTAACCTCGATACCTTTCGCCTTTGCATCAGCTTTCATGTCGTCAATTTTCTGGAACAGGTATGGTGGGATGTTATCCAGCCTGTCCGCGAGAGAAAAATAGTTTGTCCTGGTATCTGAGTCGGCCATGGTGATAACCTCAATCGTATTTGTTAAGTTAAATGTTGTTAAAACACGACAACCCGACAGATTTCAGCCGGGAAAAATGGAATGGAATGATGAATGATTTTAGCTAGGAAATCAACCTAAAAAGGCTTTTAATTTTTAGACCAGTACCCTGCGAATACAAATTCGGCAGGGCCGGATAAAAGAACCCGGCTATCTTCGGTGAATTCTGTCATGAGCGATCCGCCCGGGACGTCCACACGCAGCCTGTCGGAAGCGTTCCCGGTAAGGTAACATGCAGCCTGAACCGCGGTTACACCCGATCCGCAGCTGAGTGTGATACCTGCGCCGCGCTCCCATACACGCATCTTCACATGTCCGGGATCGATTACCTGCACGAACTCGATGTTAATCCGATTCGGAAACAGGTCCGTATAGTTCTCGAGCGCAGGACCCCATTTATCAAGCGGAACCGAATCGGCATCCCCGGTAAAAACAACCGCATGCGGATTCCCGAAATTGACGGCGGTGAATTTAAGATCGATGTCGTGGCCGGGAATCTTAAGATCGTCATTGATGACCGGCGATGGCCCGTCTCCCGATACCGGAATGTCTTTTCTTTCGAGAACTGGAGCGCCCATGTCAAGCCGGACCCATGGAATCCCGAAATCAGCCCACTCCGGGCGGTCCGGAAAGTCTACAGTGATAGTCCTCTTCATTGTCTCGATCTTTAATGACGATGCTGAATCGATAAGGCCGTGTTTGAGAAGATGTGCTGCGACACACCTGAGCCCGTTACCGCACATCTCGGATTCGCTTCCATCGGGATTCCACATCCGCATCCTGAAATCCGCCTGTTCTGATTTTCCGACCAGGATCAGACCGTCGGAGCCTATTCCGAAATGACGGTCGCACATTTTAACCGCGAGAGCGTTGATGTCAGATGTAACCGCGAGCGTCGCCTGTTCGGAGTAGACGATAAAGTCGTTTCCCGTTCCATGCCATTTTTCAAATTTTAAGAAGTCCATGTCTGATGTAAACCTCATGTGTGCTGAATAAGACACTCAGCAGCGGAATGATCCGCGTATTTTATCAGCTATTTTATCTGCAGTATCTGATGGCGGTGTATCCTTTGCAACCCTGATCCAGCTGATCCCGTCTGTCCCGCGAAACCATGTCATCTGACGCTTTGCAAACCTTCGCGTGTCCCTTTTTACAAGCTCGACAGCTTCATCGAGGCTGGTCTCTCCCCGTAAGAAGCTGACGATCGATCTGTATCCGAGTCCGGTCATCGGTTTCTCATTAACTGTCAGGCCTGAGTCTAAAAGGCCTTGAACCTCATCAACCCAGCCATCAGCAATCATCTGATCGACCCGTCGATTGATCCTGTCATAGAGCAATTCGCGGTCCATATCCAGCCCGAACTGTAAAAATTCATAAGGCGAGTCGGTTGCTGATTCCATATCCTCCTTAACGGCATCGGAGAACTTGCGTCCTGTTGACTTTATTACTTCTAATGCACGCACGAGTCTGGGGATGTTGTTCGGGTGAATTTTTCCCGCTGCTTCGGGATCGAAATCGGCAAGCTCTTCGTATAAGGCTTCGTTACCCCGGCTTTCGATCTCATCGAGAATCTGCTGCCTTAAATCCGCATTCGGTGGCTGATCCTGGTAACTCGGATTATCGGTCAGGGATCTAATATAGAGCCCGGTGCCGCCGGTGATAATCACATTTTTACGGCGTGAGATAATGTCCTCGATAGTGCCGAACGCAAGTCGCTGGAAATCGGCAACGGTAAAATCCTCGTCAGGATCGACTAAATCTATCAGGTGGTGCGGAATCCCGTCCCGTTCTTTCATTGATGGCTTTGCGGTGCCGATGTCCATCCCGCGATATACAATTCGAGAGTCGGCAGACACT
>Ga0272443_10002787_pt1 | contig 21629 bp, 18 predicted proteins | sample SSMAcet12_FD_193581 | JGI IMG/M metagenome (GOLD analysis project Ga0272443, IMG submission 193581) | Marine sediment archaeal communities from Little Sippewissett salt marsh, Falmouth, MA, United States - SSM-Acet-12 | ecosystem: Environmental > Aquatic > Marine > Wetlands > Sediment ... | reverse complement strand
ACCCGGCTGTATTGATCGCACCCAAAGACAGTCCTTTTAATACGGCACAGGACCTCATCGATTATGCAAAAAAGAACCCCGGAAAAGTCACGGTTACCGGTGCCGGTATGTATGTCGGGCATCACATCGCTTTCCTGCAATTTTCCAAAGCGGCGGATATTAAAATGACCTATATTCCGGAAAAAGGCGGGGTTCCGGCTATGCAGTCCGTTGTTGCAGCAAAGGTAAAGGCGGGGTTCAATAACCTCTCGGACTCCTATCGAAACAAGGATCGCATTAAAATCCTTGCTGTTGCAGACCTGGAGCGTCACGAATTCCTTCCAGATGTGAAAACGTTTAAAGAGATGGGCATTGACGTGGATGATTCCAGCGTCAACTTCCGAGGGGTTGCTTTTCCGAAAGGGGTTCCCCAGGATATTATCACCAAGTGCGCTGACATTTTCCCTAAGATGTTCAATGACAAAAAGGTTCTAGGGAAAATGAAGGCCAGTGGCAGCCCGGTGAGGGTCATGACCAGGGATCAGGTCATAAAAATGTTCCAGGATAGAGAGGTTTACCTGAAAGACCTTCTTAAGGAACTGAGGAAGAAGTAAAAAAAAGGTTTTAATATCTACAGCAACAAAAAAAGGGAGGCATTTCGTCTCCCTTTTTTTTGGGCAGGGCGCTGATGATCCCTGAGACGTTTTTGAATTACGTGCACGTGTCTATTAAGGCAACCCACAGGGACACAAAGATACAAAAATACAAATAGGGAGGGATGAATTTGGCGAAGCGGGATTTCGAAAAAGAAGTGATTTCCAAGGAGTTGGACCGTCGTTACCACATCCATCTTCCTTCCAGTTATGGGGATTCAAGTGTCTTCCCTCTCTTGATTGCCCTTCATGGCCGTCTTGGAACCGGCAAAAGGATGATCACGCAGACCGGTTTTAACAGAATCGCTGACAGGGAGGGGTTCATTGCGGTATATCCTGAAGGGTTCAAACGTGGCTGGGCAGATGGTCGCGGGATAAGTCATGCAGATAAACGAGGTGTGGATGATGTGGCCTTTATCGATGGATTGATCAATGTCCTTGAGGAGGAATTCCCCATTGATTCCTCACGGATATATGTTGCAGGGCACTCAAATGGTGGATTTATGGCCCAGCGCCTGGCCATTGAACATCCTCAGCGTTTTGCGGCCATCGCCGTAGTGGCCGCTTCCGTATCAGAGTGGCTGGCAAGCAGGTTTACTCCCTGCGGAACGATGCCCATCCTGTTTATCAATGGCACTGCTGACACGGTTACCCCTTACACAGGCGGCCAGCAGCCTGGCGGGGCAGGGGTTTTATCTGTTGAAGACGCTGTAAAGATGTGGGCTCATTTCAATGGATGCAAAGGAGCCCCGGAAGTCCGTGAAATCCATGATTTAAAAAATGGACCCCTTGTTTCAGTGTTCACTTATGGATCATGCCAAGACCACAGCCAGGTAAAGCTATACAAAATTGATGGCGGTGGGCATGTGTGGCCCGGTGAACCTGAAGATATCTCCCGAGCAGGGGCTGCTAAGATAGGGCGAGGGATAGATGCCAGTAAAGAGATATGGAAATTTTTCAAAGGTATATCTGGCTAAATCGCTAAAGTCTTTTAATCGGCCTATTCAAACCATGATCCGATCGGTAAAGGCACGGCCAGGAAGAAATGAAATATCAAGAAAAAGAAGGTGACTACAATAGCACTGATTGCTACTGACTGGATGATATTTTTGGTGGTCCATCGGTCTTCGGCGAGGTAGATATTGAAACAGGCATAAAAAATGTAACTCGCCGGAAGGAATCCTACTTTAGGCATGAAAAACAGGTAGATAAACAGGATAATCAAGCCGATTAGGATGTTGTTACGTTCGACCATGGAGTCAAAGAAGCGTAGTCTTTCAGGTTTGGTAAAACCTTTTACGATCATGATTGCAGCTAAAAAAAAGATGGCAATCAGAACATAATTGACAAACACACCGCCGAGTTGACTTAAATCTCGCGTGACGGCGAAGATAACTCCCCCGAAAGCCAGGGAGAAAAAACCGATAATTCGGTCTGCGTTAAGCATCTTATTCCTTTACCCGAGGGGAATCTTTGACTCTTCTGGCCCTCCACGAGGCATAGATTGGCCAGAGAGCCGACATAATACACATGGCGATTAAAACAGCCGAAATAGGTCTGAAGATCATATACTTTAAAATCCCGCCAGCAGCCTTGCCTGCCAGCATAGACTGGACCAAGCCCTCCTCAACAAAGGGGCCAAGGATAAGCCCCAGGACAATGGGCGCGGGATGGAATTTGAGCTTATTGCTTGCGTACCCGATAACTCCGAAAGTAAACATAATCCATACGTCGAGCATATTATTACGGATAGAATACGATCCGAGCACAGTCATAAAAACAATGGCTGGTGCCAGAAGCCGCGCAGGGATGTTTATGATTCGGGCGAATATAAACGATCCAAAGGTGCCGACTACAGTGACAAGGAAGGCCGCAACCAGGAGGGCCATTATGAAGGAAAAGGTCACGTCCGCATAGGCGGAAAATAACTCGGGTCCAGGCTTCATACCGTGGAGCATCAGAGCCCCTAAGATGACTGCAGCCGGTGGTGAACCCGGGATGCCTAAGGTTAAGAGCGGTATAAGTGAACCCGGGGCCATGGCGCTGTTGGCTGCCTCTGAGGCTGCCACACCCTTAATCGTTCCTTTGCCGAAGTCTTTGGGGTTTTTATCCCAGCGGATGGCCTCGTTGTAGGAAACCATACTGGCAATATTACCACCCGCACCGGGGGCGAACCCAATAATGGTGCCTATGGCTGAAGACCGAATCATCAAAATCGGTTTTTTTAATAAAGAGACGATGACCTCACCGATCACGCCCAACTTGGGAGTTACCTTTTGCGATGAATAGGACTGTCGGCGCTGACCGATGATACTGCTGAGGATCTCAGGCAAGCAAAAAAAACCGATTAAGGCGACAATCAACTCTATGCCGGCTTGAAGTTCAGGGTAACCGAAAGTAAGCCGGACGTCCCCACCCAAAGGCGCCATTCCCACTGTACTCAGAATAAGACCAAATGCCCCTCCTAAGAGGCCTTTAAAAATGAACCCAGATGATAATGTTGCAATAATTGTCAATCCAAAAATGCCCAACCAGAAATATTCAGGCGGGCCGAATTTGAGTGATGCCTCAGCAAGGGGTGGAGCCGAGGTAGCCAGCACAATGTTGGCCACCAGAGATCCGAAGGATGAAGCAACAGCGGCGGCTACAAGTCCGTGCTGAGCCATGCCCTTCTGGGACAGTGGGAATCCGTCAAAGGTGGTGGCGATTGCGGCTGGTGTGCCTGGTGTGTTAATCAGGATGGCCGGGATTGAGTCCCCATACATGGCACCAACGTAAATGCCGGCCAGCATAATCAATCCGCCAGCCGGGGACATGGTAAAAGTAAAGGGCACAAGTAAGGCAAGGCCCATGGTGGCCGTCAGACCGGGCAAAGCACCGAAAACGATGCCCATAAAAACGCCAATAAATAGGAAAAGAAAATTGTAAAACGCAAAAACGTGACCCAATCCAGAAATAGCAGCGTCGAGCATCAGGTACTCCGAGTTTCTTTGGAGGCTGACCCTAGCCAGCCTCCATAATTTGTATGGTTATTTCTTGAATTCTTTGACCACTGGAGCCCATTCCTTGACTTTGTCCTGAATATAGGCTTTCGACTCGGCTGCTCCCATGGATACAGGCACAAACCCGTCTTTGAGCATTTGTGCTTTGACCTTAGGATCGTTAGCAATGTCCAGAAACGCTTTCTCCAGCACCTTGATAACTTCGGCTGGAGTCCCCGGGGGAGCACCGGCGCCGCGATCAATGGATGCCATTAAGTTATACCCCAGGCTCTTAAAGGTAGGCACGTCTGGCATTGGCGCAAAGGCCTGGTTGGTGCCGAAGGCGAGGACGCGAATCCTATCCTTGTGCTGGAACAGGTCGTTTGAGTTGCCCCACAGCGTATTGACATGGCCTCCGAGAAACGCAGCTACACTAGGAGATGCCCCCTTATAAGGGATATAGGTCATCTTGATGCCAGCCATTTTTTGGAGCTGAAGATAGGCGATATGATGACCGGACCATGTTCCGCTGCCGCCACAGGTGACAGCTCCCGGGTTTTTTTTGGCGTACTCGATAAGGTCGTTGAGTGTCTTGAAATTTGAATCCTTCATTACGGCTATACCAATGGGTGTTGCTTGGAAAAGGGCAATCGGAGCTAATTGTTCTGTCTTGTACCCAGCGTTGCCTCGGGCAAGTGGCTGCAGGATGATGTGCGGGATATTAATGCCGGAGATGAAGTAGCCATTCGGTTTTTGCTTGACCAGGTAAGCCCAGCCAACGGAACCGCCTCCGCCCGGCTTGTACTGGACAACCACCTTGACGCCAAGGGCCTTTTCCAGAAGTGGTTGTTGCCGCCTGGCTTCAACGTCTGACTGTCCACCTGGGTTGAAGGGGATTTGATAGGTGACTGTCTCGCTTGGGAATTGATCAGCCGTTGCCGGTCCCGCGAAGATGACCACGCCGGATAGCGCCATAATCATAATAAATATTAATGTCCGTTTCATAATGGTAAATCCTCCTTTTTAGACATAACTTAAATTTCCATTAAAGTGCTCACCAAGAGAAATCCATTTATTAACACTTTCTCTGCGAGATTCCTTTAGCCCAAGATGGGCTTGCCTATACAACACGTCACCCCCTTTCGATCCTGATTTCCAACTTTCACTCCTTTACCGAAATATTTATCAAGGCCCAAAACCCATTATGATTCTTAAACCGGCCTTTGAGTTGTGCAAACGGAAGCGTTTTTATTCTTTTTACCTGACTCTAGCTGTTTAGCAACCGATTAACTAAGGCTGGCATCTATTATTCTTGAACGGCTCATAGACTTACCCTCCGCCGATTGGAGGAATGATGGTGATGGCATCGCTCTCATGCAATTGCTGGTGAAAGGTGGCATCCTGATGGTTGACAATCAAAATCCCGACATCATCCTGTGAAATAGCCAAAAGAGATAGCACATCAGTAATGCAGGCCCCCTCTTGTAATTGAATGCGAGCCTTGCGAAATCGCTTTTTTTGTAACGTTGAGAACAGGTGAACATCAACTTCCATTAGGATTCAAAATTCGGTCATTTTTTTAGATTATAAGTATCTTATTATAAAAAAACTAAGAAATGCAAAGATAATGTAATCTTAAAGTCTGCTCCTGTCGTTTTTTGTTATACACAGCGTCATAAATAATTGCACATAAATTTGTTTCATGTGATCTAAATACAAAGGTTTTTGACGCAATATGCACAATTACATTGGACGCTGTGTATAACAACGTTGACGGCACAGTAAAAAGTCCATCTGCTACGTTTCGCTTCATCTTTAGCTATTCCGGCGTACCTACAAGTACGCCTCATTCATAAAGATTCAAGCGTCTTACATCTGGAACTTTTTACTGTGCCGTCCGCTTGACGACTTTTTATGAGTTCATCAACACGTGATAGGTAAAAACTATTGTTCAATCAACCAATCAAGTTTCAACTCAACCAGCTTTCCAGGGGTCGGTCGACCCTGTTTGTCCCATCCAGACATTTCATAATAGAGTTCAACAGCCTGTTGAAATTCATCTTCGTCAATGTAGTGTCCCTCCAATGGGCCTCCCGGCATCTTTTCAAACCAGCGTCGAATGAGTGTATCGTCCTTTGGCGTAAAACCTTCTCTGTTATTGAAAATTCTGGCCATTACGTTCGATCTTTCGGCAACTTTAATTATTTCATATAGACTGGTTTGCCACCCGGTAATTGCTTCTACGGCCTCAACGAGTCGGGAGAAAGTCATGGCATGTATAGGAACAGATGTAAAATTGCACAGGCCCAAACAATTATTAATGCCCCAGGCTTTCTGTCCCAAGGAAAAAAAATGAACCTTGGCCTCATCGGTTTTAAATGGATCTACGGGATCGAGTATTCCCAGAGGATGGAGTTTGCTGACCCCATCCCCCTGAAAGGCAACATCATGGGGTGTCTCGATGTGATCGGCACCTGTGGGTGACAAGGCGTACCCCAATCCCATACCGGTTTTACCCCGTGCGTCATGAAAAGGCAGTTCCTGGCCTTTAATGTGAAATGCATATCTCTCGGCACCCCGGCCAATTTTTTCGGCGGCCCTTTTGACACCCATGGACAATACGTTGCCCAATACCCCCTGATTGATGATCTCTTCGATAAGCCAGAGCATGGCATCGGCATCGCCAAAATTGATAGGTCTTCCACCCGTATCCTTTTCGGTCAGAATGCCATTCTCAAAGCATTCCATGGCAAAGGCAACTACGGCCCCAGTAGAAATAACATCAAGCCCAAATAGATTACACAACTGGGTTGCTCGAGCAATGGCCGGCAGGTTGTCGATTGCTAACATAGAGCCGAAGGCAGCAAGGGCTTCGTATTCAGGCCCGCCGAAACGCTTGTCAAGGGGATATTTTTCGTCATCCAAAGCGACCCTACGTTTGCATCTGACGGCACATGCGTAACAGGTGCTGTTGGAATGGAATATTGTTTCATGGTAGGCGGGTGCAGCGATCTTTTCAACTCCTTCAAAAACACCTTCTCTAAAATTACGGGTCGGTAGAATCCCTGAATCGTTAAGGCCTTGAACGAGCCCGGGAGTTCCGAACTTTGTAAGACCCACATTTGGGGGGTGGGTTTTGATGCGCGCGTTGTGCCATTTGGCGATTTCTTTTACTTTCTCAGGGTTTGCCATTTGCATTTTTTGGGTGCCACGAACGGCAATAGCCTTAAGATTTTTTGACCCCATGACAGCACCCATGCCTGTTCTGCCATTGAAATGCTCCAGATCGTTCTGTACGCACGCAAATGGGATAAGTCGTTCACCGGCCGGGCCTATGGAAGCAACACGGATTCTTTTGTCCTGCAATTCTTCTTGAAGCCGTTCAAGCGTTTGCCAGTTATCAAGCCCCCAGACATTCACTGCATCACGGATCTGAACCTCACCGTCATGGACCCAAAGATACACCGGTTTTTCAGCGCTACCGTAAAAAACAATTGCATCAAATCCTGCGAATTTGAGTTCGGGACCAAAATATCCTCCGGCCTCAGTTTCGCCAAAGCCACCGGTCAAAGGGGACTTGGCTGCCAGGGTATACCGGCTAAACCCTGAAAGCGGCGCGCCGGTCACAACACTACAGGCTAACACCAGAATATTTTCATTTGATAGGGGATCTATCCCTGGTTTAAGATTTTTCAGCAGATAGTATGAGGCAAGAGATGATCCGCCCAGGTAAGTTCGGTACCATTGTTCACTTGGCTCCTCGACGTCCCATTTGGCGTCAGTAAGATTGACGTGTAAAATTTTCCCATTATAACCGTAAAGCATTATTGAACCTCCTTATATGAATAAATGAATTAGAATTGGCAAACACATCCTCCCAAGTCAAGTGGGCGTTACTAATCGTTATTCTTCTTATTCTCCTCTACACATCATGGACATAGTAATTAGCTTGTAGGTTGGCTGCTTCCACCAATTTATCGAATTTGGCCAGAGATCCAACCAGTTCTTTTTTGATGTCGTCCCAGACAGATAATTGCGCACCGGCTTTTTTAACCCACTGGCCCTTTTCTTCAGCCGTGGGGACATAAAATTCGACACCCGCTTTTTTCATCTCTGCCATGGCGTGTGCCCTTGCCGCCGGGACTTTGGCGTGGTTTTGCCTCATGGTAATTTCACTTGCAAACTCGACACCTTCCTGAATATCTGGCGGAAGGCTCTTAAACCATTTGAAATTGCAAGAATAAACCTGGGCATCAGGAACCGCAGCGTTAAAGGTGATGCTGGAAAGCAGATCCTTAAAACCAAAAACAAATAGCGCCTCAACACTGGGATCCAGGGCATCGGCGTACCCTGTCCTTATGGCGCTTGCCGCTTCAATCCACTCTACAGGGATGGGATTAGCGCCCATCTGGCGGTAAGCTCTTTGTAGGATTTTTGAATTGGGAACCCGGAACTTGATCCCCCGCATCTGATCCGGCGTCTTGATTGGGCCCTTAAGGCCTTTACGCACGGCTACCGTCCGGGGATCGATGCTGGGATACCAAAGTGCTTTGAACCCCTTGGCTTCAATCTTTGGATTGATTTCATTCTTCCAGGCATCTGACGTCACCAGATTGACAAATTTTTGATTCTCACCGCACCAATATGGAATGTTGATGACATCGGCCGCTGGCGCGAATGGCGCAAAATTGGATATGGAATGCTGTGCAGCCTGAATGGTACCGGCTTGCACCTTATGTGCCAGGGCGCTACCACCACCTAGCTGTTTGTCCGGTGCGAGCTGAACGTATATCTCGCCGTTGCTTATATTCTGGATATTCTCCTTAAAATCAAGTTGCATAATAGGATAACTGCGTGAAACGCCAAGGGCATAAGCCGTGGCGAGAATCATGGTATACCGGGCGGCTTTTTTTCGTTCCTGTTCTTCACCGGACACCCTAGCGGAAGCTTCCTGTGAACCCAGGACACCACTTGTCAGGGCAACGATGGCTGTAGTAAGACCAAATTTGGCGCTTAGGTCCAAAAAGCGCCGACGCTCTTCTGATTGCAACCCCTTGCGTTCAATATCCTCAGTCATTGATATACCTCCTTATTGATCGCCATATTCAATCCCGGGCACCCGTATAAAAGACAAGTCTGGAAACGTGACCTTTTCGGGGCTGGCGATGGGTATTATATTAAAATTCGGAAGTTGGCCAACCTAATTTACATAACCCAGCTGTATCAAAGCGCCCTAAAGTAGCCAGAGTGACAGTGCCGGTATCAGCATGAGAAGGATGACCACCAGCAGCATGAAAAAAACAAAAATGACGGCGAAACGCGATATGGAAAGCACTGGCGTTCCGGTGACCCCCGATACAACAAACAGATTCAATCCCAGCGGCGGTGTAATAAAACCGATACCAAGTGAGGTAATCATAAAAATACAGAAATGAATTTCGTTCATGCCAATTTCTAACGCCAGGGGCAATAAAAGGGGTGAAAGGATGACGATATTAGGCGTGGTCTCCATGACACAGCCGGCGATCATAAGAATCAGCACCATAATAAGCATGATGAGGTACCTGTTTTCGGTCAGCGACGTCATTGTGTGGACAAAATACTGGGGGACATCGAGGGCTGCCAGAGTCTGTGCAAGGGGGAGTGACATGGCTATAATGGGCACAATGACTCCATTTACCTTGGCCGATGTTTCCAGCATTTTGGGAATGTCTTTCAGTTTGATGGTCTTCTGAACAAAGCCGATGATCAATGTTACTACAACAGCCACTGCCGCCGATTCGGTGGGTGTAAATATTCCGGAATAAATCCCTCCCAGAATAATAAACGGAATCAAAAGTGCATAACGGCCAACATACACGGTTTTGAGCCAGTGTTTTAAATTGAACCCAGCCCTGGAATCCTCATACCCCTTTATCCGGTTGACGATGAAATTCGTAACCATGACAGACAGCAGAATCATCACCCCCGGCACGGCCGCTGCCATAAAGAGGGTTGCGGCGGAAATACCGAGAATCAATCCGATAATAATGTATGAAATGGACGGTGGAATAAGAACACCGGTGCAAGAGCCGGCAGCCACCAGGGCACAGGCATAGGCTTTGGGATAGCCCTTTTCAACCAGCCGGTCGATGGTAATACGGCTAATAGCCGCCGCATCCGCAGCGTCGGAACCGGAAATGCAGGCAAAAAAACCGCACCCGAGAACCGTGGACGTTCCAAGGCCTGCCCGCTGCCATCCCATGGTTGCTTCTGCCACGTCTAGGAGTTTATTTGAAAGCCCCGTGCGCACCAGAACGTCCCCGGTAAGAACAAAGAGCGGAACTGCAATCAGCGCAAACGAATCAACACCGTCAAAGAGTGCTTCACCCAGAAGCGATGGCGGCAGCACTTCGGTTGTCAAAAGCATGACAAGGGAGCCAAGACCGACCACGACCCATATCCGAACACCCAGTATAATGAATACAATCATTCCGATAAGGGGAATATAAAAATCCCATCCAAGGGTCAATTCTGTTGTTTGCATGAGATGCTGGTACATGGTTAAGACCTCTAATCAAAAAGTTTATTGCCTTCGAAAACTGGCCTGCCTGCGAGCAAATCCGAAATATCCCGTTTCATGGATTGAACTAGACGAAAGGTCATCAAGGCAAATCCCAATGGCACAGCGAAAAGAAACCAGGCCTGACTGATTCTCAGGCCATGGGTGACTGAATTGAAATGAATGGAATTGATGACCGGTTCCATGGACCAGTACAATGCGATGACTGCGAGAATCAACGTAACGATGTCACCAAATATGAAAACGATCGTGCGCCATCGGTTGGAAAGAAGCGGCAGGATGATATCAATTCGAATATGCGCCCGTTCGCGTATCGCATATGACGCTCCGATCCAGGCAATATAGATAAACGCATAGCGAGCGATTTCTTCAGCCCATATGGAAGAATAGGAGAGGAAGAAACGGCGGAAGACCTCCATAAAAACGGTCACCACGACCATGGTGTATAGGGGAAGTGTCAACCAGCGCTCACCTTCCTGGTCAATTTTTCGTAGTATCTGTTTGGCGGTCATGAGAGTACCTCAATGGATAAATTAGCTTTATAGAAAATATTTAAGTTGATGTTCCAAAATCTTCTATTTTGTCATTTTGGAAACCTAACCGCAGGTTGTGGAAAATGCGCTCCAAATGAAGTCTTCTAAAAGACAATTTATGTCAAAGGGGATGCCGTTGCCGACAGCATCACCTTTAACATTCAAACAGATTAAACATCGTGGACATAGAAATTAGTGGGGGTGTTGGCCGCTTCCACTAATTTGTCGAAATTGGACAGAGATCCAATCAGTTCTTTTTTGATGTCGTCCCAGGCAGACAATTGCGCACCGGATTTTTTAACCCATTGGGCCTTTTCCTCAGCCGTTGGGATATAGAATTCGACACCCGCTTTTTTCATCTCAGCCATGGCATAGGCCCGTCCCGCCGGGACCTTAGCCAGGTTCTGCCTCATGGTAATTTCACTTGCAAACTCGACACCTTCCTGAACATCTGACGGAAGGCTCTTAAACCACTTGAGATTGCAGGAATAAACCTGGGAATCGGGAACCGCAGCGTTAAAGGTGACGCTGGAAAGCACATCCTTAAAACCGAAAACCAGCAGCGCCTCGACAGATGGGTCGAGGGCATCGGCAACTCCCTGTTTAATTGCGGAAGCAGTTTCACCCCAAGCGATAGGGGTCGGATTGGCGCCAACAAGCTGATAGAATTGTTGGAGAATTTTCGAGCCGGGTACCCGAAACTTGATCCCCTCCATCTGGTCCGGCGTCTTGATTGGGCCCTTTACGCCCTTGCGAACGGCCACCGTTCTAGGATCAATGCAGACATACCAGAGCGCTTTAAATCCCCTCTCCTCAATTTTCGGATTGATTTCATTTTTCCAGGCATCTGATGTAACCAGGTTAATAAATTTTTGGTTTTCGCCGCACCAGTAAGGAATGTTGATGACATCAGCCGCCGGCGCAAATGGTGCAAAATTGGATATGGAATGCTGTGCCGCCTGTATGGTGCCAGTCTGGACTTTCTGGACAAGAGCGCTACCTGCACCCAGCTGTCCGCCCGGCGCAAGTTTCACGTAGATTTTTCCGTTTGTGCAGTTCTGGACGTTTTCCTTCATATCCATCTGCATAATGGGATAGGCTCTTGAAGCGCCAAGGATGTATCCCGTAGCAAGGTTCATGGTATACTTGGCAGCCTTTTTGCGTTCTTTTTCCTCACTGCTCACTCTTGCGGCAGTGGCCTCACGGGCGCCGACGATTCCCGTCGTCATGGCAATGGCTGCGGCAGTAAAACCAAATTTGGCCGTCAACTCCATAAACCGTCTGCGATCTTCAGATTTTAGGACCTCATTTTTTTTGTTTTCACTCATAATTATCCTCCTTTTTATTGTTGGTTGGTTTCCTGTTTACTATCCTCGGCAGCTTCACGATGCAGGGCAGCGGCAATCACGGATATCGAGGCGATCAAAAGAATCAGCATTTCGCCGACATTCCCCAGATGGAATACCTCCCAACCCCAATGAATAGCCGCCTTTCCGATCAGGACATTGAGAATGTAAAGACCGGATGAAATTACAAAAATTAATAATGACAGGCGTTCACTTATAGAATAATGGCTTGATTTTTCATTTTTTTTCATTGGCTCATCCATTTCTATTCTCCACTGGTTGTAATTTCCTTCCGCTCACGGTTTCATTTTCCGGGTTCAACAACTGCCTATAATTCCATCACCTCCTTTCATAGATGTGAAGAGACCTTTTGGGAACCTGATTTTCTAATCAGGGATAAAACAATAGACGTTTTGAGCCAGTTTTTTCTTGAAGCAATTGCCATCCCGGCACAAACAAAAAGAGAAACATACTACTTAATTATTTTATAGATGGCGTTGCAGTCCTCTTTCCCGTAACCGGCCTCGCTACCCGCCTTAAAATAATCAAGTGCTACTTTCATTGTTCTGGCCTCATTGCCCCAGGCTTCGGCCATTTCGCAACCTAAGCGGACATCTTTCAAAGCGAGATCAAGACCAAAGCGAGATGCAAAATCGCCATTGGCAATCCAGGGCCCGCGCACGTCCATTTGGAAGCTCTTTGCACCGGTGTCATCTAAAAGCTCCAGCAAAAATTTTGGGTCGATCCCTGCTTTTTCGCCGATGCGCATGCCTTCGGCAAGCACGGCCAGGTTGGTCATCCCCATAAGATTGCTGATTAATTTGAGTGCGCAGGATGCCTCCACTTCCCCCATATAGTATGCCTGTGAACCGATCATGTTGAGAACATCTTTCATTTTCTCATAGACTTCTTTTTTCCCTCCCACAAAAATAGGTTCTTCCGCTTTTTCTGCGTGCGCTGGAGTTTTACCCAATGGGCATTCAAGAAAATCGATCCCCTTGCCCTCGGCGGCATCCGATAGTTTACGTGCCGTCTGAGGATCGATGGTGCTCACATCAATGTAGGTGGCTCCGGACTTCATGGCATTCAGCAAACCGTTCTCTCCCAACATGACGCCTTCAATGTGCTCTGGAAGCGGCAAGCTGGTGAATACGACATCGGCTGTGGCCAGTTCCTTTAATTCTTGAGCTGTTTTGCCGCTGGAGCCAGCTTCTAACGTTTTTTTTACGGCTTCGGGATTAAGATCATAAACCAGGACGTCTTTGCCCGCGCGAATCAGGTTTCGCGCCAGACCGCCCCCCATCTGTCCGACACCAATAAAACCGAATAACATGATATCACTCCTTTTTGTATGAAATTCACTTCAATTAATGGCTATACCGATATAATTGACCCTAGTCGGGAAAGGCCTTTTTTCCAGGAGGCCTTTCCCGGGTTCATTTAGGTTACGAACTCCGGTACAGCTTGGTCAGAATGAACTCTTCGTGACCAAGGATCTCCTGGGCGGTTAGGCGCCCATTACAAGTCCGGGTCATCATGTCTAGCAGGTTTTCTCCGGATTGATCCAGGGTCATCTCGCCACGGAGAATGGCTGAGCAATCGTAGTCGATATGTTCTGACATCGTTTCTACAGTAAGCGGGTTGGCAGAGAGCTTGATAACCGGCTCAATGGGGTTCCCTATGATGTTGCCCTGGCCTGTGGGGAAGAAATGGGCGACAAAACCTGCTGCCGCCCACAGGGTAACGGCCTCTCCTGCGGCCGAAGATGTGTCCATAAACCAAAGACCCGGACCGGTAGGCGTCTCGGCCGGTTTGAGTACACCCACGTACATAGACTTCTTGCCGATCTTCTGAAGGTTACCAAATGCCTTTTCCTCAATGGTGGTCAGCCCGCCCCGGATATTTCCCTTGGTGGGCTGGGAACCGGACAAGTCATCGGTCTTGTTGGCAATGATGAACTCGTTGTATTCGTTAAACGTCTCCATGAATTTTTCACCAATTTCAGGGGTGGCTGCTCGTTCTTTGCAAACATCTTCGGCACCTGTGATTTCCGATGTCTCACCAAAGGAGCAGGTGGCGCCCATTTCAACCAGCTTGTCAATAGCATTACCCACTGTCGGGTTGGATGCAAGACCGGAGGTTGTGTCTGACTCGCCACACTTGACTGAGACCCAGATTTCTGAAAGATCACATTCTTCCCGCTTCAACTCAGACGCCCAGTGTAAGTATTCCTTTGCCTTCCAGGAGGCCTTGGCGATGGTTCCGATGTCGCCGGTTCGCTCAATAGAAAAGCCGGTAACCGGTTTACCCGTCTTTGCGATACCTTCAACAATCCTGTTGGTCCACTCAGGCTCAATCCCGATGACGACCACAGCGGCCACATTTGGGTTTGCGCCAGTGCCGATCATGGTTCTAAAAAAAAGCTCAAGATCTTCTCCAAACTGGAGACGACCGTAAGCGTGGGGGATGGCCTTACAGCCTTTCATGTTGTTGGCAACGGCCTCACATGCGGCGTTAGACAGGTCATCCAAGGGCAGAATGACCACGTGATTGCGTATGCCAACCCTTCCATTTTCCCTACGGTAAGCCATTATTTTTCGATTACTCACTTTTACCACCTCCTGGTCTTGAGATTATGAATGTGGACATGTTCACCCTTCTTGATATCGCCAACGACCTTTCCGATGTCATGTCCATACTTAATAACCCCATCGGAAACTTTGTGATCCTGGAGAGCGATTTTGTGGCCAAGCGGAATATCCTGAAGGGCCTTCACTTCAATGTTCTCCTGGCTGTCCATGTAGAGGCCTTCTGCCATATCGCCTGCCTTTATATCGACTGTGGCGACTCCGACACTGTCGGCTTTTTCGTGAATTAAAAATTGTGTCATCTTTTCCTCCCTTTCCTATTTTAGATTGATATTTGTGGTATTCGATGAATCAAACTCCACTAAACAGAACCGTCAATTTTTAAACACCTCCTTCATTTGGGATAAAAGTAGGTTGTATTTGCATTGGGGACCACGGCCACACGCGGCCGCCCCCCAAATCCGTCTACCCACTGCCTTATAACCACATCCGGATCAACTGCCCGAAGGTGGCATTTATTCATAGTATTTGCATCCAGCTCGGAAACCGTTGCCACATCATATTGGGTCAGTGTCCGGGCAAACAAAAAAGCTTTATGTGCGCCCATCTTGAAACCGAGTTTTTCAAAGTCTTCCAGAACGTCCTTTGGTGTTGAGAAACGGCTAACATAGTCAAAATAGGTTTCATCCCCAACCCCCTGAGAGCAAGCGGCGAAAAGAAGTATTTTTCCCCCTTGTTTTAGTGCCTGGGATGCCAGGTTGAGTCCTTTTTGCGCCTGGTAAAGGGTGATATCCTTGGGATGACCTCCGCACGAGGCGATAACGATGTCGTATTTATGCTCAAGGGGCACGCCATAAAGTGCGGCGCATGTCTTGGCTCCCTCTTTGAGCACGGTGACCGGCTCACCGGCAAGCAACCGGACAACCTTGCTTTCAGCATCCAGCACAACATTTATGGCCAAATCAATTCCAGCCAATTCACCTGCCTCATTTATGTCTTCCCGGACAGGATTGCCATCCAGACAGCCGACTTTTGCTTTTTCATCAAACATGAGGCCATGGTTGTGCTCGATACTCTCAACGGCCCCACAGCCAATGACTGCGCCTTTAGCCCCGCCTGTGAAGCCAACGAACTGATGCGGGTCAATTTGGCCGACGACGATTTTGAGATCTGCTTCAGCAAAGTTGGCATTGATCCGAACCGGTGTCCCTCGTTTTGTTACGCCGAAATCAACCATCCCTGCTGTAAACGCGTCATGTTGGACCACCCTGCAACCGGTGGTTATCTCCCGAGGGGCAATCCGTTCCTGGGCCTCTTGGCCTGAGGGTGGGTGTAATCCGGCTCCGATCACAATTGTCAGGGCAGAGGGGTTGAGATCTGGCAGCGCCGTATAAATCGTTTTTAGAAGGATTCCCAGGATCTTTCTTACAGGCATTTGCCGAGTTTCATCCGGTACAGCAATAGACACCCGCTTTGGGGCGATGCTACGGGCCAGTTTGTCAAATTTCTCACACCCAAGAGGGTCTGCAAGGGCGGTTTCTAAGACATCCCCAATGGAGCTGAGTGGCGGCCTACTGGATGGTCGCAAGAGCGATACGTCCACCTTTTCCGGGATGCAGAGAACGCGTTGGCCAATATTGTATTTTAATTCAACGTCCATTTCTCTTCCTTATGTAACGCGAATGAATTTAAAATGACTGCAAAGGGTGTGCCTGACTTTGTGTTTTTATAACATTTTGATTTGACTATATTTTTAAAGAAACACTGTGTGACGCTTAACATGTTTTGTGCCCAATATTGGGTTTTGTGCCCAATATTAATCTTGATTTTAGATTCAATGCTGTTATTATGTCCGGAAATGCCCATTATCACATGCAAACATTCAAAAACACGCAGGGGATAAATGAGAGACCCCTGCCTATCGAAAAGTTATTGCTTTGGAATAATTGGATAATTAAGACGCCCAATATTGGACAAAGAGATAGTGAAACATAGGACTGCAAGAGGTTATTGCATGCGCTGGAACTCTGAGACTCGATATCAGATTCTTCTGAGAATAAACAACGCCGTGATCACCCAAACCACAAGCGAGGATCTCTTCAGGGCCTTAGCGGCTGAACTCGGGGAGCATGTCCCCTATGATCGGCTTAGTATAAACCTCTATGATGTTAAAACCCAGTCACTGAGTTATTTTGCCGCTGCTGACGGAATCGATCCTCAAGGGATTTCGTGCAAAGACAGCCGACCGTTAGCCAAGGGTTCGATCACCCGGATGGTCATACAGTCAAGGCAGCCCGTCATCATTGAGGACTTAAGGCATTACACTGATCATTCTTCAATTGATTCAATGGTAGAGGCGGGTCTATTGGCCACAATGGCATTTCCGCTAATCATTCGAAATAGGATACTGGGAACCCTCCATTTCTCTTTCAAGAAGACACCTGCGTACCTAGCTGAACTGACAGAAGTGCTCACTGACGTTTCGAAGCAATTGGCCATTGCCGTGGACAATATGTTGGCCTATGTGGATTTGAAGAGGATGAATGAGGATTTGGTTCGTGAGAAACGGTATCTCATGGCTCACGCCGATGATTACCGGCAGGATAGTTTTTTTTATGCCTCCCCGTCCATGATTGATATCATGGGACTGATCCAAAAGGTCGCTAACACAGACGCATCAGTCCTGATTACCGGGGAGACCGGGACGGGCAAGGATTATCTCGCCAGACATGTCCACAATTTAAGCGTCAGGAGGGATCATCTTTTCGTGAAAATAAGCTGTCCTGCCCTGGCTACCTCGCTTTTTGAAGCCGAACTCTTCGGTCATGCAAAGGGCGCGTTTACCGGTGCTGATGCCAAGAGAATTGGAAGATTTGAACTGGCAAATGATGGGACGGTATTTTTGGATGAAGTGAGCGAACTGCCTGGCAGGCTGCAGGCCAAATTACTTAATGTCCTTCAAGATCGCCAGTTCGAGAGAGTTGGGGATAGCCAGCCGATCAACGTCAACTTTCGGGTTGTTGCCGCTACTAACAAAGACCTTGAAGTGAATATCCATTCCGGTCAGTTCAGAAGGGATCTTTACTACCGTCTAAACACCGTAAATATACATGTGCCCCCTTTGCGGAAGCGAATTGAGGATATCCCGCTGTTGGTGGAAAAGTTAACGGCGATCCAGGCCACAAAGATAAACCGGCCAGCGCCTGTGTATACGGAACGAGCCATTGACGGCTTGTGTCAGTATCATTGGCCGGGCAATGTGCGCGAATTGAAAAATTTGGTCAAGCGAATGGTTATCCTTCGTCCTGGTGAAAAAATTGCCAACAGGGATATCATTAATATGATAAGCGCCAAGGCGAAAACCGAACCGAGCAGGAACATCACTACATTGGCAGATGCGGAAAGAGAGCACATCGAACAAGCCTTGATCAATTGCAGGGGCGTCGTGAGTGGTCGAAAGGGAGCTGCTCAGCTTTTGGCGCTGCCTCGTTCAACACTTCAATATCGTCTGAAAAAATACGGCCTCAATCCTAAGAATTATATTTAAGATAGAATTCACCCATTAAAGATACTATAGATAGGCAGACATCCATCAAGGATTAAGCCTTATACACTCGATTCACTTGAATCCCAATAGTTGGAGTACTTGAGATGCCAGAGAAAATATTAATTGTGGATGATGATCCGGATGTGGTTTTATTCTTATCCACGGTCCTGAAAGACAATGGGTATATCACTGCCGATGCCGCCAATGGCCAGGAAGGTCTCGAAAGGGCACGATCAGATCATCCCGACCTCATCCTTCTTGATCTGATGATGCCCAAAAAAAGCGGTATCGCCCTTTTATCAGATCTTAAAAGAGATGATACGCTCAAAGGGATCCCGGTGATTATGGTCACCGGTGTATCGGGTGAGACCGGCATTGACCTGGAGGCCTTTTTTAAGAAAGGCAAAACCGGGGATCCGAAACGCAATGCCCTAAAACCTGAGGGTTATATTGAGAAGCCGGTGGATCCGCAAAAACTTCTAAAACTGATCAAAGACGTGTTAAGCTGATGAAAACACACAATGTTGCAATCATCGGTGCCGGTCCGGGATGTCTGGCCATTATGGACATGATGTACAGGGTCCAGTCTGGACAGCCGAAAATGCATATTGTGGGTGTCGCGGATATTAACCTTCAAGCACCCGGCATCAGAAAAGCCAAAGCCCTCAACATATTCACCACATCTAACTACAAAGACCTTTTTAGCATCCCAGACTTGAATCTGGTTATCGAGCTTACGGGTGATCCGGATTTCATCCAGACGATACAGGATGAAAAACCGGCCCATGTGCATTTGATGGATCATACTGTGGCAAAACTGTTTTTTGACTTTAGCCGCCTGGAGGACGAGAAGCGCCATGTCAGGGGGGAAGTTAAAGAAGACAACCATGAATTAAAAGCATCTGAAGAAGAGGCGCGAAGGCAAAGGCGGACGGCTGAAGGAATTATCTATGGCTCCCCGACCCCCATGTTTGTCATTGATAAGGATCACAAGATTATTTATTGGAACAAGGCGTGTGAAAATTTGACAGGGTTTAGCCGTGAGGAGATGATTGGAACCCAAAGGCAATGGGAGCCTTTTTATCGCCACAGCAGACCCCTTTTAGCTGACGTCATTGTTGACGATGACCCGGATCAAATTGAAAAAACAGTTAAAAAAATGGGATTACACCGATCTCCAGTTGTGGAAGAGGGCTACGAGGCCGAGTATTTTGTTCCTCATCTCGGTGAAGAAGGTACCCACTTATACCTCAACGCTGCGCCCATCAAAGACGATAAAGGGAGCATTCAGGGGGCTATCATTACGTATCAGGATTTTTCGGAACGGGTAAAGATGACCCGGCATCTCAAGGCTTCCGAAGAGGAGACACGCAGGCAGAAGAAAACGGTTGAAGGCATTATTTATGGTTCACCGATTCCCATGTTCGTATTGGACAAGGATCATAAGATCACATACTGGAACCGGGCAGTTGAAAGACTGACGGGATTTAGCAGTGAAGAGATGATTGGAACGGATAGGCATTGGGAGCCTTTTTACCCCAATAAGAGACCCATTTTGGCTGACTTTATCATTGATAATGACCTGGAAACGATAAAAGAACTCTACAAAGGGATGCATCTCCGCAAATCTCCCATGGGTGAAGGGGCTTATGAGGCCGAGCACTTTTTCCCGCATTTAGGTGAAAAAGGCACGCATCTATATTTCAACGCTGCTCCCATCAAAGACGATCTGGGAGACATACAGGGTGCAGTCATAACATATCAGGATTTCTCGGAACGGGTAAAGATGATTCGGGAGATTGAGAAGCGTGAAATTTTTGTGCAAAACCTCATTCAAAATTCCATTGACGGCATCATTGCCACCGAAGCCAAGGGTAAGATCGTCATTTTCAATCGAGGGGCTGCAAAAATCCTGGGATATACCCCGGAAGAGATCATAGGGCAATTGAGTTACCCCGAAATTCTTTCCGGGCAAACGGGTGTAGCCATTAGGGATGCTTTCTACGGTGATCAGTATGGTCCTCCCGGTAAAATTATTAATATGGAAGCGCAATTTCTCAATAAGGCAAATGAGGCCATCCCCTTAAGGTTATCCGGAACCCTTCTCTACGAAGCGCAAAAAGAAGTCGGAAGCGTCGTATTCATTCAAGACTTAAGGGAAATTCAAAAACTTCAGAGAGAAAAAGAAAGCGCGGAACGCATGGCTGCTATCGGCCGCACCGTGGCTGGTGTGGCGCATTACATCAAGAACATCCTGAATGGACTTCAAGGTGGGGCATATGTCATTAACTCGGCCATGGGTAAAAAAGACTTTGAACTCGTAAGAAAAGGATGGGACATGGTCGAGAGGAATATTGAACAGATCAGTCATATTGTCACAGACATGCTCATCTATTCCCGCGAAAGGAAGCCCAGTTACGACCTGGTGAATCCCAATGAGGTCCTTGACGAGGTCCTGGAGTTGATGTGGGAAAGGGCCAAGCTATCCGGTGTCGTTTTTGTCCGGGAGCTTGATCCTGAATTAACCCCTGTGGCCATGGACAAAACCGCTATTCACAACTGCCTTTTGAATCTCATCGGCAATGCCATTGACGCCTGTACCCTGGGGGGAATCGTGAACGGGAAGGGGGTTGTGACCGTAAAAACGGATAAACCCTCTGGCTGGGGTGTGAGATTCAGGATCACCGATAACGGGATTGGTATGGATGAAGACGACCAGAAAAAGCTGTTTACTGATTTTTTCACCACCAAAGGATATAAAGGGACCGGTTTGGGTCTGCCCGTGACACAGAAAATCGTGAAAGAGCATGACGGTGAATTAATTTTCAAATCTGAGGTTGGTCAGGGAACGTCATTTAGCTTAGTGCTGCCGGAGAAAAGAGATTTCAGGGGGAAATAGCCATTTTGGTTTTTCTTAGTTTTTTAAAAGAATCTAAGAGTGCGGAAAAAAATTTTCCCTTTGCCCGCGAGTTGTCCCGCAAAATCTGACGGGATTAAGAAAGGGCAAAGGGAAATCATACAGTCACATCCGTTTAATTAGCGGGTCCGGTATATTTGCTCGAGACCCAGCCTTCTTTTCCTGAAGCTGTCCGCACCCGGATCCACCCGCTACTCTGTTCAAGGACAGAGAGACGGTCTCCCCCTCGGACACCCGTGACGATGGCATATTTAGTTCCGGGACCCGTCCGGACATTCAATGATGTGGGTTTTACGATCACCGTCTCACCGCCTGCACTCGCAGCGGGTGATGATGACGCAGGAGCAGCGGCGGGAGAAGGCGCATTTCCACCGTGATGATAATAAGTTTGAGGCGTCTTGGAAACGACAAATTTAACGGCGTCTTTTATGCAAAGACGAAGGGCCTTCTCTGTCGGTGTGTTTTTCCAGCCCCCTAACCCGCCGGCCAATGCACCACTGCCACCCCATCCACCAACAAGACC
>Ga0272443_10002786_pt1 | contig 21633 bp, 23 predicted proteins | sample SSMAcet12_FD_193581 | JGI IMG/M metagenome (GOLD analysis project Ga0272443, IMG submission 193581) | Marine sediment archaeal communities from Little Sippewissett salt marsh, Falmouth, MA, United States - SSM-Acet-12 | ecosystem: Environmental > Aquatic > Marine > Wetlands > Sediment ... | reverse complement strand
CGTTGCCCTTCGATTTAGACATTACGTCGCCTTTTTCGTCTCTAACCATACCCTGATTAAACAACCTTATAACCGGCTCTTTAACCGGAGAATATCCAATTTTATTCATAAATTTAGTGATAAAACGCATATAGATAAGATGTCCGGTGGCATGTTCGGCTCCTCCGATATAAAGATCGATAGGCAGCCATTTTTCCGCCTCTTTTTTGTCAAAAATTTCATTATCGTTTTTGGGATCCAGATATCTAAAATGATACCATGCCGAATCGACAAAGGTGTCTACTGTATCGGCGTCTCTCCTTGCTTCTCCCCCACATTTTGGACATTCTGCCTTCGCGAAACCGGGATGAGTCGCCAGAGGTGAACGGGCTTTAGGAATAAAATCAACTTCATCCGGCGGAGGTAAAAGAACCGGTAAATCCGACTCGGGAACCGGCACCACCCCGCAACTCTCACAGTGAATCATGGGAATCGGAGCGCCCCAATACCTCTGACGCGAAATAAGCCAATCATTCAAGCGATAGTTAACCGATTTAGACCCAAGCTCTTTTTGCTCAAGCTCTTCTACTATTTTACTTAAAGCTTCCTCGGAGTGCATTCCGTCGAATTCTCCTGAATTAACCATTTTTCCGGGTTCGGTATAAGCTGCATCGCCAAGAGGGGAATTGCCTCTTATAACTTCCTTGATGGGGAGATTATATTTCTTTGCAAATTCGTAGTCTCTCTGGTCGTGAGCGGGTACACACATGATTAGACCTGTTCCGTATGAACCAAGAACAAAATCAGCCACATAAACGGGTAGTTTATCACCTGTAAGGGGGTGAATTACCTTAAGTCCAGTATCCGCTCCGGTTTTTTCTCTGTCTTCTCTCGTGCGTTCTATATTGCTTAAAAGTAGTGAGTCGTGTATGTATTTTTTTACGGTTTCATTTGTTTCCGCTATTTTTTCCGCCAATTCGCTTTCAGGTGAAATGCACATAAAAGTTACACCGTATATGGTATCCGGTCTTGTGGTAAAAATATTGAATTCTTCACCACTTTCTAACTTAAACTTTATTTCAGCTCCTTCTCTCCTCCCTATCCAATTTCTCTGCATTTCTTTGATATTTTCCGGCCAATATTTTAAAGTTTCTATGTCCTGGTACAGTTCTTCCGCGTAATCGGTAATACGAACAAACCATTGTTTAAGCTTTCTCTTTTCTATCTCCGACTCACATCTCCAGCATTTCCCGCTTTCAACCTGTTCATTGGCGAGAACCGTTTTGCAGCCGGGGCACCAGTTGACATAAGACTCATCCTGATATAAAAGGCCGTTCTTATATAATTGGATAAGCAGCCATTGGGTCCACTTATAATATTCAGGGTCCGAAGTCGCGACTTCTCTTTCCCAGTCGTAACTGAGCCCTAATTTTTTAATCGTGGCTCTGGCTGTTTTAATATTATTGTATGTCCATTCTTTCGGGTCCAAATTTTTCTTTATAGCAGCTTCTTCCGCGGGAAGACCGAAAGCGTCCCATCCAAAAGGATGCAGTAAATCTTTATTCCGCATCTTCTCCCATCTCCATTTTAAATCCCCGAAACAATAATTTCTGAAATGACCCATATGTATGTTGCCGGAAGTATACGGCCACATCTCCATTATGAAGTATTTATTCTTAGGAATTTCCGGAGCATTAAACAATCCGGAATCTTCCCATTTTTTTCGCCAGTTATTCTCTATTTTTTCAAATGGATACATCTTGATTATAGATTAAAGTGATTTTATTTGAATTTATTGATTATTTTTAAATTTTTCGATATCCTGCTCAAGCTTCAAAAGTTCCTTTCTTCTTGCTTCTATTTTTCCCGACAGAGCTATTTCTTCTCTTCTTTTAGCGACTATACGCTGAGTTAATTCGAGTTCTTCCTTCTTTTTAGTATCACTTTTGCTGTCTTCTCCCAGTAATTTGTCAAAAAGAAGATCTTCTTCTGATTTTTCTTCTTTTTCTGATACTTCTGTTACTTCTTCTGGTGTTGGTGTTTTTGCTGCCGCTTCCGCGGCTGCTGCTGTTGCTGTTTCTACTTCAGCGGAAATATTTTCTTTCTGTTCTGTAAGATTTTTTACTTCTTCTTCTAAATCTTTGTGGACTTTTTGTTTTTTCGCAACTTCTTCCATTACATCCGCTTTTGTTCTTTCTAAATTCTCAATTTCTTCTTTCAGAACCTGTATTTTATTTTGAAGCTCCGGACTACTTTTACCGGAAACTCCTTTTGGTGCTTTGCCTGCTGGAGCCGATTTAATTAAAACACTGCCGGTAAGAAAAAGAATTACAAAAGACACTATTGGAATCGTCAAATTCTTAAATTTGAATATTTCTTTAAGCTTCATTACTAAACCACTTGACGCGACGGATCTTTTTTCCGGTAATTTGATTAAGAAATGAATATTTGCCAATTCTCGTCCCTGATAATTAATGGGCTGTGAAAAATAAAACTTATCTTCACTTTCTTTTCCTCTTTCCTGTTCAATCCATCCGATATTTGAATTATTAATATTCCATACAACCGTTCTATCCGATCCCAGAATTGTCAAATTTATTATATCTTCTTTTTTTGTTACTCTATCGATGTAATTTTTTATTCCCGCATTATCTCGGTCATCTACGTAACCCCTAATATCGTTGGAAGTGGAAAGAACGTGCCCATAAAATTGCCAACCTTTTTCAGTGAATTCTTTTACGTTTGGTTTGTTTTGTATTGCAAGATATAAATATCCGGTTAATTCTTTATTATTCGAAATAATTTCGGTTTCAATTATTGAAACTGAATCTCTTATCGCGTACTTCCTATTATTTGTGTTTTGTAGTCCTGTATACTTTGTTCCCTCTCTTCCCGTACTATTTGTCCAGAATATCGTTTTGTCTTCCTCTGTTATTATTACTTCGGGTTGATTGGAGAGATTCGTTTCTTCCGTTGCTTTTTTGACAAACATAGATACAAAGAAATTGTCTTTCATGGCAAAAGCTTCGTTGATATTTTGCGCTAAAATATTACCAAAGGAAATCCAGCCGTCGATTCCATCCTCATAGCTTAGAGAGCCGGAATTTACTGAAGAAACTTCCGGTTCAGGCATGTTTTGATAAACGGCAATAAGTGAAACGAGAAAACCGATTATTCCTAAAAATAAAGCTTTTTTGACCATAAATACTCCTTAATTAATCGGGGCCAACGCGATAAAAATAATAAGCTACAGCCCCTACAACCCCTAAAAATTTTGTGAAATCCCAAACCCTCGAGGAGAATGATTGATTTACATACACTAAATCGCCCGATTCCAGAATAGGAGGATTTTTTTCTTTATCGTTCAAATAATCATTTACGTTGAAGAAAGAAACTTCTTTTTCTTTTATTGCTCTAACTAATTTTACGGTAGATAAATCGGATCGAGACGTTGGTCCTCCGGCAAAAGATATTGCTTCCACTATATTGGTAGAGGGAGTTACGTAATAAATACCGGGACTTCTGACTTCACCCCATACCTGAATCCTTACGGAGCCTCCTTCTGCTAAAAATGGATTCTGTGGCAACCCTAAAATAAAAAATCCGATTAAAAATATCATTATTTGAATATATTAAACCATTTTCATTGATTGTCAAGTATTGTTTTTATTCCTTATCTTTCAAACATATCATTTCTATTTCACTGATTTTTATAAGGAGGAAATTCTCTTCCCTCGCCGCTCCGTTTCTGAATTTTATAATTGCCTCAGTTATTGGAAGAAAACCGGATTGTTTTGATAGAGCCTGAAGCGAATCTGTAAGTCTCGCGTGTACAGGTATATGTACATTTCCGGTTATCCTATAACGGCTTGTATATAAATCTACGTTCTTCTTTTCCTTTTCAATTTTCATTGCCATCGGGTTCCTCCTTAAGCAATTTTTCCAATTCAAGCATAAAGGTTTTCATTATATCTTTTTCTTTTACAGTGGCTATTTTTTTTCCTTTTTTGAAAATAACCGCCGCTTTTTTACCTCCCGCGATTCCGATATCTGCTTCTTTTGCCTCTCCCGGACCATTTACAGAACATCCCATCACTGCAATCGTTATTGGAGTCGAAATTATTCTTGACTCTGCCTCTATTTCCTTTAAATATTTTTCAAGGTCGAATTGTAATCTTCCGCAGGTTGGACAGGAAATTATCCTGGGTCCGACTTTCCTTAGCTTGAGAGATGATAAAATACTACGAGCCGCCATTATTTCATTCGAAGGATCACCGGTAAGCGAAACCCGAATAGTATCTCCGATTCCCTCTTCCAGTAAAATTCCAATACCCACAGCGGAATATACCTCTCCCCTTCCTCCCGGAGGTCCGGCTTCAGTAACTCCGATATGAAGAGGGTAATTATATTCTTCGGAAAAAATTCTGTTAGCATCAACCATTGTTCGGACGTCGGAAGATTTTATGGAAACCACAATTGACTCAAAATCCAGATCCTCGAGAATTTTAATCTCATCCACTACCGACTGTATGAGTGCTTCCGGCTTTACACCGCCAAATTTCTCTATGTACTCTTTTTTTATAGACCCGGCATTCGCTCCCACTCTCATAGGAATTCTTCTCTCTTTACAAATCCTCACGATTTCTTCGATTTTCCATTTTTCACCTATATTTCCCGGGTTTATTCTTATTTTATCAGCTCCCTGTTTTACCGATTCGATAGCCAGTCTATAGTCGTAATGAATATCGGCAACCAGAGGTATATTTATTTTTTTCTTTATTTTTTGAACGCACCTGGCCGCCTCGATATCCGGAACCGCTATCCTTATAATCTCACAACCTTCCAGCTCCAATTTATTAATTTGCTTGATTGTTTTTCTTTTGCTGCGGGTATCGGTATTAGTCATAGATTGAATGGCTATAGGATTAACGCCACCGATCTTTACAGAACCTATCTTTACCACTTTAGTTTTTTTTCTTTTGTATTTTTTCAATTAACGCCGCCTTTAGTTTTTCTCTATTTTTAAAAATTTTTACTTCAGGTAATCCTTTAATAAAAGTAATCTGTCTGTCCGCGTATTTCTTTGTTTCTTTAATAACTGTTTTTTTAAGATCTTCAAGTGTTTTATCGTTACCATTCAATAAATAATCCGCAACCTGTCCGTAGCCTATAGATGTAAAGGAATAAAGCGAAGGGTTATAACTTTCATCGATGAGATTTTTTACCTCCTCTATAAATCCTTCCTCAAACATTTTTATAACTCTTTTTTTAATTCTTTCCCGTAACTCTTTCTTATCCATCAGTAGAGCGAAGACTTCCAGGGGTATTTTGTTTTTGTTCCCTTTTTCCCAGAATTCGGTTAAAGTAATACCGCTTGCTCTGTAAATTTCTAATGCCCTACCTAAACGCTGTTTGTCGTTGGGATGTATCCTCTCTGCAGACTCGGGATCTATTTTCTCCAATTCGCCGTGCATTTGTTCCGAACCTTTCTTTTTTATCTCCATTCTAACCTGGTCTCGAATTTCATCAGAAATTTTCGGTTCTTCAAACATGCCTTCGATAAGAGACTTTATATAAAATATAGTTCCACCGCAAATTATAGGAATGTGCTTTTTTTTTCTTATCTCTTTTACTTTTTTCTTACAATCACAAATGAATTCATAAGCTGAATAATCTTCATCGGGCTTTTTTATATCTATTAAATGATGCGGAACTTTCTGCATCTCTTTTGCTGTAACCTTAGCGGTTCCGATATTCATACCTTTATAGATTTGCCTTGAATCGGCAGAAATCACTTCTATCGGAAAATTTTCTCCCAATTCGAGACATATAGATGTCTTTCCCGCTGCTGTCGGACCGATCAATGCTAATACCCTTCTCATCTTAAGAGTTTATTCTCTATATCCTTAAGAGATATTTCGAAAAGAACCGGTCTTCCATGAGGACACCTGAAAGGTTTATCTGTAGAAAATAGAAGATTTACGAGATTTTCCATCTCTTCAATAGATAAAGGATCTCCCGCCTTTATGGCCAGGTGACAGCTTACAGATTTTAATAAATTATCGATCGTAGTTTCCTTCTCTTTTGAAAGATCTTCTAAAATTCCCCTGATCTGATCTTCGTTTATTTCTGTCAACAGCGAGGGAATTCCCTCCCATACAACAACATTGCCGGAGAAAACTCTGAAAACAAATCCTAAATCCTTAAGAACTTCTTTAAGTTCTTCAAGTTTTAATATTTCAAGCGGAGTATGGTTTACCTGGATAGGAAATAAAAGGCTCTGGGTGTTAAAATTTTCATTATTTTTTAAATTGTCATAAAGAATTCTTTCATGCGCCGCGTGCTGGTCTATAATAACCAGACCGGTGTTCGTCTGCGCGACAATGTAAGAATCATGCAATTGCCAAAATTTGCTTTTAGTATCTCCTTCAAACAGAAAATCTTTCTTAAATGAAAAAAGCTCTCTTCTGTAATCACTATCGACCCCTACCGTTTCATTCAGCGTTCTTTTTATAGTCGACATCACATACCTATCATTATGGAACTTTACTTCTTTTTTTGTGGGATGCACATTAACATCGACTAAATTAGCTGGAATATCTATAAATAAAATAAATGAAGGGTTTTCGTCCGTAAAAGGCGTATAGAAATCCTTAATTAGTTTAAAAATTTTACCATCCCAGACATTTCTTTTATTTACAAATAAGTAATATTTTTTTTGAGAAGGTAACTCAGGACGCTGAATCCATCCGCTGATTTTAATACTATTTTCCGCGTTTTTAAAATTAACGGGAATAAGGGACGAAAGAAATTTTTCATCCATAACGGACAATATTCTATCATCTGAAGTAGTAGAAGGTAAATCGATAACCTTTTTACCGTTATGAGTTAACAGGAATGAAATTTCCGGATAACATATACATTTCGGGATGATTTCTCCCAGGATTTTCCTGAACTCGGCATTCGAAGAATGCAGAAATTTCCTTCTTGCAGGATAATTATTAAATAAAAATTTTACTATGACAGAAGTTCCTCTCTGTCTTTGTTTTGGTTTTTCTTCTTTAATCTCTCCGTTAAAAATTTTTATGTATCTTCCCATATCGGAATCAGATGATTTGGAAAGGATTTCCATTTGAGAAATGGCACCTATTGATGCCAGAGCCTCGCCTCTAAAACCCAGAGAATATATCAAATCCAGATCGGGTATATCTTTAATTTTGCTGGTCGAATATCTTTTGGCTACCAATTTAAGGTCTTCAGGATGAATCCCTATTCCGTTATCAGAAACGGCAATTAGTCTTTTTCCTCCATCTTCAATATCCACAGTTATTCTGGACGCTTCCGCATCTATGGCGTTCTCTACTAACTCCTTAACGCACGAAAACGGACCTTCAACGACTTCTCCAGCGGCGATTTTACTCTTTACCTTCTCCGGTAATTCGAAAATTCTTCTGTCGTTTTCCATCATCCTTTAATAACCGCCAGAGGAAGCATTTTTGCTACTTTTTTAGCAATCCCGACCCTGGATACAACTTCCACAACTTCATTAATATCTTTATAAGCTTCCGGAGCTTCTTCTCTGACTGTTTTAATAGACCTGGATCTAACGTAAATATTTTTTTTCTTAAGTTCTTCGGTTATGTTTCTTCCTCCTGTCGCTTTCATGGCTTTTTTTCTGGAAAGGACTCTTCCCGCTCCGTGGCACGCAGAACCAAAAGTTTCTTCCATAGCTTTATCGGTACCAAGCAGAACATACGATGCTGTTCCCATATCCCCCGGAATTAAAACAGGTTGACCTATTTGTTTGTACTTTTCAGGAATATCCGGATGATTTGGAGGAAAGGCTCTGGTGGCACCCTTTCTGTGAACACATAATTTCTTTTTCTTTCCATCTACTGAATGCTCTTCGATTTTGGCGATGTTATGAGCCACATCGTATATAAGATTCATTCCGAGTGATTCAGCTGATTTTCCCATAACTTCCGCAAAACTTCCTCTTACCCTTGATAAAATTATCTGGCGATTTGCCCAGGCAAAATTAGCCGCCGCTCTCATCGCGGAAAGATACCCCTGTCCTTCTTTTGAATCGAGAGGAGCGCAAATAAGCTGTTCATCAGGGACATAGATATTAAATCTGTTTTTAGATTTGCGCAGATTTTTAACCCAATCACTGCAGACCTGATGACCAAAACCTCTGGAACCGGTATGAATCATTACAGTCACAATATCTAATTCAAGACCCAGTATGGCTGCGGCTTTTTCATCGTATATATCTGTAACCTTTTGTATTTCAATAAAATGATTACCCGAACCTAAAGTCCCAAGCTGCTCATGACCACGTTCTAAAGCTCTCACGGAAATGATTTCCGGATCTGCCCCTTCCAGCCTGCCGTTCTCTTCTGTATATTCAAGGTCGGAATCCCATCCGAATCCGTTTCTTACAGCCCAGGAAGAACCCTCATTAAGGACTTTTTTTAGTGTAGAAGAAGCAACCTTAATATCGCTTTTCGAACCCACGCCGCAGGGTACAGCCGAATATATTTTATTTGTAAGCAGTTCTTTGCTTCCGGTTAAATCGGAACTTTTCAGGTTAGTTCTTATGACTCTAACGCCACAGTTTATATCGAAACCCACTCCCCCTGGGGAAATCACACCGTTTTGTGCATCCATAGCTGCTACTCCGCCAATAGGAAAACCATACCCCCAGTGAATATCGGGCATCGCCAGAGAATACCTTTGTATTCCCGGTAAATGAGCCACATTACGTACCTGTTCGAGTGAATTATCCAATTTTATCGCTTTATATAATTTATCAGAAGCGTAAACGATTCCGGGTACTCGCATTTTTCCCTGTTTTTCGATTAACCACTTGCATTCTGCTATTTTTTTCATTGTTTTAATATAGACTCTTTGTTACTTATTTCAAGTGCCCCACTTCACCACTAAAAAACTATTTCAACCACAGAGATCACAGAGAAAAAATTGTCTATTTTTTTTTGCTAAAACCTAAGACCAAAAACCTGACACCTAATTTTTTACATGCAGGACCTGTAGAAACTGTGGTTTTTTGTTTATTGAATCTCAACTCCAAAAATCCAAAGCCTAATCATAGGAAGTCAATGAATAACTGTTATACTTGACAGAGCAATAAGCTTAAACTATAATTCAAAAAAAGTCGGCAATAAGGCAATAAAATTAGGAGGTATGCATGCCCTGGAATAATCCGGAAATTAGAAATTTAATTGATGAGTGGTTACAGATGCAACAAATTTGTCTTAGAAGAGTACATCCCAGCGCATATATTGATGTTTGGGGGCGTATATGCGGTCAAGTAGAAGGAGGTTTTATCGATTGTAATTCTCATACTCCAGACCGTCCACCCGATTGGGATAATTACCATTACTTATGGGTACACAATTGGTGTCCCGATTATTTTTCGTACTCTATTCAAAACTATGTAAATAAAAGATTAAACGGAACTTCATCACAAGATTTATTAAGATGTAAATCTGGACGAAACGTTCCATGCGTCACCTAAAAAAAGGAGGTCATTGATGGCAGATAAGAAATCAGACCTGGCGGGTCCGGGAATTAGTACTTACGAACAGGTAGATAAAATCCTACCTCACGACTACGAAGCTTTATTAAGTCCAAAAAAAAGAATGAAAGCGCTTTACAAAATAAAAAACTTTATCGAAGATAATCTTTGCAAAGAACTCAATCTTTTTATGGTGCAAGTACCTTTAATCGTAACCAGGGATAGCGGTTTAAATGATTATCTCGACCGGGATGGTTCACGCACACCCGTCGAATTTCCCTGTGGGCTCGGTCTTGATAAAAAAATAGAATCTCAGGTGGTTCAAGCGGCGACAAAATGGAAAAGGATGGCTTTGAAACAATTTGGCTGCGAAGTGGGCGAAGGCATCTGCACCGATATGAGAGCGGTAAGAAAGGATTATTTCTTAGATCATGACCATAGCGCCTATGTCGATCAGTGGGACTGGGAACGGGTTATAACTAAACGTGAGCGAAATCTTGATTTTTTGAAGGAAATTGTTGAAAAAATATGGATGGTTATATATGAGGCGGGCCAGATGGTTAAAAAAGACTTTCCCGAACTCATATCAGACAAATATCCCGACATACCGAAAGAATTAAAATTTTTCCACGCCGAAGAAATCCTTGAAAGATATCCCGATTTTACCCGAAAACAGAGAGAAACAAAAATGGTACAGGAAGTACATCCAGCAATCTTTATAATAGGTGTAGGATATGTATTGGAAGACGGGTATCCCCATGAGATGAGAGCGGCTGACTATGATGACTGGATTACGCCTACGATTAAAAAGAACGGAAAACAGTTCCATGGTCTAAACGGTGATATCCTGGTCTGGAATCCTGTTACAAAACGACGTCATGAACTTACCTCGATGGGAATACGTGTAACTAAAAAAACCCTGGTTCAGCAGCTAAAGGAAGCCGGGCAGGAAGATTTTTTACAACTCCCCTACCATCAGGCAATACTCAACGATGAAATACCACTAAGCATCGGAGGCGGCATCGGTCAATCACGTACATTTATGTATCTATTGAGAACCGCTCATATAGGAGAAGTGAGTGTTACCGTTTGGCCCGATGTTTTAAAGTCGATTTGCAAAAAGAAGAACATACATATATTGGAATAGATATCGAAGAATTAAAAAGGAGGTTATAAAAATGAATAAACCTTCCTTAGAAGATGATATCAGACATCTTGAAGAACTTTACCGAAATTATCTATGGTCCGATAAAATAGTAGATGCGTGGGAAAACGACCCGGCTTATCTTAGCAGTGATCATGACAGGGCTGTAGAAAAAAGGGAAACGGCAAAAAAAGAACTGGATGATTTTACAAGAAAAATGGAGGTTTTATATCCTGAGTATAAATTTTCTTTCGAGGGCTACGCTGGCGGGTACTCCGTAAACCCGATCAGGGTAACAGCCACGAAACGGATCAATCTTAAGTAGAAATAATAAGAAGGATATTTTGCGGCGCATTAATATTGTGTTAATCTGCCTGCCCTATAAGGAGGAACGACCGTTCAGGGTGTAAACTCGTGGTTAATTGTTGACAAAAAGTGTAATTAAATTATTATTTTAATATGAATTTTAAATCAAAAAAACTTTATTACACTGAACATAGCATTTCCAATATGAAAACTTATAAACTTTGTTTATCTACTAACCCCAAAAGGAGTATAATCTTATGAAGAGAATAATTAGAAAATTGTCTTTCCCGGTTATTGGTTTATTATCGCTTATCTGGTTTTTAATTCGTGTTATTCCCAAACCGAGCCGAGCGAGATATCCGTGTATGAAATTTGCGGCACCACTCGCTTCAACTTTTGTTATCTACTTAATAGGAATCACTTCTTCTCTGTTTGTATTCAAAAAGGCGAAGCAATACTTATATAAATCCAAATACGTTGTATTTTCGATTTTGTTATTACTGTCTTCTGTCTTGTTTATAGCTACATTTTTAAATACAGATGAAAAAGTCTATGCGAGTTTTCGTTCTTCTGTTTTAGAAGGGCCTAATCAGCCGATAGGTGAAGGAAAAGGAATAAACCCCGGACGCGTTGTTTGGATCTGGGATCCGGATGCCACAGACGAGAACTGTACTAACGAATCGGGTGATTATTGGTGGCAGGATAACAATACGGATCAAACAGTTGTAAATACAATGGTATCAGACGCGTTAAAAATGTTAACGGATGAAGAATCCGATTCCGAAGCCTGGGACGCGATATTCCATGATTATAATCAAAGCCACGAAAGAGGAGATGTTGGCTATGTATCGGGTGAAAAGATAGTTATTAAAATTAATCTAAACAGCTCTGTATCCTACGGCGGCAATACAGTAGATACATCGCCTCATATAGTTCTTGCCATACTTAATCAATTAATAAACGTGGTAGGAGTTGCCGAAGGAGACATTAGTATCGGTGATCCCGGAAGGTCCTTTACAGATTTGTACTGGGATAAATTAGATTCTGTTTTTCCCGACGTAAAATACTGGGGAACCGGAGGTGGTCGCACACCCATAGAACAGTCAGATGATTTTGAAATGTTTACCAGCGATGATCAGGTACAGGATTATCTCCCGAAATGTTATCTGGAAGCGGATTACATGATAAATATTCCCGTATTTAAAAAACATCATAGAGCCGGTATTTCTCTTTCCAGCAAAAATCATTTCGGAACATTTGTTCCGTTCAGCGGGAATGCCAATCACTGGCACTATAGTCTACCCTGTACAGAAGGAAACGGTATTGTAGATAACGGAGATTATGGCGTATATCGATGTTTCGTTGATATTATGGGTCATGAGCATCTCGGAGGAAAAACAATTCTTTATGTATTCGATGGATTATGGAGTTCGACCAATTGGTCTACACCGCCAATAAAATGGAGGATGGCACCATTTAATGACGACTGGCCCTCCTCTATATTCGTTTCCCAGGATCCGGTGGCTATAGAATCCGTCGGCTTTGATTTTTTCTATCAGGAATTTGACGAAGATCACCCGACCGAAGGTAATCCCACCGGTACATATACAGGTCCTTTCCCCAGATACGCGGGAGTCGATGATTTCTTGCACCAGGCTGCAGATTCCTCGAACTGGACCGATGAAATTCCTTTCTACGACCCCGAAGGAGACGGAACTCGTATACCCTGGAGTCTCGGAGTTCATGAACACTGGAACAATGCCACCGAAATGAAATATTCGCGAAATCTCGGTGAAAATGAAGGTATAGAACTGGTATCTAATTATGAACCTTCCGGAGTAGAAGAAAACATCGAAGCGGCGAAGGTTGACAATCATTGCAATCTATTCAACACAAGTGCTACAATTCAATTCGTTCTTCCCGCTGCTGAATTTGTCAGGCTTGAAATATACAATCTCTCAGGACAAAAGATTGAAACACTCGTCGAAAAACAATTAAATAAGGGTACTTATACTATCAAATGGGATCCTGAAAATTTAGTCTGTGGTACGTACATCTATCGGTTTGAAGCCGGAAAACTTCTAAAAACCAATAAATTTATTTTAGTGAAATAAGGAGATATTATAAAATATAGCAAAATAGAAAGAAACGATCGTTTGTAATAATACGATACCTACTATAGTTTAAATTTGATAAACAAGGAAGGTAAAAAATGAAATACACCACAGAGTTTGATGAAGTTAATAAGATTTGTATTATTAAAGTTAAAGGAAAACTTCATCGCCCCGAAGATTCACTAGCACTGCAAAAATTTGTCCGTGATTATCATAATGAAAAGGGATACACTCAATTTTTGATAGATATGAGAAAAGCAGAAATCATCAGTGAAGATACTGATACATTTTTAATAGGGGCTGTACCGATTGACACGGACAAAAAAATGAAAAGCACACCACATAAAGTAGCTCTCGTTTACTCAAGTACAAATGCTGATGAAATATTCTTGGAAAACGTCGCTGTCCACAAGGGATACAATATAAAAGTCTTTACAAAGATCGATAAAGCAATCGAGTGGTTCAAAAAAAATAACAAAATTTGATTTTTTAATTCGATTAAAATACAAGAGCTTTTCCCAATAAGAAATATGAGACTTATATAATATTTATTTTCCTAATTGTATTACCATGTGTATGAACTATCACAAATTCCAAAAAATTTAATGTTGACAAACAAAAAAGAATTTTTATAATATCTATATAAATAGGTTATATTAAGGAGAAATGATAAATATAATTAATGGTAAACTTAAAGTCCCAAACTGGATATTATTTATCTTGAATATATTTATATAATCCATCTTCGCTTTTCATTGGAGATATATGACCGACAGATTTCTTAAAGTAATAATGAAAACTCAAATTGAATTACCAGTACTCGCAAAACTGATATGTTCCATACCCGGAGGAAAATACCTCTTTTTTATTCTTGTTGGAATAGCTGTAATTGCAAAAGAATTTTTAAGAGATAAAAAAAAAGTATTACTAGTAAATAAAATAATACTCGCTATTTACCTTTATTTGAAAAATCAATTCAATGAACTAATTAAGAAAGGAACTTGCGATTATAAAAAAGGGGAACTATGGAATTAATTGATAAAAAACGGATTTCTTTTGTTTTTACTTTTACAATACTAAATTTATTAATCAGCTGTCAAAAAACTCTTCCGAAGTTTATTAACGATGGCTATGGCGAGTACGTATTTGTTCCCGCCGGAGAATTTTTAATGGGAGATAATTTTGATGATTCGTATACAGACGAAAATGGATTTTCACAGGAAAAACCTGTTCACAGAGTAAATCTTGATGCTTTTTATATAGGTGAACACGAGGTAACAAACGAAGAATTTAAAAAGTTCATAGATGATGGCGGTTATATCAACCCCACATACTGGACAGAGGATGAAAAAGAAAGGGTAACCAATAAAGCGGAAAAAGACCCCAGAAAAAATCCCTACCAAAATGTCATCGAAAACAGTTATGGAGGACAACCGGAATTCTGGAATGATTCCGCAGCCAGAGGTGGAGGAATGCCAGGAAATGAGAATTTTCCAGTAGTAGGGGTTAATTTGTACGAAGCGGAAGCGTACTGTAAGTGGCTTTCGGAAAAAACAGGAGAGATTTACAGACTTCCAACAGAGGCGGAATGGGAAAAAGCAGCCCGAGGTACCGATCAGAGAAGATACCCCTGGGGTAACAATATAGATAATAGCTATGCTAACTACTATAAAAGCGGTGATCCCTATGAAAACGATTTATCCGTTACGGGAGGCTTAACTCCTGTAGGGTTTTATAACGGAGATACTCACGACGGCTTTTTAACTCATAATAACGCTTCTCCTTACGGGGCTTACGATATGGCAGGAAATGTTTGGGAATGGGTAAGTGACCCATGGGATCCCCACTATTATTCAAAATCCCCAATCGATAATCCAAAAGGTCCGGCGCCGGACAACAGCATAGATTATCCTCGCGGACCAAAATACGGTGATTACATAGCAAGCATTAGAGGTGGTTTCTGGCGAGATAATCAAGGTAAAATGAATATGAGTTCTATACGCAGCTCTTATCGGTCAATGATTTTTAGCGGTCCTCGCAGACGGGGAAGAGGAACAGGGTTTCGCTGTGTACGAGAAGTAAAAAAAGAAAATGGAAACAAATACAAAAATTAATCGTTTGCTTGAAGATTTCGAATTTATTAACCCTGAATTGACTGAGATTATTCGTTCCTTAAGAGAAATCGTGCTGGAAATTGCACCAAAATCAAAAGAAAAGGTTATGTATGGCGGTATTGTGTTCATATCAAACCGAATGTTTTGCGGAATATTTCTTAGAAAAAAATATGTTACTATTGAATTTGATAGGGGCAATGAAATGAATAATGCCCAAAAACATTTAGAAGGCACTGGAAAATATCGTAGACATCTTAAAATATACAAAAAAGAGGATATTGAAATAAAAAAAGCAAAGGATTATATCATAGAATCATTTGACTTTAAAAATTAATGCTATATATAAATTAAACAAACAAAAAAGGAGGAAAATATGGAAAGAGATACCTGCAGTGTTTGCGGTAGAACAAAAGCATCTATAGGAAAAGAAATACGTGCTATGCAAAATCAAGGAGTAATGGTACTCAATCATGATTTAATTGCTTTTTGTCCGGAATGTAAAGTTTCTTTCTGTTCTCGTCATTATGATCTAGATGAAATGGAAGGAACACACAGGTGCAGAAATTGTGGCAGTGATCTTGAAGTCGAACGGATTGGTTATTTGTCTTAAACAAGAAAAAGCTATTTTACAATAACCTACTATAAAAGAATTGTACTTAAAGTATTAAAATAAAGGGGGAATAAATGACAAAAAAAGCTATTAATTTATTTATGGTGTTGTTAATATTAAGTGCTTTAATTTCTTGTACTAACGATACAACCAATACCGGAAACAAGACAGAAGAAATGTTCGAATTAGTATCGATTGAACGAATAAATAGTGTAGTCTCAAACTCTGCCGACGGAACTGCTTTTTATTGGAGAGAAACAGATAAAGGAAATGGAGTTCTAATACTTTTAAAATATAAAGGTGATAATAGCATTACTGTATATTCCAGTGATTTTTCTCTGGGATTTGAACACGAATTCGATATACCAAGAAGAAGTTGTATAGGTATATCTTTTGGTGATATTTCGACAGAGAATCCAAGCCAAAAGTTTACATGGATGTTAGGAGGGTCAATCTCAAGAACATGGGCATCAAAAGAAAAACCTTACTTTGCAATAATATTCGAAGCTCCAAAGAGTGTAAATGAATATTCATTATATTATGCCGAACCACTTATTGAGAAAATAGAAATTAAATAAAAAATCAAGAATTCCTAAAAAGAATTTAAAAAGGAGATATATATGTCATTATATTGGGCTTATCTTCATAAATATGGAGAAATACAAATTAAAGAGTGGTACCCGGGTAACACATATCTATATGAAGCCAGTGCTTCTCCGTATGTAAAAAAGTTCCTTGAAGAACCATTCGAAGCTGATTCATATGAAGAAGCAGAAAAAATTGCGAAGCAGATGCTCGAGAATAAAGAATAGAATAAAAAAAATAAAAAACTTCTCCTATCTTAATAAAGCTAACTTGACAGGCTAAAGGCTTTTATTATTTTTATATAACTTTTAAATACGGCTTATTTCAATAGGAGGTTCTTTTAATGAAATATCGAGAATTAGGACATACAGGTTTTAAGGTCTCCGAGGTTAGTTTTGGTTCATGGGCTATCGGTGGTACCTGGGGACCGGTTAAAGACAACGAATCTATGGCAGCTTTACACAAGGCTTTAGAACTCGGAGTAAACTTTTTCGACACAGCCGATGTTTACGGAGATGGACGCAGTGAAAGGCTTTTAGGACAGTTACGCAAAGACTACGAAGATAGAATTTACATAACGACTAAAGCGGGAAGGAGACTCGATCCTCATACCGCGGAAGGCTACAATCGGAAAAACCTTTCCGCGTTTATAGAGAGAAGCCTAAAAAACCTGGGAGTGGATACCATCGACTTGCTCCAACTGCACTGCCCCCACACCGAAGTCTATTATATGCCTGAAGTGTTTGGTATTATGGACGACTTTGTTAAAGAAGGGAAAATTCGCTACTATGGTGTAAGCGTGGAAAAAGTGGAAGAAGCATTGAAAGCGATAGAGTATGCAAATGTACAGTCGGTTCAAATAATATTTAATATGTTCCGCCATAGACCTTCAGAACTTTTTTTTGAACAGGCGAAAAAACGTAAAGTGGGTATACTCGCGAGAGTTCCTTTAGCCTCAGGTATGTTAACAGGAAAATTCAAACCCGATACAACCTTCGCTCCCGACGACCATAGAAATTTTAACCGTGAAGGAGAAGCATTTGACCGGGGTGAGACTTTCGCCGGAGTCGATTATAATACTGGTTTAAAAGCAGTAGAAGAATTAAAAGAAATATGTCCTGATGGAATGAGTATGGTGCAATTCGCGTTACGCTGGATATTAATGTTCGATGCCGTTACATGTACTATACCGGGCGCAAAAAGGCCTTCACAGGCGGAAGAGAATTTTTCAGCTTCTGACCTTCCTCCCCTATCCGATGAAACGATGAAAAAAGTAAAAAATATTTATGATAAATACATTCGAGATATGGTGCATCATTACTGGTAAAAAAGGAGGTAATAAAATTCATGAATATTATATGGTTTTTGATTATAGGAGCAGTTGCAGGATGGCTTGCAGGCATAGTAATGAAAGGAAGGAAAGGGTACGGCATTCTGGGTAATATTATTGTAGGGTGTATCGGGTCGCTGATAGGAGGTTTTTTATTCGACCTATTAGGTATTAGATTATCTCTCGGTATAAAATATGAAGGTTTAATAACTTCTCTAATTACGGCCTTCACAGGAGCAATTATATTGCTATTAATAATAAACTGGCTAAAGAAGAAATAAAATTAGTTTCGAGTTAAAACGAAGAAATCATTCTTGTCATTAATTATTTTTCTTGTGTGAATTGGTATAAGTATTCTGGCTTCTGACTCCTTTCTTCTGAATTCTTTTTTTTCATTTTCCATTTTTATACTTGATTTTTTAATTTGAGCGGCTTTGCCGCGTTCAAACCCTTGACAAAAAGGAAGTTTAAATTAATTTAACGTTATGGATATAGGTTTGGATTGGAGGGAATTAGATAAACCTGTAAATTGGAAAGAAGTTTTCGGGAACAAAAATCCTGTCGATTGTGAGATTGGTTTTGGAAACGGAGAATTTCTTGTTAAAAAATCCGAACTTCATCCGGAGAGAAATTTTTTTGGTATAGACTATTCTATTGAATCTTTTAAAAGAGCAAAAAAAAACATCGAAAAAATAAATTCGTCTCGTATAAAAATAGTCTGCCTGGAAGCTAAAGCCGCGTTTATTGTACTGGTACCCGAAAAATCGCTTTCACATATTTACCTGAATTTCCCTGACCCATGGCCGAAGAAAAAACACTACAAAAACAGACTACTCGATAGAGAATTTCTTACAATAGCAGCTTCCTGTTCTACAGAAAAAGGAAAAATAATCGTCGCGACTGACGATCCGTTTTATAGAGATTTCATCCTTGAGGAGATTGCGTCGGTTCATCTATGGGAATCTTTATTCCAGAAAGGTTGGACAGACGAGTTGTCGGATCACTTTTCTACAAAATATGAAAAAAAATGGAGGAACGAGGGAAAAGAAATCTTTTATATGATGTTCCAGAAGAAAGCTAACCCTGATATAAGTTTTCGAATGAACGAATACAAAATCCCTAAAAAGATTGGATTGTCGAGTTTTTCCCCCGCAAAATTAGAAAAAATTCTCGGAGAAACGATATGTAAAAAAGATTCTGTTTCAAAGTTGTTGAAATTCAAAGAACAAAATGACGAATTTGCATTAAAGGTCTTTCTTAAGGACGATACGTTAATAAGAAAAGGCGATTTAGCAGTCAGTAAAAATAATAAAGGTAAATGGGAGCTTAAAGTTCCTGAAAAACTTTTTTGTACACGCTCACTTAAGATGTTTGTCGATAAATTAAAAACTCTCGATAAATAAAGACGCTGAAATTAACATAATAATAAAACCCAACCATACAAAAAGAAAATAAGCCAATATCAATATTAAATCAATCTGAATAGTATTTAAAGCAAGATGTAGTAGAAAGTCGATAATAAATAAAAAAACCGTTAATAAATATGCTATGAGATAAGGAGTAAGATTATTTTTAATGTGTCTGTAAATCTCTCTGAATCTTACAGCATTAAAAAAAGAACCTGTATCAGCGAAAAGAATTAATGCCATAGGCAGAAAAAACATTACTATAAAGCCAAGAAAAAAAGAAAGAAAAAGTATAAAGTACCCGCCAATTTTTAGACTTGAAATTACAAATTTTGGGTTTACTAAAAATTGTATCACGGATCCCGGAAGCAAAGACAGGATCAGTACAGGCAAAGCAAAGTAAAATACTGTTATCAAACCCCATTCCAGTCCTTTTAAAAACAATAATCCCCAATTATCCCACGATGGGAGTACCTTTTTACCCGTTTCCAGGCGATCATGGATAAACCGGGCAATAAATCCAAAGGAGAAGATAAATAAAGGAGGTATCATAAAAAAGACACCGCCTAAAAGAGTTTTATTAAACCATTCCTTATCTCTGAATATTATGGAGAAATCTCTTTCAATGTTCAATCTTTTTCCTCCTTATATATACCGTATTCCATCGCATCGGAAAGAGCTGTCCAGCTCGCCTCGATAATATTTGTGGAAGCTCCGACCGTGCTCCAGTATTCGTTATTTAGCTGCATATCTATCATAACTCTGGTTATTGCTCCCGTACCCTTATTGCTGTCGATAATATGAACCTTATAATCCGAAAGGTGCAATTCTTTAATATTCGGATGTTTTTCACTTAGAGCCTTGGAAAGGGCGGTATAAAGAGCATCAACCGGTCCGTCTCCCTCGGCTGCGACATGAAAAAGCTCTCTTCCGACCTGTATCTTTACCGTAGCTTCCGCGAAAATACCTATTTTTTCTCTGTGTTCTACTACAACTGTAAAATCCAGCATTTTGAAAGGAGGTTTATAATTTTTCTTACATCTAAGCAGAAGTAATTCCACAGAAGCTTCCGCTCCTTCAAAACTGAATCCATCGTGTTCCAAAGTCTTTATTTTTTCCAAAATTTTCTTTAAATCAGTATTTTTACCTTTCATTCCCATTTGTTCCAGCTTGCTGTATAAATTCGATTTTCCCGCAAGCTCAGAAACCAGGACTCTTGATTCATTTCCCACTAACTTTGGGTCTATATGCTGATAAGTAGCAGGGTTTCTTCTCATAGCGGATACGTGAATTCCCCCTTTGTGCGCGAACGCGCTCTTGCCAATATAAGGGGCGTGGTAAGGAGGCGGTTGATTGGCTATAAACGCTACCGCGTTTGCCACTCTTGTCAGGTGCACCAAATTTTCATCAGGCAAAACAGCTAAACCCATCTTCAACTGAAGGTTTGGGATTAGAGCGCTAAGGTCAACATTGCCACACCTTTCGCCATATCCATTTGTAGTGCCCTGCACATGAGTGGCGCCGGCCTGAATTGCGGCAAGAGTATTTCCCATGGCGGTACCGGAATCGTTGTGCGTATGTATTCCTATTGTAACGCCGGGGAATTCGTTTACAACTTTTTCTGTTATTTCTTTTACTTCGTACGGAAGACATCCTCCGTTTGTATCGCAGAGAACAAGGGCATTCGCTCCTCCGTTTGCCGCGGCGCGCAAAGCTTTTAACGCGTATTCCGGATTTTGCTTATAGCCGTCAAAGAAGTGTTCAGCGTCAAAAATAACTTCTCGATCCTTTGCCTTAAGATATTTTACACTTTTTTCTATCATTTCAAGATTCTTATCCGGTGTTGTTCGCAGAGCGTCTTTAACATGAAGTGCCCATGTTTTACCGAAAACAGTGACAACCGGTGCCTTACTATCAAGAAGCGCCTTTATATTCGTGTCATTCTCAGGATTATTGTTTTTGTGACATGTACTGCCGAACGCAACAACTCGTGCGTTTTTCAATTTGAGTTTATTAGCTCTTTTAAAATAGTCGGCGTCTTTTGGATTAGAGCCCGGCCATCCTCCCTCGATATAATCGATTCCAAGCTCATCCAGCAATTGAGTTATTTTAATTTTATCGGTGGAGGAAAGAGAAACACCTTCCGCCTGGGTTCCTTCCCGCAAGGTAGCATCATATAATTTTATTTTTTTCTTTTCGCCTTTTTTTGCACCGGATTTCTTCATTAAATCCTCCAGTTTTTTAACTCTAATACCTAAAACCCGAGACCTATTTTTTATACCACTTTGTCATCTATCCAGTCCATCATTTTCCTTAATTTTCTACCTGTTACTTCTATGAGATGATTTTTGTCTTTTTCCTCGAATTTCTTTAGATTCGGTTTTCCGTTAGCCGACTCCTCGATCCATTCTTTTGCGAAAGAACCGTCTTTTATTTCGGATAGAATCTTTCTCATCTCTTTTTTTGTCTCTTCCGTAATGATTCGTTCTCCGCGTGTAAAATCACCA
>Ga0272443_10002785_pt1 | contig 21633 bp, 22 predicted proteins | sample SSMAcet12_FD_193581 | JGI IMG/M metagenome (GOLD analysis project Ga0272443, IMG submission 193581) | Marine sediment archaeal communities from Little Sippewissett salt marsh, Falmouth, MA, United States - SSM-Acet-12 | ecosystem: Environmental > Aquatic > Marine > Wetlands > Sediment ... | reverse complement strand
GAACCTAATCGGATTCCAAACCATTCAAGCTTTTTTTAAGAACCCGATTCTTTAAAGACAACTCCGCTACCAATTGCTTCAACTGCTCGTTCTCCTGACGTAACCCGGTTACTTCACCGCTATTGGCCTCACGAGCCGTATCTCCCTGCAATCGCTTCTTGCCAGCTTCCAAAAAATCTTTGCTCCAGCGATAATAAAGATTAGCATTGATCCCTTCGCGACGACAAAGTTCCGCGATGCTGGCTTCGCCTCGAAGACCATCAAGAATAATACGGATCTTCTCCTCCGAGGAAAACTTCCGCCTGGTCTTACGTTTGATGTCTCGAACAACTGATTCTGATGATACTTTTGGACTCATTGATAACTCCTCTTTTAACAATTAAAATACCAAAAGCATCTCTTAAGTTAAACCACTAATCTGTCCAACAGGATCTGAAGGGATACAGCGAACGCTTGCATTGATTTCAAGGCCTCTGAACACTTCAGCCCGGATACCGGCTCCGAGGATGAGCGCTGTCTTGTCATCGCGATCTGCACCCTCCGAATCAGTGTAGGAGGATCGAAAATCGAGCTGACCTGCCCCAATGGTGACATACGGCTGCGGACCGGTCTTCGAAGCCAAGCTGAACCGAGCTTCGCCACCGTAGCTCTGAAGTGGTCGTGTATCGGACAAATCCGATTCCATCGCATGCCAGTAATAAAGCCCCCAGCCGACCCAAGGGTTGAGTTCGCCACCCAATCTGGCACCGGCAACTGTGACGGTGGGCATTTGCGAGTTATCGAAATCCAGTCTACCCACCAACGGCTCGAATTCCAGAGTTGAGAACGGTTGGAGTTTCTCATCCGTTTTGATGCGATGAAACCGGCCCTGACCAATCGCATAATCAAGACTGAGTCCGATCGAGAAGTTATTGCGGATCTTATCGGCATCTGAGTCGATCGGGTATTGCCCACTCTCAGTACCTCCAGGTGCCAACGTGTACCGGTCTAAACGAAAGCGATTCATCTCGACCCACGCCCTCGTCCTCAATCGATTTGTTACTATGTAATCTAGTCCACCGCCGAATCTGACATCGATTTTCTCCACCTTTGGGCCAGATTCGGGTTCAAACAGAATAACACCACCGCCCAGCTTCACAAAAGGGGCAATGCGGTCCGATGGCCACCTGACAATCAAGTCTCCGCCAATTCGTCTGACTTTGACCCGCTGATCGCCAACAATTGCTCCTGTCGTGTCGATCAGATTAATCTTTCCAAGGTCTGTCCAGAGGTTCCCAGATGTAAGATACGATGCTTCCAATCCGATCAATGGACCGAAGTCGATACCCAGTTTTCCTCCGTAAAGGAATCCATCCTTTAGACCCAAATCACTGTTCCACGCAGTTCCACTACCAATCGGTGATAGGGTATACCTTATATTGTCAGATCCGTTACTCTGACCATATGCTTGAGGCAGTGTTACAAACGATAGAAGCAATATCGTCAACGTTAACTGGCGCAGACCTGTTCTAAGCTGTGAAGGTTGGCCAGCGACTGAATCGTACTCGAGGTACTTGTGTTTTATAAAATGTTTCATATTGCAAAAACACATCCTTTCCATCCTCTCAGATATTCTCAGCTCAACTCAAAGAGGTGTTGATGTCTTAACTAATTATCTCCTGATCTCTACCGTTTGGGTGCTAGGCTTGGATCTGCTCCCCAGCATGATGCCAAAAAGTACCCTCAAGTCAGGCATATCTCCGATTCCGAACCTGACTTCGAGATTGTATTCATTCTTCCGTCCCATTGGGAAGGTCAGGCCAGCCAGAAGATTCAATCCTACTTCCGTATCACTACCGTCGTTACTGAAGTCGTAAACGGCGATGCACGCGCCTGTTCCTGCGTACAGCCCAGCCGGGCTGCCAGGAGGAGAAAACGACAGCACACGGAAATCAGCATTGAATAGGTAGGATGACATATCGTCACCGAAGCCAGCGTCGATACTCGGGGCGAATCTCATGAAGCCCAGAGTTTTTCCTAACACTGTCTGCGCGCCAATAACAAATTGATCCGGGTTCGTACCATAGCCAGTACGCAGTCCGAAGCCCTTGCTTGGACTATTGCTACTTGACTGAGCCCACGTCATCGTGCTCAGCAGCAGAGTAATGAGTACCACCAGTCCGCTAATTCTCGAAAGCTTCATTCTACTGTCCATTCTTCTTTTCAGTTTTCGCTTTAGTTGCGTTCAGCCACTGCCCCAACTCGCGACTGGCGATTTCTCGTCCGCCCAAACCAAACGCGAGAGCAATTGCTACAGCAATGGCACCGAGCATAAGCCCAAACGCAAGATTTACAATATCATCAGCCAAGCCCATTTGGCGCAGGGCCATCGCACCTGTCAGAACAAGAATTGCAACTCGAGAGGCGACAGCCAACAACTTGGCTTGCGAACTGCCACCGGCCAAGACCGTCTTCGAAACCAGGTTGGCAAGGAATAGACCTACGCCGAAAATCAGCAACCCCAGCAACACCTGTCCGGCGAAGACTGTGAACTGTGTCCCCAGATTAACCAACCAATTGAAACCCATCAGATGTGAGGCCTCGATGGCCGCAAAAAACATAATCGCGACCATTACAAGATAGCCGACTATCTCTGAAGGCGTTCGCGCTCCTTGCGTAGGTTCTTTCCCAATACCCAGCTTGGCAAGAACCCGGTTGAAACCGATGCTGGTCAGTAGATTGACGATCAATTCTACTACTACTCGACCAACGATATAGGCTATAACTAGGACCAACACTGCAGCGAAAATACCTGGTAGTGCCGCCATAATCATATTCAGCATATTTGTCGTCGGCTGAGTGATCGCGTCCAGACCCAGAACATTGAAGGTGGCCACTATCACAGGAACGAGCACCAGGAAGTATATTACCATACCAATTAGACCGGAAAGACGATGAGTTTTGAGCTTCGCGGATACACCCACTTTGTCGCTCAACCGGTCGATCCCTGAGGCTGCCATTAAGTTAGTGACTATCCTTTGCAGAATGCGCGCCACAAACCAGCCTACAAAAAGCACAACCGCGGCGGCAAAGATATTAGGAAGAACAGCCAGTATTTTGTCCAACATCTCCTGTACGGGCCGTAATAGTCCCTCTAGTTGCAGAGCACCGAGAACCGCGGGTAAAAAGAGTAGGAATATTAACCAGTAGACTGTCTCTGAGATGGCTTTTGTCAATGGAAGCTGCTTCTCAACATCAATGCCCGCCTCAGATCTTAAGCGCTCATCAAGTTTCGCGGCTGTCAATCCACGGGCTACCAAGAACTTTAGCACACTCGCTACAATCCAGGCGATCACCAACAACAGTCCAGCTCCAAGTAGCAGTGGGGTATAGTCGAATACTTTTGTCAGCAGTTGGTTTAGTGGGTCAGTGACTCGAGAAATGCCCAGTACCTGAAAGAAGGCAATGAACACAAAGAGCATGATCAGCCAGAAGACCAGCTTCCTTACCCAGCGGCCCGGTTCGGCCTCTGCAGCAGCAGCAGCCCCGGTTCCGCTTGCTATTCGATTAAGCCGCTCACTCAATCCCGAGTGGTGCAGCACTCTATCGGCGGCCCTGGCAATAATCAAAGCCACGAGCCAACCTACAATCAGGACCAGCAAGGCCGCCACTAAGGTGGGGATATACCCCCCTACTAACTCAGATATCCGGCTTCCGATTTGGTTTAAGTACATTTCCATCTATTACCTCCTATGTTCGCAACTTCTTCACCATGTTCCGCAATTCCTTTGGCACTATTTTTCCAAGGTGTTGATACATGAAACGGCCGTGTTTAATCATAACGATTACCGGTGTACCCATCACACCGTATTCAATAGTCTACTTCTTTCGCTCTCAAACTCGATTTCGGCCACAGAAATGTCTGCTAATCTGAAACCCTCAATCACAAACTTGTTAACCACAGTGTGAGCATTCAAGCTCCGCTGATTTGACTTTCTTTATTATATCTTTGGACCAACCGCTATTACGACACGACGATTCTTCTTGCGTCCATCTTCCGTTTTGTTGTCGGCTACTGGACGATATTCACCGAATCCGACTGCGCTGAGACGCTTTGGCTTAGCATCGGGCTTTGTCATCACATAGTGAAGAACCGTATGAGCCCGAGCTGAAGAAAGCTCCCAGTTAGACTTATATTTCCCTTGGAACTTTTTAGCGATCGGAACATTGTCAGTGTGTCCTTGAATGGATATATCACGCTGAGGGTATTTAGCCAGTGTTTTCCAGATTTCATTAATAGCTTTCTTTCCTTCCGGCGTCAATTTTACGCTTCCCGACCCAAAAAGAGCGCTATTTGGAAGCGTAATAAGGGTCATATTTTCCTTCTCGGTGATCCAGACTTGTCCTTTTTGCTTCAGATCGGCCAACTGCTTATTCAAATCTGCGACAAGCTGGTCTGCCGTCTTTTTTTGTGTTGTCTGCTCAGTCCTGGCTTTATCCACTTGCTTCCGCAAGCGAGCGATTTCTGCGTCCTTTTCGGTAATCAACGCTTTATTGGCCGCGCAGCCCGTTAAAAACAAGACAATAAGCACTGTGAATACCACACCGAATCTCATCATACTAAAACTCCTTAGAAATAATGTTGTTTTGAAATCTAATTTCGTTAACACCTACATTAGAGAATAAACAAGAAATATGTTTGCCTACTTTGTAGTCGATTTCTTGGCCAAAGACACAAAAGTATTACGCCCTTCGGTGCGATACTTCAACTTGCCTTCGCGCGCCAACCAGCCAAGCGCCTGATAAGTCAGAGCTTCACTCTCTTTCAGCAGCTTTGGCAATTGGGAAAGAGCCACATTGTCCTTTTCCCGTAATAAGTGCCAGATTTTTCCGGCTGATGTTCCGATTTCATCCTTCATATTATCCTACCTAAAACCTTAGTACATTTTAATACTACAGGGAATTGTTTCGTCAATTCTTTTTGAACAGATTAATTTAACTCAGCCTATGATTTTTGTTGGGCAAACTGCCAACTCATGATCGATACACGGTCAGAATCGAGTCGGCCTGAAAGGCATTCCATCTCCCTTCAAGCCTATCGATACATCAATCCTTTACTTCCTAGCAGGAGCCGGTTTTTTGTAAGCTTCATAGGCCTTGCCGAGTTTCGCGTCATGGCGAGTAAGCTTCTCGACAACATGTTTCCTTACTTCTGAGGTTTTCAAGCCTTCTCGGTGCTTGATACCCTCAGCAATGCTTCTTGCCGTTTTTTCGTCGGCACCGGCACTCCTGATCGATTTCTCAATCTTTTTACTCGTGAACTCTTGCTGTTTCTCTGAACGTTTCTTGATGTTCATCATGATACATTCTCCTTGTTTAAGGTTATAATAATGTGATTCCGATTCTCTATACTGACTCAAGGCAGTGGACGAATTATTCTTATCCGTTCTCCGCGCAATTTGATAGCTAGCCGTTCCTTTGGCACAATATCACTTCCTGTTGCGGTCGCACAGAATCGGTCTCCTTCATTTGTAAGTAAGTCCTTTAAGTTACGAGTGTCAATCGGGCATAAGATTGATTTTGGATCTAGTCACTATGGTTGATAGTATTGATTATAATAGCGGCAATTGATTGCGCCGGATATTGGTTAAGTGTTCTCAGAGTATGTCTTTGCGGTAAAACGCCGTCGTTTATTCTTGACAAAGATTTGTCGATTTCTTAAAATTTAATGATTATCTGTTATCTTTAGGGAGAAAAATGTGCCAAAAATCAAAGTCCTATTAATAGAGGATAATCGCCTTTTGCGCGAAGGTATTACGGCGATGCTCAATGAACAGCAGGATATCAGGGCGGTATCGAGTTCAGGCAATGGGGATGCCATGGAAAAGGCGAAGAAGCTCAAACCCCAGGTTGTTCTGCTTGATCTTGGTCTTCGGAACCAGAATAGTCTGCGAATTGCGGAGACTATTAAAAAGGAATTCCCCAAGGCCGAGATCGTGGTGATGGACCTTATTCCTACGCAGGCCGAAGTCGCCGAGTTCGTTCAAGTGGGCGTTTCCGGTTTTATCTTAAAGGATGCGACAATCGACGATTTCCTTCATACAATCCGAACAGTCGCTGAAGGAAAAAAGGTTCTCCCGCCCTCCCTGGCCGATTCCCTCTTTTCACATATAGTCGAGTACGCCGTCCAGAACGGAAAAGCTGACCGGTTAATGAAAGCTGTCAAGCTAACCAGGCGAGAACATGAGGTGGTTAATCTGATCGCGAGAGGAATGAGCAACAAAGAAATCGCCAGCGAACTTCATATCGCCGTTCATACCGTCAAGAGTCATGTTCACAACATCCTTGAAAAGCTTGCACTTCATACCAGGCTGGAAATAGCCTCTTTCGCCCTCACGGAGGGAATGGTCAGAAAATCGAGCAGCCAAAATTCGAAGTAATAAAAACTTTGAAATAGCATCTACTTGATGACTCAATATTGGCAGAAGACTGTGACCTGCCCCCAGTTATTGTACCATTTTTTAGGTTAGAAAACCGTTTGAAAAACTTCGAACTTATGGCCTAAGATATTGTACCACAACATGTTACGTTTATAAGCGGAGGAGGTAGGAAACTAATCCGGCGTTTTTCATAAGTTGATGTACCAATTGATATTACAGCGCAACAGCAAGAATTATAACGTTTTACGTTTTTTAATCAGTTTGATCTTTTTTGAATCATTTTGATGAATTTAGGAATAATGTGGGCACAAAACGGGCACAAACCAGAATTAGGTTGATTCCATTTGGTGGGTAATTTCGTATAGTTCGTGTTTAGAAAATGGTTAGAAAGTTTAAAGACTTTGATGCATAATGAGTAGTCGCATCTAACCGCTTTTGATAGATCTCAACTTACTATGTTTATGTTCAAAATTCCCAGATTTTTACTTACAATGGATATAAAAATGGAGGGGGGAATCGAACCGCAAAAACGTGATACAGGTCAATCACTTACAACATCGCGTGACAAAATCGTGACGGTTTTTCCAGCTCCAATTTTGCATAGCTTTTCAATGAGTTTTCCAAATATAGCCCTCACAATATGGGATTTATTGAGTATAGTAGGCTTCATAAACTATATCGCTCCTTCTTTAACAAGTTTTGCGGATTAATCCCTACCTTGATTTCACAATTCAATAGTGGTTTTGGATAACTTTAGCATAGCTTCAATGCAGGTAAAAGCCTGATTTATTATGGGTTTGTCGGCCTTGCCTAATTCAAAATTTCGGTTATATTCATAGGCGGAGGTCAGAAGTTGAAAGCTATTTTCCATAACGTCCTATTGATGATTGGAATAAGTGCCTTAATACTTTATCCTATGTCCTGTGAGCGAAATTCCGATGGTAGAAATTACTATACACTGGAACCAATTTCTGATGCTCGGACACTCCCATATCAATTTGCTATTAAACAGAAACTTCTATTTAATAGCGATTTGGGTCAAATTTATCAAGAAGAGCGTGTTCCGCTTGATCTATATAATGATGAGATTGTGCGAATGTATGCGGTTCAGTCAGGATGGAATTCGGATTCAGGGCTTACGAGTATAATTTTCTATGATGGGACAAATGCTGTTCGGGCAATTACCCAGAGAAATATCGAAGCCTCCAATATTTCATCTCACTTGCCATGTGACCTTGATGGTGACTTGATATTCACCAACCTCGTGGATGGTAACAATATTTGGATGACTGAGCTTCGCAGTTGCCCGTGCTTCACGCTTGAACCGCTTCCTGTGTATTAGTCAACGTAAGCTATTCTTTTACATGGAGATGCGGTGGAGGTCATAAAAACGGCTCAATTTGTCTTATTCGATAGAATCAACCGAATAAACGGAAATCTCAATATGTTTACTACCTAAATAGTATTATTATTGCCCCATTAAAGTGACCGTATTAAACGGGGAACTAAGAAATTGAGTAGGATTCACAATTTAAGGTTGATTCCATGTATTCAGAAACCTATTCTTTTAAAAAGGGACTAAGGTCAATGAGCGATTTGCGAAACAGGAAAGGATGTAGGTATGCGTTCATCTATCTGTGTGGCCGTGATTGGTATTTTACTATTAGGGTTTGTTTCTGTACAAGCCCAGACTAACCCCAAAATTGGCATCAGGGGGGGAATTGGTACCGATGTTACTCTCGGAATAGCTTATGGAGGTGGTGCCAATTATCTTCTCACATTCCCCAAGAAACCCAATAATTCACTTGAGCTTGGTTTAATCCTATTCGGCGGGAGCTTCGAAGAAACAACAGAAGAATTTCATACTTACGAGGAGACTACTGACGTCATGGTAATCGGCGCATTGGCCAACTACCTGATAGGTTACAAGCCGGGTCAGGCTGGTTCTTTCTTCGTCGCCGGTATCGGGCTGGCAAGTGTAAATGTGGAATGGGAAGAAAGTAGCGAGACCGATGGCAGCTTGGGCACTCCAGTAGGCTCTGAGGGAAGCAAGCAATCTGCAGAAGGATCGGCAGCTGGAGTAGTGTTTAACCTTGGTGGGGGCTTGGCGTTCAATAGCGGTCTTGACATACGTCTGGAAGTACCGGTTATCCTCTCATTTTCGGCTCCTGGAGAAGCTTCCTCAGTTATTCCGACTGCGATAGCCACTGTTGGTTTCAGGTTCTAAGTTCTACCGCTAAGGAATCGGTTAGAGTAGAACCTGTGTCATCTTGACTTTAGTTACAGTTGTCCATACTGCTGACGACTTACAACCATAATAGGATAACTATTGCCCTATTTATTGGCTATGGTTGATATGGTGCATTATTTTCTAAGTAACCTATGTGTTGTTAAGACCGAAAGAAATCCTTCTAATCCATGTTTCTTGGGTATAATCTACCACATTCTGATTCGTTTTCAATGACAAAATTAAGACGGAACCTTCACAACCCCGCCTTTGACGCCACTCCTGGCTGTTCCTAACTCTCTCCCAAGAGCATTTTGGAATTTCTATGGCATCAAACACCCTGGCGGACAGCATAGCACCGGCTCGCCAAACGGTTCAACATAAATATTTGAAATCAAATTGAGAATATCTGTTAAATTTACTTTTGGAATATCAACTGATTCTCCATCACCATTAATGTCATACAGAGCATTACAGCCATCGGTAGCATGTGGTTCACCAATAGGCTCTACATAAACATAGGATATGGTATTAAGGATATCGGTCAGATTGACATTACCGTCTTTGTTAGGATCACCAGGAATACCGTAATCCAAACAGCAATTTTCATCGCAGACATCACCAATATTATCACCGTCACTATCGGCTTGATCGGGATTATGATCAAATGGGCAATTATCGCAGCTATCACCAACCATATCAAAGTCTGAATCTTCCTGTAAAGGATTTTTTGCTGAGGGGCAGTTATCATTATCGTTGATAATACCATCCTGATCTAAATCCATCGAGTAAATCCAAGACATTGCAGCTTCCACAACATCATCAATGCCATTTGCCACATTCTCCCTTGTAAACCATACTTCCTCATATTCGACCCAAGGAAATTCAATACTGTCAGGGAAAGTCTTAAGTGCCATATATTCGCCAGGTGTGCCAATCGGATATGAATTAACATTAGCAATCCCAATACTCCACTCCGAATGTGCATAATATTGATCTTGCTGTGAAATCCCCGTAAAATCGCCCGCAGTTGGCTTACCAAAAAATTTTACATTCTCATGATGTGATAAATAAAATGGAAATTGATCACCAAAGCTAACTGCTCCCGGTCCGGTTAAAACAGCAATAGGTTTATCATAATATGATCCGGATAAACCGTTTATATATCCGAAATCAGCCCAAAGATTCCAATCATAGGGGCACATTTCGAGTTTATTCCCGTTATTGCATCTTGCATCCCAATCTTCTATTTGTGTAACTTCATTAAATAGATAATTAAAAAGCGGATAATATGCGATTAATCCACCATAGTTGGTTCTTTCATCTATAATAAGCCCGGTTGTTTCATAATTATTCATCAAATCTATTATTGCATTGTCCCATTGTGATCTGGTTGTTTCTTCATAGAAGCCAAGGCTATAGATATAACCAATTGAAGTCTCATCAATTAATCCATAGCTGATTACTTCGTTATAGGCAGGATCCGGTAATGATATCCCGTAGTTGTCTATTTGTTCTGTGGCCCAAAATATAGCTGATAACCCCGATAGCAGGCTTGTAGATAAATGAACTGTATCATTGGTTGGATATTTCACTATATCGATTGTGTCGAAAAGGTGCCAATTTAGCCCCGCCGACATTAACCATGCATGTGCATCAGATGATTCATTTGATCCCCACCACCATCCTGTTATTGGCAATTGCGCATCTATCAGTTCAGGATAAGTATCCTTCCATGGAATTCCATCATATCCTAATACAATATCTCCAGGAATTATATCTAACGGATGTGATTCTGCAACCTTATATACCAAAAGAGAACTATCTGGCAAAGGTGTTAAACCCGCCCCGAAGTGCCAATTATCTCCCCAGCCACCAACAAAAAGCAGTGGGACTCCGGCTGAAGGGTAAGTGTATTTTACAGTATTATCCTGGGCAAACGTATGCTGGTCTTTTAATAAATATGAAATATGCTGCATTATGGCACAAAATTGACCTTGGCTTACAGTATCATAGTCTAATGAACCTCCCATAGAGGTTGGCCAATAGATGGTTTTTATTGAATCCCAAATTGTTGTATCTATGCCCTGAAAAGAAGCATGATCTTCATTAACAAAATTCCAATATAGAAAAAATATCAACGATTTGTCCGATCCTGAAAGGCCGTCGCCCCAAGTAGCATCGATTGCGTTTGCCCAATCTTCCTTGGAATATATACCTGGTCTTTTGAGAATCTGATGTTTTGCCATGTGTCGAGGAATAAATTGACTATAAAACTCTTTTGGTTTATTCTTTAAATCCAAATCGGATAAAACTTCATTTAATGAAAAGCCGTTGTCGGAAATATCTATTGTATCGTGCCTTTCAATTGTATCAGCAGGTGTTATTACTGGAACAATTAGAAACCATACAACATAGGCAATGATGTATATTTCATCTTTCATGTTGCCCTCCAAACTTATATAGCAATTGGCGTGTAAATAAGTAGGTCCTATTTTAAAGAAGGTATTATATCTTCAGCTAATTTATCGTATTTTGTTAAAATAGTCTTAAACTCTGGATGATCTCTAAGGATCCTATACTCGGGGACTACATAGACATTACCAAGGCCAAAATCTCCCGGCGTAGAAAGGCAATAATCTAATTGCTTAAAAGCGCTATCTATTTCATTCGCAAATACATATGTTCTTAACATATTAACAGCATATGGATAGCCATCTATCGTGTTTCGAGAGACGGGCATTAATTCCATAGCTTTCTTTCCCGCCAAAATGGCCTTTTCTATTTGTCCTGAACCTGCATATGCCAAACTTACAAGTGATTGAATATATGGATTTTCGGTTTGTTGGTTTGCAAGCTGTAATAGACCAATTTGAAAAGCAGAGTCATAATACGATTTGCTTAAGCTCTTATCCCCCATACTGAAATATATCTCACCCCTGTTGAGATAATAACTTAGGCTGTCATATAAAGGCATAGAAATTTGAGATAATACTTTATTGAAATTACCCTCATAGATATCAAGATAAAAGCACAGTTCATCTATATACCATTGCATTTCATTGGAAATCACGGCTTTGTTTTTGCAGGTGTCTATAAATTCCCGTGCCTTTTTTACATCGCCATGCCATGCGATTTCCATTTTAGTCTTCTCGGTATATGCCTGAGGGAAATCAGGTTGAATTGCAATCACTTCGTTTAATAGACTATCTGCTTCATAATATCTTCGCATATATCGGCAATCAAGAGCCAAGTCATATCTGGAGATTGCATATGTTGGTGCATCAAGCTCTACAACCTTTTTCATATTTTGATAGGCTTCATCCCATTTACCAATACGGCGTAAAATATGATGGGTATCATTTAAATAATCTCTATTATTGTAGTTGCCCGCATAGGCTAAATCTAACTCGGCAAGAGACCTTTCAAAATCATACTTACATCTATAATAGTACTCTGCAAGGGCCCGACGTCCATATTGCAGATCTGGCTCAAGTGTCAAGGCTTTAAGGGCATATGATTCTGCTTTTATTGCGCATGTATCCTTTGCTTTGTCTCCCAAGTAATAAAGTCTTGAATAAATCCGAGACATTTCGGCATATGCGATTGCATAGTTGGAATCAAGAGCAATTGATTTGTCAAGTATTTCTAAGCCTAATTTTAATAAGCGCGAATTATACCCGCCTTGTCGCCAAGTGTATTGCCTACTTTGTAAAAAATAATCGTACGCTTGTTTATTATCTGTCCATTTTTTAGACAGAATGTCCCGGTTATCTTCCGATAAATTAACTCCCAGAATTTTGGATATGTTTTCTATAATATTATATTGTGTCGAAAAAATATTATTCATGAACGCATCGTATGATTGACTCCAGATGTTTACATCTCTTCGAATATCAACCAACTGCACAATCAGTTTTGGAAGATTTTCACCATCGTTACTATACATCATTTGTATTGAACCGTTTAATACATAATCGGCCTTTAGTTCATTATATACTTCGGCGGCAGTTTTAGGGGTATTCTTATATTTAAAACAACTCATGCTCGACACTACTGCAAAATCGTTTATCCTTGATAAAAGAGATATGAGTTCTTCAGTAATACCATCCGAGATGTATTCAATATCCTCGCTGCTCCTGTTTACAAATGGCAAGACGGCAATTCGTTTTATTTTTCTGGCATCTTGTTTAATAAATTCTAGGAATGGGATATTAATAATACCTGTGTAGGTCAACAGCATCGAAAGCAGGACAATCGTTACTACAGAAAAACTTGACCAAATGAATTTGGAGTTGAATTTACCTGATACTTTCTTACTTTCCTGTGATGAGATCCGATTTAGATCGGCAGGAATCTCTGTGACAGTTTGATATCTCTTGTTTCGGTCTTTTTCAATTGCTTTATCGATTATCTTTTGCAGTCCTTCCGGGACTCCCGACTTAAATCTTGATATCGGCTCGGGTTCATCATTCAAAATACTATTCATAATTGCGGCATCGAACTCGCCTTCGAACGGACGTCTGCCGGTCACCATTTCATAAAACAATACCCCCAAGGAAAATATATCGGAACGACTGTCGACCTTTTCGCCTAATATTTGTTCTGGCGACATATAGCCTATAGTCCCTAAAGTCGAGCCGCTTTTTGTAATTTTTGAACCACCGGCTACATCAGCCAAACCGAAGTCAAGGATTCTAACCTGGCCGTTTTCTCCAACGATTATATTTGCCGGTTTTATATCGCGATGAATGATTTTGTTTTTATGAGCTTCATTCAGCCCGGAGCAGATTTGCTTGATAATATCTAATACTTCAGGAATCTTCAGTGTTTTAGACTTTATTATCTCAGTTAGTGGTTTACCTTTGAGATATTCCATAGCAAAGTAAGGTCTTTCGTCATGATCGCCAACTTCATAAATCGTAATAATATTCGGATGATTCAGAGCGGCAATTGCTTTGGCTTCCCGACGAAACCGCTTTATTGCTATTTCATCTGATTTATACTGCTCAGGAATAATTTTGATGGCGATTTTGCGGTTTAGTTTTGTATCTGTGGCAAGATATACTTCACCCATGCCACCGGCACCGATTTTCTGAATAATCTCGTAGTTATTTAGTTTTTTGCCGACTAAATGGGATTTGTCATCATTGGACCCGTTTGACGTCATTTCAAGCCTTCAAAAATATAGCCTTCTACATATACTCCCTAAATGTAATTTAACTAAAAACTGCTTAAAGTCAATGTTTGAATAAGAGAAAGTATAAATATCAATCCACGTCAGGATAAAATTCGAATAAACTACAGGATATAACTGATTTGCTCCATATATTTTCCGCTATTTAAGCTGGTCCTATAGTTGTTATTTATCTTCAAACCAGGCATAAATACTTAGGCGCTTAATCAAAATACTCTGCCAGTGCCGGCCAAAACCATCCCTCCATGATTAATACCTCAAATTTATAATATGTTTGCGGATTTCAGGTCTCTACGCACAATACCGGCTTCATGTGCTTCATTAAGACCGGCGCAAATTCTCATTGTCTGATCAATTGCATCATTTATTGTTAGGCTTTTTTCTTTTATCTTTTCGCGAAGGGATTTGCCCTCTGTAAGTTTTAAGCGGAGGAGGTAGGATTCAACGATGGGTATTTCAGCTAACTTTATGAATAGCATAAAAATACGCGTAATTTGATGCTATCACATACGTTAAGTTCCTTGTAGTTGCGTGAAGTTAGTTGAAGTTACTTGAAGTTGCGTGTAGTTCCTGGTTAGAAAATGGTTAGAAAAAGTGTATGTCAAAAACTGTAATTACTTGGATTTCAATCATAGACTTTGACAATGACTGGCTGGATTTCGCCCTGTAATATTTTAACTTCCAGAAATATCTAAGACTACAGAGATGCATTTAACGGAAAATCATTGATCCACTATCGTATCTTAGTTCAAGAATTAATTCTCCGCGACTGGTAAAAAGGAATGATTGCACTTCACCTAGCATCTTAGTGAATATTTGCTCCTGAGATTTTTCACAATATTTCTTTGTAGAAATGATAGATCTAAATGCAATACGATTACCGTCAACAGTAGAAGTCCCTCTAATGCTGTTGCAGTCGGTTGTGGCGGAAAACTCCCCATTCTCCAAAAACGTCACAACAAATGCCGCGGTGTCAATTGGTATTACTTCAGTATCATTATTGTATATAGTTTTGATCCATCTCCATGGCTTCATTGACAGAGTCATGACATTGGGATCAACTTCCCCCTCGAAATCAACTGCGACCTGAATGAGAGTGTAAGTGTCTGGACTGTATTGTAGATGAATGCTCCTCGGGTAACTCGGCTCAACAGCAAAACTCTCATCTACACTTCGCGTCAAGAAGTCTACTTTTGCTCTGCGACCCTCAATGCGAATGGATTGCAGCGTGATTCTGTCGCCCAGTAGAATCGCGTCGGTGCCAATGAAACCACTATCTGTGTTGACAGCTATGGCGGAGTAGTGGAAAGTACCGCTACCGCCAGGATCTTTAACCAAAACCAGAACGGCATCGTCATCTCCATCACCGTCTACATCGCCGTAGATAGGATCCCCATGGATTGATACGCTTGTCACAGTTGCAGATCCTGGGGCGACCTTCTTCGAGAACGAACCATCCTGCAACGCAATAGCTTCACCTTCGATCATATACGTCGTGTTCTCTGGATTAAGACCGCTACTCTCGCCCTTTGGTTCACAGCCGACGAAGAATGCCAATAACACCCCTGAGACTAGAACTGCCAAAGTCCTAGCAACCCAGATAGTCCTATTCTCGCTCATTGACTAAGCCCCCTTCCTAGCTGTAAGCAGTGTGTCGCCATGGAGTGAAATACTGGAAAAGCCTACACCCTTAAGGATGTTACTGTAATCATTGAATGACCGTACTTCACTATCCGGTGCAAATAACAAGAGTTGGTACGCTACCAGCAACGCAGTTTCGTTTTCACATCGATTCTCATCTGCAAAATACTCGTTAATCACCAACATTCCGCCGGGCTTCAGTCCCCTGTATGCTTTCCGAAGAATATCGATGAGTCTCTGTTCTCTGTAGTAGTATAGGATCAAGCCGAAGTGAATGATATCAAATCCTTCCTTTTCGATCTTTGCATCGGCTAGGTCTCCTGGGCATAGTACGATCTGCTTGCGAACATCCATTTTCTCTGCCAAACGAGACGCCAACTCTAACATTTTGGGCGAATCCATAAGTGTAATCCGAGCGTTCTTGTTTTCAAGCCCAATGGCCATGGTCTTGACTCCAGAACCACAGGCAACGTCAAGAATTTTGGGGGCAGTACATCCCAGATCATTGATCCCAAGACTGTGCCACCTTTTTAGAGCTGTATCAGCCGCTATGCGCCAACGTAGCAAAGCTGGCGAATAGTCCATAACCCATTCATCTTCTTTATCAGGATTGGAGTAATCACCTCCAACTGCTTGGCCCGTTCTTACGGCATTTGCGCTCTTACTACGTGTCTGCCAGGCAATTTGTGTTCTTAGTGTCCAATCGCCGTAGAAGGTTTCTTTCCCGCGCACGAAATACGTTTCCGAAACGGTAGTGAGTCCATATGACGAACTTGATTTCTTTAGGAAACCGAGCGGGCACAGAGCATCCAGCAGAATGCTGACTCCACGAGAATCCAGTTCTAGAGTCTTCACGATTGCGTTCAAGGTATTATTGCCTTGGTGAATGACCGTGAATAGGTCGAGTTCCAGAGCAGTCTTCAGTACATCTGCCTTCAGTACCCAGTATTCTAACTCACTCACGTTTTCAAGTGAGGGCACATCTGTATTCTCATCAATCACGAATTCTACTTCTCCTTCAGTTCAACCCAACTTCACAACAGCGATGACCACAGGTTCATCACCAACCACGTAGCTCCTGTGCCCCTTGCCATCTGTGTCCTCCACTAATGCAAACTCTCCGGCTCGTATTCGACGCTTCTCTCCATCGGACACCTCTGCATCAACTTCTCCTGATAGGTAGAAGTGCAACTGTCGAAAAGGTGCCGGATGCCAGTCCCCCTTCCAGCCGGGTTGAGCCCTTAGGATGGAACACTGGTCTACTTGCCCGAATACTGAAATGTCCAATGGTGGTGCCGGCGGAGCAAAGTCAACAGACTGGAATTCGAGTTCCGCATCTTCAAAATGTGACTCACCATTATCATCTGAATATAGCCGGATGTACTTCATCGCCATCGCACCTAGGGCTGCTCAGATCCTGCCGGTGGAAAGAAGCCAAGTTGGGTCAGTAAAGCTACATTGTCCCAGCTAATCCATGTCTCAGCTACTTTACCGTCCTCAATGCGCTGAATCACGAGGTTCTTCAGCATGAACTCCTTACCACTTGCCGGAAGGTTCCCCATTGGACCAGTCTGCACCCCGGTCGTAGTTGTTACATAGGCAACCATGTTACTATCAGCTATAATGAAGTCAATCTCGTCCTTGCAGTCAGAAACTGCGTTTATGAAATCGGCCACAAATCCTTTGAAAACCTCGGCGCCGTGGATTTCTTGAAGCTCCGGCGGCATGGCCTGGCAATGACGAACGTAATCCGGAGCCAGCACCTCATCAAATATCGCCAAGTTACCATTTGATACTTCAGCATGGATACGTTTCATCAAGGCGATGTTTTCTTCTTCGAGTTTTTTTACATCGAATTTCTCATTGACGCACTGTTGAATCATTAGAGCTGAACAAATCAGAAATATTGATAAAATGATTCTAGTTTTCATACATGCTCCCAGTGTTCATTTTTATAACGAATCTGTTGGCTCCTTTGGCACCAGAGGTGGCATTATACCCAACTGAACAAAACCAGCCACATTGTCCCAGGTAACCCAGGCTTCCTTCGCTTTACCATTTTCAAATCGAAAAATCCCAAATGTTTCCGATTCCATCCGTTTTCCCGTTGGCGGAAACGGTCCCATCTGCCCTTCATGCGTTCCAGCAAAGGTAACCCAAACCGCTACCAGGTCATTTTCGGCGACAACCTTCTGAACTTCCATATGAGCATCAGGAAATGATGTATACCATTCTTTAACGAATTTCCTCATATCATCCAGACTCTCAATAACTACATCAGGTGTTGCCTGTGAATATCTATGAAAGTCTTCTGCAAAATACAGGTCCAATGAATCCCATTGTTGATTATTCATCGCCTCAAAAGATGCTAACAACATCTCTTTGTTTTTCTCTGACTGATTATCACATTTGTCGCAGCCTATTGTTAATAGCAATGCAACAGCGATAAATATCGTAATAACTTTGTACATGATACCTCCTTACGCAACACTGTACCAAAGTAGCATCATTGGTTAAGCGCTCTTGTCCTTAACATACTTATCAGTTATTGTTCTCCGCTTTTCAAGCTGGCGAGTCTGTTCTTAGTATCATCGACTTCTCTGATGCCCTGGTCGGCATCCTTCCAGATCTCAAGGAACCGCTCATATTGATCTATAGCTTTATCCACCCAGCCCGACTCTTCATAGGCCCTACCTAGGTAGTAATAACAGAGAACACCCATGTCTGGAGTCCCATATCGCGTTTCGTCGTAATTACGGTTCGCCTTTTCAAGAATAGTCACAGCATCGCCAAGTCGTCCAGAATGAAGGTAACTCACACCCAGATACATTAGACCGGGGAAGTGATAAGGCGCAGGTGATGTTACTTTTTCCCAGATTACCGCAGCAGAGTCATAGTGCTCCAATCCGAAACTGGTTAGTCCAGTCGCAAGCCAGAAGTACATCGAATCGGCATAACCGGTTTTCGTTATCGTCGATGTGATCTTTGCCATCAGGCTATCGGCCGCTACATGTTCGCCGTTCCTTCTGAACTCTGCGACCAGGTATGCCCGATAGAAACCGATGAATAGATCTCTTGCCTCATGCTTTTCACAGATGGCTATTGCCTGCTTTAGATCATTGACTATCGTTTTTCGGTCGCCGAGAAAGTCGTTGATAAGTATGCGAAATAAAAGCTTCTCTGCGATTTTCGGGCTTGTTCCGAGTTCCATGCGGTCAGTGGCAATGCCAACATCCAGCATACGTAGGGCTTCCTGGAATTTGCCGCTGAACCTAGCTAGTCCTGTAAGGGCCAAACGTCCACTTGCCCTAGTTATGTCATTTGGGTCGGTGGCTGTAGCCCTCAAAAGACTATCGGCCTTTGCATAATACCCTCGATACAGGTAAAGAGCAGCTAAACGGGATCGGCTGAATCCCGGCGAGAGCTCGAGAGCCTGTTCAAACGATTTGATCGCTTCGTCCAGCTGACCATTCATTGCAAGAATCTCGCCCCTGCTGTCATAACCGTTGGCTTCATCGGGAGCGATCTCGATGTATTTATTGACCGCCCACATGGCTCTGTCGAAACGTCCGAGATCATTGTAAGCATAGGCAAGCTGGTTGTATGCCTCCCTGTGAAATGGATCCAGCTCAACAGCTCTTTCAAAATACGGGACAGTCTCTTCAACTTGATGCATCTCGAACTTCAGCAATAGACCCAGTGAAACATAGGCATCCTTCTCGTCAGGGTACTCTTCGATGATTTCCTTCAGGAGTTCAATGGACCGAGGTAAATCTCTATGGATGCGTGCGTGATAGCTACTAATGAATAGCTTAAGCCGGTGGCTGACATTATCTGAGTACTTCATCGCGTTGGTGATATGTACACTCGCTTGAGGGTCGTTCCTCCAGTAGTCAACTATTCCCAGGTAATGGTGAGCCAAAGCAAAGGTTGAATCGATATCTATTGCCTGCAGAAGAACAGTCTTCGCTTCACTCCAATGATGCCTGAAGAACAGCTCTTTCCCTTCAAGATATAGTCGATACGCCTCTGGTGAATCAGTGGTCATCTCGGAAATCAGAGGATCTTCTTCTTGTTCAGCTTCGACCGGCAATGAAAGGTCATCTCTTACTGCACTCGTGAGCCGGTCGACAACGGTGAAGACTCTCTCACCCGGAAGCCCCTCAATCCTCTGTGAGGAAATGGCGTCACCAGTGGCGACTTCAACGATCTGTGAGGCAATTACTATTTCTGGTTCCGTACTGAGAATGGTGCCCAGCAGCATCCACCGTGCTTTGGCAGTCTCTGCAACCTGTGTGGCAACATTGCGGCTGATCCTTCGCTCTCCTTCGTGTCCAAGCTGTCTGAGAATGTCATAGAGTCTTTGGCTGGAGACGACATTGGTGTACCTGGATTCGGTTAGATCGGTTATTAACAAGTTCGTGACAATCTCGCCGATTCTCAGACTATCGACTGGATCACCAAGATTTTCGAAATACATAATGGCAAGGCGGTTATCAGAGGCGACTGCCTCCTGTCTGGTAGAGACTTCGAAGCGCCAGGGTTGTAGCGTGAGTACGATGATAGTAAGAAGAACAAGTAGTACCGGAAGCACAATGCGCAGTAGTCTCGCCCTCTTCCCACCTGCAGAATCAACTGATAGGCTGCTTCCCGAGTCCTGTTTTAGACGCTTTAGGTCACTGACTGCGCCAGCGGCGCTTTGGTAGCGGTGCTCAGGGTTTTTCTCGAGCAACTTGCAAGCGATTGACTCCAGCAAGTCGGGAACTTCCCTTTTGTAGCGCGATAGTGGCTCAACAGTGTCGTCGCTCACAGCCTTCAAAGTAGCGGCTTCGCTGTCTCGTCTAAAAGGGTTCTGTTTCGTGATCAGTTCATACAGCACCACACCTAATGAAAACAAGTCACTGCGGTGGTCAATATCTTCACCCTTTACTTGCTCGGGTGACATGTAACCAATTGTACCTAGTGTTGACCCAGTCTTAGTGAGCTGCTCAGTCCCACGGATAGCGGCCAATCCAAAGTCGACAATCCGCACTCGGCCGTGTGCATCAATGAGGATATTCGATGGCTTGACATCACGGTGTATGATTCCTTTGTCATGAGCCGCTTGCAGCCCTTCACACAACTGAATTCCGATTTCCAGTATTCGGTCAATCGACAGGTCTTTCCCTGCTACCACATCTTTTAGTGATTGCCCTTCGACAATCTGCATGGCGTAAAATGGTCGGCCCTGAAATTCTCCTACTTCGTAAATTGCAGCTATGTTGGGATGATCCAAGCCTGCGGCCGCTTGAGCTTCTCGGGTGAAACGCTTGCGGCAGTCGTCGTCTTGGCAAAGGTGTGGGGGAAGAAATTTGAGGGCTACTTTTCGATTCAGCTTGGTGTCGAGAGCCAGGTAAACCTCACCCATGCCACCAGAGCCGATCTTCTCAAGAATCTGATAGTGTAAGACTGATGTTCCGGATGTCAGGGCAATGAATGATTGTGTCTTATCATCATGTGATTCATCAGCCGCCATGGGCTGTATTCCTTCATCTAGCGAGCAGCATAAAAGTGTCGCTCTGTGAAGCAGTTTCAGGCTACTCCTGTTTTGCTTTCTTCTTATCTTTTGATCCTCCAATTTCTCGGAGAATCAAATCTTCGACCAGCTGTTGGATGGTAGTTGTTCTTTGAGCTACTGCAATCTTGAGACGTCGATGGGTCTTCTCATCCAGACGCACATGAATCATCGGACCTCTTGAGGAATCTTTTGAACGTTCTGCCATATTCAAACTCCACACCCGGTCGCTTGGCTATAAATATAGCCGTTTTTCAATCGTGTGGTCAAGAATAATCGATTGTTAAAACATTAAACCGAGCGATATGGATTGACAATTTATGAAAGATGAATGCCATGAAATTAGAGTATAAATCCTACCGCCTGAATTTGAGATTTGAGATCTTGATAGCGAATTTTCCGTTAGAAAACGGTTTGAAAACCTTCTAACCTATATTGGTAACTTATTGAACGGCATGCACTTATAAGATTAAAGCGGAGGAGGTAGGATTCGAACCCACGGTACCTTGCGGTACAACGGTTTTCAAGACCGCCGCTTTCGACCTCTCAGCCACTCCTCCGACAGAATTCTACTCCCGTGAATTAAGGCCGAAAC
>Ga0272443_10002784_pt1 | contig 21635 bp, 17 predicted proteins | sample SSMAcet12_FD_193581 | JGI IMG/M metagenome (GOLD analysis project Ga0272443, IMG submission 193581) | Marine sediment archaeal communities from Little Sippewissett salt marsh, Falmouth, MA, United States - SSM-Acet-12 | ecosystem: Environmental > Aquatic > Marine > Wetlands > Sediment ... | reverse complement strand
ATACGAGCAGAGACAGGTCATCGACGTTCTTCGCTTGTTCGATAGTCGGTTGTTGTGCCTGCGTGCCTGCAAGAAACACCAGCGTCAGGCCAAGAATAGTCAACGCTACCACAAGCAGCTTCTCTCTTCTCATAGTATTCTCCCTCTTATCGCTGTCGTTCACGAGTAATAGTCTGTTCGTCATTGTTGTATCGAATCGACAATTGCCTGTTCGATGATTGATAAGCGCTAAACGTAATTATCGTAATGGTCATTGTCAAGCCGGAGATGCTAATTCGCCGCGTCCGGTGAAGATGGATCGGCAACGTTCAGTATGCCTCGCAATCAGCCGACCATCACAAGTATTGCTCCGCAGACACCAAAGATTATGCCCGTCAATCGGTACACAGTGATCTTTTCCCGCAACAGCAACGCGGCAAATATGAAGATGAAGATATTGGAAGTCTGGTTCAGAGCGGAGGCGACCGATGCCTGTGTGTATTTCATGCCTGCCAGCCAGAGAAGCATCGCAAGATAAGCACCGATGAATGATCCGGACAGGGTGTAGACCCATCGCTTCGCGGAAAAGATCGAACGCACGATCTCGCGACGGTGTTTGTGCAATAGTAGCACGATCAGTAAAACGATCGCTCCCCCGACCAGCCGGATTTCTGTGACCCAGAACAGCGGGGAGCGTTCTAACGCTGGCTTTATCATGACTATTCCGGCTGCGTTAGTCGCCATCGCCAGCACCCCGTAAATGACGCCCTTCAGTATTGTCTTGCCGTCTGCGGAATTGGATTTTCTCTCGCTCGTTGCGGTGAGAACGGCGAATACGATCATCAGCACACCGACGATCTGGATAGCACCAAGCGATTCAGCAAGGAAAACGGTGGACAGGGCGATTATGAAGGGGCTGTAAAGGCAGTCTACGATAGCCGACAATCCTGCTCCGAGGATGTTGAGACTCTTGAAGAACAGTGTGTCGGAAAGCCCGATTCCAAGGGCTCCGCTCGCAAGAAACAAAATGTAATCCTGTATCGGCGCGGGATGGAAGAGAGAATCTCCAAGTAAATAGATCGAAGGGACCAGCAACACCGCCGAGAGAGTGTTCTTGAACAGGTTCAGACCGATCGGATGAACGGCCTCCCCGCTCTTCTTGAATAGAATCACTGCGAATGCCCAGGCTATTGCCGTCAGCAATGCCAACACCTCGCCGAAGTATGCTTCCATGAAACCCATGGTCTATCCTCAGGCCCCCGCCAGTTTCCACAAGCTCTCTGTAAGCAGGATTGCAAACAGAGTAGAAGGCAGAAGATAGCTATCGGAACGCCGGTTGACAAGCGGACAGTTGACCATGTTCATTGATTCACGACGGGCGGATGCGGGGCTTTCATCGAAAATCGAATCTAAGGTAGATATTCGAAAAAATCGAGAAAGAACTAAGCAGGAGTTGTGTCCAGTAAGTAGGAATGGGAAGATGTAAATTATTGTGAGTTCAGCGAAAGGAAGATAATATGAGGTTACGCTTTATTGCATTGGCTTTGGCACTGCTGATGTTTTCAGGTGTGACGATCAGTGCCCAGCACGATGATCGGGGGATGCAGCCGCCCGGTGAGAGGCCGGACCGGCGCGCAACAATGATAGAAGACTACCTGAACGAGTTGGATAAGCAGTTAGACCTGACGGCTGAACAGCGCGATCAGGTTCGGGTCATTCTTGATAGCGCCTACGCCTCTGCGAAGTCTGACAGGGAGCTTTTTGCGGGTAATCCTGAGGGGCTGTTCACGGCAACCCAGGCAAGGATGAAAGCTACACACGACAGCATATCGACAGTATTGAATGACGAACAGAAAGCCAAATACGAGGAAATCGCATCGTCCGATGTCACCTACCTGCTCGACGGAAGAACCCGGGAACTCGTGAAACGGCTGAATCTTACTGACGAGCAGGCGGTTAAAGTCGCCGGCATCTACGCATCATCGAACCTCGAGGATCTTCGTGAAGAAATGATGAGTAGTTTCGGTGACAGATCACAAATGATGTCGATTCGTGAGGAAATCGAAGAAGCAACAGAGCGTATTGACGAAGCGATTGAGGAAGTCCTTATGGATGAGCAAAAAGAAGAATACGATAAAATGAAAAAAGAACGCGAAGAAGAGATGAAGAAACAGCGCGAAGAGATGCGCGGCGGAAGAGGGGGACGTGGCGGTAGAGGAGGCGGCCCCGACTGGTAAAAGCCTTACGGCCAGTATCTGGCTGAATCGTCCCGCCATAAAGCATTATACTCAAACAACCTCAGCCGCGGTGACCCGGCACCTCAAATCGGATTACAGGTGATCCGGGTCATCGCCTTCCCCAGAACAGCATCGATAAACAAAGCCGTAATACGCGCTTGATAGTCAGATTATAGCGAGCCCGGTCGCAAGCCTACATCTCGGTCAACCAGGCTCATTCTGTGAGAAATCATGTAGATTTTCGATGAGCCCGCGTGAAAGATTCTCGTGCTTTTGTCACCTTATTGAATAGGTGCAAGAAGTCAGCTTTCTGCTGGCACGGTGAAAGCAGTGGGCTTCATTGACCGGGCTGGTCTGTGGGGTATGACAGGCCCCGGTCAACGCCTTCTCACCTCTACAGGCGAAGCGGCACTATAGGGCTTCGCCGTGAAAGGGCAACTCCTGAATCACGGTATCAGGAAGTGTCAAGAATTCCTGAGTATCGAACAGAAATCATTGCGGGTGCAGGATACCTCGCATATCCCCCCAAGCTAACACGTGATTGATTCTTGGACACCCGCAATGATTTGAAATGTGGTCTGGCCCATGAGGATAACTCGTCGGTGCCGAGCAGCACAATGTAACCGGGTAGGGCCAGACCGCGCAATATACTCGCGGGACCCGGGCCGAGCGGTCCACCGAGGATTGACAGCGGCAAATTCACATCAATTGCCCGGCATCCGGGTGCTGCATTCGACAACTGTAACTGTCAGGTTCTTCGGGTCTATAAGATATTAATACTGAATTAGAGGCCGGAGTACGGCGTTCCGGGGTGGGGTGAAAACCTCTGCGCTCCCCGGCCTGCCCGAAACGATTGACAGAGAAAGGAGGTTTAATAGTCCATTACAAGCGAAGAACAACTCAGCAGTCTATGGGGAGTCGTTGTCGGCTCCCCATTTCTATGCCGTAAATGGGTTGCCGGGATCGCTTTGGCTGCAGTCTATTGTTGTCAGAAACCGCGTGACATATAGGATGTTATACCGTATATATTTGCAACTCGAATCAGGTTTATGCAAACTTTTCCAAATCTGGGGCGTTACAAAAGAAGCGCAGGTGATCCACCTCAGCCATTTGAGGTTAGGAAGATCGGAGCAGTGGAGGAACCAAGGGAGCTTTCATGGCGGACAATGACTTTCTAAAGGCTTCTAAGGGGTTATCACACGACAGAATCCCCATTTGGATTATGAGACAGGCCGGCAGGTATCTCCCCGAGTATCAGGAGATACGGGAGAAAGCCTCGTTCATGGACATCTGTCGAACACCATCGCTGATGGCCGAGGTGACTCGACAACCAGTAGATATCTTCGGATTCGATGCGGCTATAATGTTCTCTGACATTCTCTTGCCTCTTGAGCCTCTCGGTGTTTCCGTAGACTTCCAGAAGGGCGGCCCCGTGCTCAGTCCGCCGGTCCGCCAGCCGGAAGATGTTGAACGACTGTCGTCCTTTGATCCGGAGGCGGAACTCGGCTTCGTCCTGGATGGCATCCGTAATATCAAAAACGTCCTGAATTCTGACACGCCCCTCATCGGCTTCTGCGGCGCTCCGTTCACGATGGCATACTATGCGATAGAAGGTGGAGGATCAAAGGGCGGGAGTGAGATCAAGCGGTTCATATATCAGCATCCAAGGGCCGCTCACAAACTGCTTGGGATGATTGCCGAGCTGGTAGGCGAATATCTCGTAACGCAGATATCTGCGGGAGTTGATGCCGTGAAGTTGTTCGACAGCAGGGCGGGCATTTTGTCAACTCATGACTACCGGAAGTTCGCATTGCCCTATGTGAAACGGGTATTCGAGATCTGCGGGCAGAAGGGTGTTCCGAGACTGCTGTTCATGGAAAACTGCCGACCATTCCTGAAGCATCTCTCTGAAGTCGAATGCGAAGTTGTCAGTATCGACTGGAGAACAGAAATACCAGATGCAATGCGGGTTCTCGATGGGAAGACTGTTCAGGGCAATCTCGATCCTCATGTACTACTTGCCGCTCCGGATGTGCTGAGGGAAGAGACCTTGAGAGTTCTCGACAGTGTTGAGAACCACGATCGTTACATCTTCAATCTTGGCCACGGAATTTTGCCGCAGGTGCCGGTTGGCAATGTGCATTTGCTGGTAGATACGGTTCACTCCTATCGTTGCGGATCAACCAAAGATGACAAGTCTCGAATTACTTCAAAAATATGATCGACCGGGACCGAGGTACACGAGTTATCCGACAGTACCCGAGTGGACGACTGATTTCGATTCGCAGGATTACACTACGGCGCTGAAAGCGGCAGGGGCAAAGCAATCGCCGATCTCACTCTATTTCCACATTCCATTCTGCAGGTCGCGCTGCTTTTACTGTGGCTGCAACACCTGTGTGAGTTCAGGTGGTGACCGGCCGAGAAGATATCTCGCCGCTCTTGATGCCGAGATGTCTATGATTCGAGAACTCCTCGGAAATCGCGACTCCGTAGAACAGCTTCACTGGGGCGGCGGCACGCCCACATTCCTGACGGAATTGCAGATGACGCAACTGTTCGATTCTATCAGCGCAAACTTCAACATCTCGCCCGATGCGGAAGTGGCAATCGAAGTTGATCCCAGAGTGACCACAGTATCTCAATTGTCGTTGCTTCGGAAGTTCGGTTTCAATCGAATCTCCCTCGGTGTGCAGGATTTCGATGATGAAGTTCAGAAGGCTATTGGACGCTACCAAACGTACGATCAGACTCAAGAGCTTTTCACTGCATGCAGGGAACTGGGTTTTGAAGGCATCAACATTGACCTGATCTACGGCCTGCCACTCCAGACAGTTGAAAAGTTTGCCGGGACAATCGAGCGTGTGATCGAGATGGGTGCGGATCGAGTTGCAGTGTACAGCTATGCCCACCTGCCAAGTATTAAAGCCCACCAGAAGAAGATAATCGAAGCGGACATGCCGAATGCCGAGTTGAAGTACCGGCTGTTTGCTAAAGCTCTTGATGGCTTTCTCGATGCCGGTTACGTCCAGATTGGTATGGATCACTTTGCGAAACCTTCGGATGAGTTGTCTCTCAGTCTGAAGGACGGAAACCTCCATCGGAATTTCATGGGATACACTACAAAGCGAACTGATGCGATGATTGGTGTCGGTATGTCGGCGATCTCCGATCTGTCAGGTTGTTTCGCTCAGAACCTTTCTGAGTTAGACGGCTACATGCAGATGATTGAAAGCACCGGCCTCGCAACTTTCAGAGGAATCTCCTTATCCGAAAATGACAAGATACGTCGCTGGATTATTCTCTCACTCATGTGCAGATTTGAGTTGAGTTTCGAAGAGCTTTCAGATCGATTCGGCATTGACTTCTCTGAGAGCTTCGAGCAGGAAAGCAGGGATCTGAAGCAGTTCGTCGATGATGGTCTGATCGATGTAACGGACAGGTCCATAGCGATCCTTCCTGATGGAAGGGTGTTTGTGAGAAATGTTGCTATGGTCTTCGATTCGTACCTGCGAACGGCACGCAGGGATAAGCCGTTGTTCTCGAGAACTATTTAACAGTCCGTGTTCCAATGAGTCTATTGGCCAGAAGCAAACGTTACGTTGATGATCCGTCATCAATGCTTGACTTCAGCACCGACAAGTGGGCCGTATTGCTGTTGAATATGGGCGGCCCTCAATCGCTCGACCAGGTTCCAGAATACCTCTTCAACATCTTTTCCGACAGGAACATTATCAAGCTACCAATGTCACGGATACTTCAACGGCCATTGGCGAAACTGATCTCGTCGCGAAGGAGCGGGAAAGTCGCAGAACACTACAAAGAAATCGGCGGCGGCTCGCCTCTACTGAGAGTAACAGAAGCACAGGCATCCTCACTGAAAACTGAACTTCGCCGGAAATTTGCGAATGTCGAAGTGTTGGTTGGAATGCGGTACACTCGTCCCTCAATAAGAGAAGCGCTGAACAGGGCATCACGAATGGGGTGCAGACATGTGATCCTTCTGCCTCTCTATCCCCAGTACAGTCTTGCGACAACAGGAACGGCCTTCCTCGAAGCTTTGAAGTGGCTGGACAACGATGACAGTGATCTCATATTGTCTGCCATTGATGACTGGCATGATCACAGCGACTACATTCCCATACTGAGAGATAGAATTCAATCAGGTATTGATGAGATGCCCGGTGATGGGGATGTGCGCGTGCTATTCTCGGCACATTCACTGCCGCAGAGTATGGTTGACGGTGGAGACCCATACGTCGCCCAGACAAGGACTACGGTCAAGCTGGCGGGCGGAGGTTTCGATCACAGTCTCAGTTTCCAGTCACGATCAGGCCCGGTTAAGTGGGTTGGGCCGGAGACCATCGCAGAGGTGCGGAGGCTTGCGGGTCAGGGAGTCAAGCGACTGCTGATAGTGCCTGTGAGTTTCGTTTCGGATCATATAGAAACTCTCCACGAAATCGATATCGAACTCAAGGGAATTGCGTTGTCGGCAGGGATTAAACACTTCGCGCGGACGCGATCATTCAATGACGACAGTGATTTCATCAACTGCCTTCTACGGATAGTAGTGGAAAAGATTCATACCGCGGGAGAGACCGAGCAGTGAAAAAAGTCGCGATAATCGGCGGTGGCATCTCCGGATTGTCCGCGCTGCATTTCCTCAGAACACGATACGCTGACAAATGCGAAGTGCGGCTGTTCGAGAAGGAGAACCGGCTCGGCGGCACGATTGGAACCGATCGCGAGGATGGATACATCTCGGATTGGGGGTCGAATGGATTCCTCGACAAGGTCCCACTCACGCTTGATCTTGTGGAAGAGATAGGATTGACGAAGAAGCTTGAGACAGCCGCGCCCACTTCCGAAAACAGATTCATATACAGGCACGGTCAATTGAATGCGATCAGCGCATCGCCGATCAAATTCATGAAATCTCCGATACTCTCGTTGGGGGGGCGTCTGCGAATCGTAACCGAGCCGTTCAGGAAGGCTAAGAGGGACGACTCGGATGAAACGGTTCACTCTTTCGCAAGCAGGCGTATAGGAAGGGAAGCCGCTGACAGTCTTGTTGGCCCGATGGTGTCCGGTATTTTCGGCGGAGATGCAAAGGAGCTTTCTCTCCCAGCATGTTTCCCGGTTATGCGAGAAATGGAAAGTCAACACGGCTCTCTCGTGAAAGCATTGATAGCGAAGAAAAGGGCCGGCAAATCCGGAGGTCCTGCGGGGCCCAGCGGACGGTTGACCTCGTTTGAAGGTGGTTTGTACACGATCATCGAGAGGTTTGAAGAGTTGTACGGAGACCATATTCGGGTAGGTGCAGAAGTTGCCAAAATAGCGAAAAGCTCAGATAAATACACTCTGAAGTTCGAAACCGCCGAGTCGGAGACGTTCGACGCGGTGATTGTCGCCAGCCCGACGCATGTCGCATCAGAGTTAGTTTCTCATCTTGAAGAATCATTGTCCGAACTTCTTGCCTCGATACCGTACGCATCCATATCGGTTGTCTGCCTCGGTTACAAGGCCGAATACATTGACCGCGACCTTACGGGATTCGGCTTCCTTATTCCAAGATCGGAAGGACTGCGTATCCTTGGGTCAATATGGACATCCTCGATTTTCAGGGATCGGTCGCCGGATGGAATGGTGCAGCTTCGAACTATGATAGGCGGCGCCACTGATCCGCAAGCTGTTTCCCTCAGCGACTCTGAGTTGCTGGAAATCGTTCACAGGGAATTGTCAGCCATACTCGGAATAAAGAACAACCCCGGCTACGTGAACATATTCAAGTGGAAACGGGGCATCCCGCAATACGTGCTTGGTCACCTCGACAAAATGAAGAAACTGCAGTCATTCGGAAGTTTATTTCCGGGACTCTTCTTCACGGGAAACTCATACCACGGTGTGGGACTCAACGACTGTATCCTCAGATCCGAATCTGTCGTCAAGGCTCTTTACGAATCTACCCTGTCATAGCCATTTCATCTTCTGCAAGCTGTCTGGAGAATCCATAAATACATTCGGGCGGAACCCGAAAGTCCCGCCCTGTTGAATGTACCTGTGTCGGAGGAGCTTATTTAAGGAGCATCATTTTCTTGGTGTCCGAATAGGCATCGGTAGTCAGCCGATAGAAGTACATGCCCGAAGCCATACCTCCCGCATCAATTGTGACCTCATGCTCACCTGCCGGAAGCATATCATCAAGCACGTTTCGGACTTCCTGTCCGAGGACATTGAAGACCTTGAGCGAGACGCGCGAATCGGCAGGCAGTGAGAATGAAATGGTGGTCGTCGGGTTGAACGGGTTCGGGAAGTTCTGATTCAGTTTGAATTCCCTCGGTACGACCGGAGCATCCGTGATCTTGGCAAGCGCAGCGGATGCCGATCCCAATGTCGGGAGCTGAATGACCGTTCCATCTCCGAGCGCTACGAATAGCCCGAAAGGAGCACCGTTCTGGTTAGCCGCCGGGTTAAGGAATCCTGAAGCGAAAACGATAGCGGCACCACCACTGAGACCCGAAAGGTTTGCAAGGTAAGATGCGACCACTGTCGAGTTGTCACCACTCGGGGTGATGCTCAGGGTGTATTCGCGTGGAAGCAGATACTTGTAATCCGTGAACTCACCATAGGAGAGATCGTTGACGAAGATCCACTTCCACCAACTGCCCTTTGCAATGACGTCGATCTCAGGCGCATCTGTTGCACCGTGGAATACTACGAGGTTCACCAAACCCGGGAAGGGAGCCTTTGATCTTATCTTGTCCTTGGCATACACGTTGAATCCGATGTTGAGTCCCTCGGGGTTAGCTTCGAATGAGCCCGGATCAAGCACGCCGTTGGCGATGGCGACGTAACGATTACCATCTTCGAGCACGAAGTCAAAATCAGCTATGACATCGGAAGCTGACGTACTGTTACCCGGGGCGACTCCGACATTGAGATTGACGCCCGCCGGAACATCAAGCGATGGAGTTGCGGTGCGGAATTCGAAGTTGTCTTTGAACAACCCACCGTTCACGTAGATATCGACTACGGCGGCTCCGGGGTCAGCCGCATTATGAATCAGCTGAAGGCTTGCAGTCGGGGTGATTGCCGGTAACTCGACAACAACGCCGTTGGGCAATGCCGCGAAAAGACCGAACGGTGCGCCCATATTGTTGTCCGCAGGAGACAAGAATCCGGACGCGAATACGACGGCAGCTCCACCCTTGAGACCCGAAAGGTCAGCCTCGAATGATGCTACGACGGTGCTGTTGTCATAGGCTGGAGTTACATCGAGGATGTAGCTCTTTGCGCTAAGTCTGCGGTAGTGTGAAAACTCGCCGTACTCCAGATTGTTAATCAGCCTATTGAAGAGGGTCCTTCGAATCAGAATGTCCACTTCAGGAGCGTCCGTCGCTCCGTGGAAGCCGATGATGTCGACAGACTTGCTCCAGCGAGCCTGTTCTCTAATTCCATCCTTAGCGAAGATCGTGAAGGCGGTAGAATTGCCATCCGGGTTCGGTGCATACATTGAAGGATCAAGTACACCGTTAGCTATGGCAACATATGTCTTGCCTTCTTCCAGTGTCACCGGGAAGTTCGCGATGATGTCGGCTGGTGTGGAAGGACCTCCGGGGGCAACACCGATATTCAATTCCACGCCGGCAGGTACATCCTGAAATGGTGTGGCTGTGCGGAATGCGAACTCATCTTCGAACAGTGAACCGTTAACGTAAATGTCAACAGAGGCGGCTGCCGCATCTGCAGCGTTGTGAATAACTTGAAGTCTGGCCGTCGTCGCGTTAGCTCCTGCTGCGGTTACCAGCAGTAAGGTCAGTAGCAGTGTGGTTGCTTTAAAGATTCTCATTTCGTTCCTCTCATTCTTGTTTGAGTTTCGTTTCGTGGTTCACGCCCCCTTTTTCAGCAACTATGACTATTCAGTCATCTCAGGAAGTATTACCTCATCGATTACATGAATGACACCGTTATCACACAGGATGTCAGTCGCGATCACATTTGCTTTGTCAACCATGACACCCTTGTCACTTGCATTGATGGTCACTGCCTGGCCGTTCGCAGTCTCAGCAGTCTTGAGCTTGACAACATCAGCTGCGAGCACTTTTCCGGGTACGACATGATAGGTCAGCACTGCTGTGAGAGCCTTCTTGTCTTTCAAAAGATTCTCGATTGTTCCTTCTGGAAGCTTAGCGAAAGCTTCATCGCTGGGAGCAAAGACTGTGAATGGGCCTTCGCCCTGCAAGGTTTCAACGAGTCCCGCTGCTTCTACTGCAGCGACGAGAGTTGTGAAATTTCCAGCATTCACGGCAGTCTGAACTATGTCCAGTTTCTCGGCTTTTTGGGTCATAGAAGCCGCTTGATCTTTGGCTGTGGTAGCAGTTGTTGTCACCTTAGAAGAAGAACCGCCACACTGAGCGAATGAATTGGCCGATAGCAAACCCGCAGTCACCAAGGTCACGATGATCATAAGAGTTAACTTCATTTTGTTACCTTTCTCCTTTATTGTTTCCTGTTTGGGCCTGCGGGCGCGGCCTTAACCGCACCCGCCGGGAAATTCGGGCAGTTTAGCCCTGAGCTGGTGCAAGACCCCATCGCTGCTGGATGGCTCTCCACTGAATACCCTGGTAGATAGCTGAAAGACCAACTACGATGTAGACGATGCGGCTGATCAGGCTCATGTTGCCGAAGATCGAAGCCACGAGGTCGAAGTTGAACAGGCCAACCAGACCCCAGTTTAACCCGCCTACTACGAGCAGTATCGCAACGATTACGTCCAATTTTTTCATTTTTACCTCCAAATTCAGGTTTTTCAATATTCGTAACACCCCCTACAACCAAGGTGTCTATTGTTTGTTCCCAATTCGTCGAAAAAATATTGCTCCTAAGTCCAGAATATCGTGAATGCGTTGGTGTGTAGATGTTTACGATGACACTGATTCTCGGCGCAATAGAATTCATTGTCATGCTCTTTCGGTATTTCGAAGAATTGTGAAACATTTGTCTAAGATATGCGTTATTTTATTTGACAAAAGTTTGAGAGAGGAACAAGTTATGATACATATGAGAAAAGCAAAGCACAGCATAAGGGTTGCATCACGGGTATCAGGAGTATCGCCGCATCTTATAAGGATGTGGGAGCGGCGTTATGGTGCCGTTTCGCCTGTCCGAACAGAAACCAACAGAAGAGTCTACTCAGACTTGGACATAAAGAAGCTTCTACTTCTTCACAAAGCGACGATGCTGGGAGAGAGTATCGGCAACATTGCCAATCTCCCGATTGAAGATCTTGAGGCTATTGTTGAAGACTTGAAACCGTCGCAGTCCGATTCTGCATTGACAAGCAAGACTCCGCCGATTGAGTCCCCGAGAGAAGAGCGGGAATTCATGAAAGATTGTATTGATGCCGTCCTCGATTTTGACGGAAGCAGGTTGGAAGACTTGCTTGTTCGAGCTTCGGTGGAATTGGGGAACCAGACCTTCATCGAGAATCTGGTTGTCCCATTGCTGTATGAGATCGGCGAGATGTGGGAGAGAGGCGAAATGCGGGTAGCTCAGGAGCATCTTGCGACTGCAGTATTGAGGACTATGATCGGGGGGATGATCGGCGGTCAGAATGCTTCGTCTTCAGGGCCGCATGTCACTGTGACTACTCCCGCCGGATACATCCACGAGAATGGAGCGTTGGTAGCTGCAGCAACTGCGGCATCAGACGGCTGGAGAGTATCCTATCTCGGTCCGAGTCTCCCTGCGGAAGAGATCACCCAAGCTGTCCAGAGAATGGGATCAAAGGTGCTTGCATTAAGCCTTATATACCCGTCTGATGACCCCCACTTGGTGGGTGAGCTGACGAAGATTCGGAGGGTTGTTCCGAACGACACCGCCGTGATAGTAGGCGGGCGGGCGGCGAGGTCTTTTGAGGCTGATATCAAATCTCAAGATATTGTCATTGTGGACGACTTGGCCAGCTTCAAGTCCAAGCTGAGGGAAGTCAGGTACGGAATGCCCTCTTAATTCGATTTCGGAAGTTCGATATCGAACTCCGGTTCTCCAACAGTGACTATCCCAAGATGACCATCGACCGTCAACCAGTCACCGTTGTGGAGTATCTCGGCCGCTGCATGTACACCGTTGACGCATGGAATCCCCATCTCTCTCGCGATGATCGCTCCATGAATGAGCATTCCTCCCCGTCTTTCGATAACACCGGATGACAATGGAACCAGATGGGTCATTGTTGGCTGAATAGCATCGCACACCAGTATCTCGCCTGAGCGGAAGTCTCCGAGGTCCGCGGCATTCCTGATGATCCGAGCGGTTCCGGATGATATCCCGGGAGCTGCCGGCTGTCCGACCAATTGGCGGGGGCGCTGAGTCCCATCACCTTCCTGAGCTGTCACCTCCTTCTGACTTCTGTCTTCCAACACGAGCTTGTCGCTGTTCGGATCCAAAAGGGCGTTCGCTATTGCCTCAACTGCTTTCGACGCTGTCGTAGCCTCACCTTCAAGCATTCCTCTTGATCGAAGTCTTGCTGCCGCTGTCTGAATCGCTCTCATCAACTGGCTTTCGAGTCTTCCGACCAGTATATTGTCGTCGTCTCTCAGCTTCCAACTCAATTTTCCCAGCCGAATCATCTCCGCAGCTTCAGCCTTGCGGCTTTCGCCTACGGCTTCGGCGAGTCGTTTCTCTAAAACCGCCGATGACGTTCTGTTGGCGGTCTTCAGTTCAACTTCGCCGGAGTCCTTCATTTTGTGTGACAGTTCGATGATGTTTCGAAGCAGTGAGCCGGGATGTTCAGTAAGCCGCTCATTCCTGTAGGTGACATCCATTCCAGTTTTGACAAGTTCGTTGAAGCTTGAAGCGAATTCTTCGCATCCTTCAATCTGCTCCAGTCGTGTGATAACGAACTCTGCTTCCTCTTCTGAATCTTCAGTCATTGCGGCTATGACTGAGTTTGAGAGGCATTCATCAGAGGCGAGCATTCTCGCGAGGTTCGCGATCGTGTTATTCCTTGTTTTCGCAAGCATTTCCTGCCCACTGAGGATTCCGAGGAATTCATAAGGATCTTCGGGCCTCACGGCATCGTTATAATACATACCCAATCTGCGAACACCGTGCGCGAATGGAATGAACTCGTCCCAGTAAATCTCTTTCCATTTGGTGTTGGCATCCAGGCGCTCGATCAGCGAGGACGCGAGGGCAGCATCGTCAAATGAGTCGACATCTTCATTCGCGAATGCCTCACCTTGTTTCTCCAGCTCAGGAATAAGAACCTGTGACACTCTTGTTGCCAGTTGTGACAGCTTCTTATCTGCAGGTCTGAGCGAAAGATACCACTTCCTCTCATCGTCGTTGTCAGTCGTAACGGTCGAAATAGGACGGGCCTGGAGCAATGTGAATCGGTCAGCTGATCCGGTCCATTCGATATCGGCGGGACATTTCAGAACCAACTCCACCTTCATCAGTGCGGAGTAAACAGCTTTTACATCAGTGTCGGGGAGGAGAGGTTCCCGTTCCTGTAGAGTATCATCGCGCTTCCCCGGCGACCAGTCAACGACTACTCCGGAGGATCGCTCGAGTACCCACCTGTCCGGGTCAGTTGTGCCGTCAACCAGTTCGTTACACAGGCCGGGGACTGCCTCAATGATGCAACGGTCGTTCCGTGGATCACGAGGATCGAGCCCAAAAGCCACGCCCGAATGTGTTTCTGAAACCATCTCCTGCACAAGTACCGCCATGCTGCTCTCTCTGGCATTCAGAGAGAGCTCTTTTCTGTAGAGTATTGCGGCATCGGACCAGAGCGACGCCCAGACGATCCGGACGGCATCGAGTAGCGCCTCTCCGGGTTCAATGTTCAGAAGGGACTCATGAAGACCTGCAAATGATATTTCATCCGAATCTTCTCCCGGTGCTGATGATCTGACGGCAAGCCGTTGTTTGCTGAAGAGGCTCCTGGAGAGCTTAACGATCTCGCGGGATAAATCATCTGGCATAGTAGCCGAGAGAAAGACCGTTCGAATCCTGAGTGCGGCATCCCATATCTCTTCCCATCGCATTTCGTCGAGGCTCTTGCGTCCAATCTCCATATCGATGGTCTTGGCAATCCTGTTGTGGTTGATAAAATCCCTGTAAGCGTCAGTAGTGATGCAGAATCCGTCAGGTACTCTGAAGCCTTCCCGCATCATGTTCGCCGCGTTTAGAGTTTTGCCGCCTACGAGTGCCGATGATTTTGTGGACGCGTCCGCGAGCCGGACTACTGCTTCTTTGGAGGAATCCACTCTTGAACCTCCTGAAATCGTGCTACATGGAAGTATCGAAATACATCAACTCTGAAGAGCGCGGAGGAGGGAGCATGAATGAATGACTTCAATTGAGGATGCCGTTTGACGAGCATATCGGCGCACGATTCGAAGTCATTGTCCTCGTCTATCCTGTGAGCTGTTCCGGTAACCGTGAGTCCTTCGATTTTGGACATCTCGCTGGTTCCCGACGATCTGGTATCTACTACGAGTGCGACGCGATTGCATTCGGAAAGCAAACGGTACTTCCTTGTGGCAATCGGTGTCGAGAAGACAAAGCAGTTGAGAGATTCATCGAACGCGAATGCAATCAGTGAGCCATATGGCTGTTCATGTCCCTGCGTGCAGAGGATGCCATAGAGCTGATCATTGACTATCCTGCGGATCTTTTCGGGAAGATTCGGATCATCGGTCACGTGCTTTGGCTCTATTTCGAATTCCGAGTCGAATAGTGGTTCATCAGGGTTCTTCATCTTGTGCCTGCCAGTTTATCGTCCGTTTCTTAGATTGAGATCGAATTCAGACATGATTACGCAACATCAACTCTTTGGGATGCGGATTCAGATATGTTTGTCCTTGTACATAATCGATGTCGTGCTTATTGATGTAATGCCTGACGAGTGTCAAAGGCACGATTAGCGGGACAAGACCCTTGTGATAGTCATCGATAGTCCCGATTATGTCCGCCTTTTCTTCTTTCGAGAGATGCTTCTTCAGGAATCCCATCAAGTGCTGCAGGACATTCACGTTTTTTCGTGTCGTGGTCTTGAACCTCAGGGCTTCCATGAATGTCTCGCTGTATACTCGCTTGAATTCCGAAGGGGAATAGTCTTTGATCGCTGCAACGAGACGTCCCAATTCCGTGTAGTGCTTCGGGCTGTGCGCCATCAGAAGGTACTTCTCTCCGGTGTGAAATTCCACGACATGCTTGCGGGAGAAAGTGTCCTTGAATAGGCTGCGAAGCCTGCTGTACGCGAATACCCTCACGATGAAGTTCTCGCGGAGCCTGTTGTCGTTAAGGCGCCCCTCTTCCTCCACCGGGAGTATCGGGAAGTTGTCCATGATTCGCCTCGCCCAGAATCCAACTGCCTTTCTTTCCGCCATGCCTGAGTCGTGATAGATCTTGACGCGTTCCATTCCGCAGCTCGGGGAGTCCTTCTTGAGAATGTACCCGCAAAGATCCGAAAGATCTCTCTGCTTGATGCGTCCCGCGGTGTACCTGTTCATCTTGGCGGTCCAGTCGGTATCAGTCTTGTTGCCTACCATGCTTGGATTGTCAATCTCGCCGACAAGTCGTACCGCTTCGCGGGGTACACCCATGCCTACTTCCAGTTCAGGGCAGACCGGGACGAAAGTGAAGTACTCGGACAGAATGTCAACGCTGTAGCGATGCAGCTTGTGGCCCGCATCGTAACGCACCTTTTCACCGAGAAGACAAGTGCTTATTCCTACCTTGATCTCGCTCTTGTTTGCATTGGTCATACAGAGTCACCTTTTAATAAGACTGAAGCGTTTGAAGTGAGCTCGGAATATGATTCAAGATAGGAAATTCTCACCCTTCAGCAAATATGTTTTCGATTACACTTGACCGGTAATCGAATATACGCTCGAGTTCACGTTTCACGAACAGAGAGTGGACCATTCCCCCCAGCACACCAAAGGGCAGGCAGTAGCGCACTTCGTCTCGAATGAGCGTGCCGCTATCCACCCGCTCGAATGAATGAGTATGATGCCAGAATGTATACGGGCCTTTGAGCTGGATGTCCACGAACATATTCGGGGGGTCATAGTCAGCGATAAGGGTGCGCCAGTGGGTTCGAAGACCGAATGCCTTGACTGTGTAGTCAATTATGGCACCAGCGCGCATCTTAATCGGGGTTGGCGTGAGTATCTCGAAACCCATCCCGGGCGGTGTAATCCGGGATAGATTCTCCGGTTTCTCGAAAAAGGCGAAGACATCGCTGAGATTCCGGTGGATGATTTGTTCTTTCCTAAGATAATGTACTTTCATATCTGTCATACCAAACACGGAGCACATCCTTACTGTTCCAGCCTGAGTCCTTGAGCAGGAGGCCGACCCGTCTGGTGTGCACTTAATCGAGTACTGAGTCGGCAGGTTCACGACAGCCGGGGCCATACTCCGTAAGTGGCAGTCGCTCATGCCCTTCTGCTTTAAAGGTGCCTTGGATAATGATCCGAAAAATCCGACTATTTTCGCAAAACAAGACGATTTCCCTAAAAAAAGCTTTGACATTTGCCGAAAAAAGTATATGTATATGCAACAAATGAAGATTTCATGCGTACAAGTGGCATGATTCGATAGATTGGAGAATGAGATGAAACATAGAGATGATTTGGTAGAGGCCGTGGTTCGACTGCGGGTCATGTTCGGAAGATGGGCGAGGAAGATCATTTCGGAACAAGACATCGACCTGACTTTCGAACAGACCATGATACTGTTCATACTCAGGGACAACGAGGGGATGAATATTCGGGATCTTGCATTGGAGACTGATCGTGACAGCACTACAACCTCAAGAATGACAGACGGTTTAGAGAAAAGAAATCTGTTAGTCAAAGTGGCTGACCGGCAGGACAGCAGGCAGAAAACTCTACACCTGACTCGCCTCGGTCATGAAACTCTGGAGTACTTGGATCATTTCAAACAGGGTTTCATATCCGTGCTCTTTGACGGTGTCGACGAAGAGAGTATTCAGCAGGCAAACGGGACTCTCAGGAAGATGATGGAAAACATCTCCTGAGGCGTTTCTCTTTTGACAATACATATGTACATACACTTAATGTAGATACAAGGAACATTACTCTGAAACTGGATGGTAGAAATGAAACGTAAAACGATTGCAGCAGTCCTGATTGGTTTGGTTCTCACAGCAGCCGGATGCGGTTCGGACGTAGAAACCAGAAACATGGAACAGATTTACGCCGATGAGGGCGTACCGGTAACAACAAAGACAGTGGCCCCGACTCTGTTTTCGAGTTTCGTCGTTCACAAGTCGGTTCTCACAGGGGTGCATGAATCGTCGGCATACGCCGCAGTGTCGGACAAGATTGCCCGAGTTCACTACAAGGTGGGCGATTTCGTAGAGAAGGATGCCATAGTCGTATCGTTTCCGACTGACAGCCCAACAGCTCAGTATCACCAGGCAAAGGCTTCCTATGACAACGCGAAGGCACTCTATGGTCGGATGGAAAGCTATTACGAGGCGGGAGGTCTATCTCGTCAGGAATTCGAAAACGCGGAAGCTTCATTCGAGGTGGCAAAGGCCAATTGGGATGCCAAAAGTCAGTCAGTAAAGGTGAAAGCTCCCATCAGCGGAATCATCACGAGAATCAACGTGCGTGAATCCGACAATGTCCGAAAAGATGATGAGTTGTTCGCGGTATCTCAGGTCGATCGACTCAAAGCCAAGCTCTGGGTGTCTGACAAGCAGATCGCGGATATTCGCAAGGGAGTTAGCGCCTCGGCCAGGTGGAACGGTTACACACTCGAGGGGAGTGTGGTGGAAGTCGACATGTCCATGAACCAGCAGCATAAGGCTTTCGGGGTGGTCGCCGAGTTCGAGAATCCGGGAACGTTGGTCAAATACGGCGTTACGGCTGACATCGAAATCGAAACCTACCAGAATGTCAATGCAATCGTGGTAGAGACCAAGGATATTTTGACGGATGAATCCGGGAAGAGTGTCTTCGTAGCCGTCGACGGCGTGGCGAGGAAGAAGCCGGTCTCGCTTGGAAAATCGTCAGGTATAGAGTTCGAAATACTCTCAGGTCTCGTTGAGGGAGATGAGCTCATAACCGAGGGGCAGATGCATCTCGAAGACGGGAAGAAGATCCGACTGATAGAATCTGCGGTAAACGCGAGCTATGAAGAGACACACTGAGCTTGAACGAAGGTCTTGAGTTCAATCACACCACTTAGGGGAGATTAAGGAGCAACCGATGTTTCTTTCGGATTTATCGATAAGACGACCAATCATGATGAGCATGTTTCTGCTCGTGTTCATACTCTTCGGGGGGTTGGCGTTCTGGGGCATGCCACTCGATCTCACGCCGGATGTTGATATCCCGTACGTAACGGTTCAGACAATCTACTCAGGCGCCGGACCGGAAGAGATCGAAATGCAGCTGACGAAAAAAATAGAGGATGCGGTATCGTCTATTTCCCAGATTGACCAGATGATTTCGTACTCGATGGAGGGAGTTTCACTCGTAATCATCAAGTTCGAGCTTGACAAGGATGTGGATGTTGCGAACCAGGAAGTCAAAGACAAGGTTGACGCTATCCTTAACGATCTCCCTGACGACTCCGAAGACCCGATCGTGGAGAAGATCAATTTGCAGGAATTCCCAATTGTTGATCTCGTGTTATCCGGAGACCTTTCACCGACCGAGCTCTGGGACCTTGCTGATAAGAAGCTTTCGGACAGGTTTTCGCAGATCGAAGGGGTGGCTCGCGCGGAGATCAGCGGAGGACAGGAACGTGAGATACAGATTGTCCTCGATGACAAAGCCGTATTTCAGAGCAACATAACCCTGCAGCAACTCTCTCAGATCTTGTCTGCCAGCAATCTTGACATGCCGGGCGGTCATTTTGAGCTAAGCACTCAGGAATACACCGTTCGACTTGAAGGTGAATTCGAAAGCGTTCAGGAATTAGCTGACCAGGAAATCCCGACAATCGGCGGCAACAGGCGAATACGCGATATCGCGGATGTCGAAGATACGGGGATTGAGGTGCGTGAGCGTGCATCATACTTCAATAATCTCGACAAAATCGGAAGTGACGATGTAGTCCTGATCAGTATCGTCAAGAACTCCGAAGGCAATACCGTGGAAATCGCGCAGGCAGTGAGCGAGATGCTGCCCGAAGTCGAGGCTGGCCTTCCGGCCGGTTGTCAGTTGAATGTCGTAACGGATAAGTCGCTTTTCATCGAAAGTACTGTGAGCGACACGATTTCGAATATACTCCTGGGAATACTATTCACCGGAATAGTGTTGCTGATTTTCCTCCACGATGTGAGATCTACCATTATCGTTGCTCTCGCGATGCCTATGTCCATAATCTCTGCTTTCGTTTTTATGGACATGGCCGGGTACACCAAGAACATTCTAACCTTGATGGCGCTCTCGACGTCTGTCGGGATACTGGTGGCGAATTCCGTCGTTGTCATCGAGAACATCTTCAGACACAAACGGCAGGGTAAGGACAGAAAGGAGGCGGCATCCGTAGGGACCTCCGAAGTTGTGGTTGCGGTGCTTGCTTCTACGGCAACCAATATTGCGGTCTTCCTGCCGATTGCAACCATGTCCGGAATGGTGGGCCAATTCTTCGAAGCATTCGCACTAACTGTGACTTTCGCCACTGTGTTTTCACTGGTGATGTCGTTTACTCTCACACCGATGCTTGCGTCGCTGATACTCTCTGAAGGAAGCAAGGGCAAGTGGGGAATCGGCGAGAAAATCGAATCATGGATTCGAAGTATGGAGTCCTTCTACAGGAGACTGCTCGCCGCAGTTCTCAAGAATAGAAAACGGTCTGCTATGGTTTTGATTGGCGGGATTGCCCTGTTTGTCTTCACCATGGCTTTTGCGGGAGGTCTCGGCTTCGAGTTCGCACCAATGATGGATGAAGGTGATATACGGATTGAAGTCGAACTGCCATTGGGATATAATCTGGATGAGACAGCTGAAGAACTGAAGATGATAGAGACTCGCGTGAAGCAGGATCCATCGGTCAAACACATTCTCACCCAAATCGGTAAGATCAGCGAAGTCGACCAGGGTACATACCTTGCCACAATGAATATCAAGCTCATCGATGTGAACGATCGTTCACTCAGTACGGATGAGACTGCGAGTAAGTTCGTAGACGCCTTGTCTGACATTCCAAACGCGATGATAAGAGTCCGTGCGGTATCCTCCATGGACATGGGAGGTCAGTCTCCTATAACATTCAACTTGATGGGGCAGGACATTGATGAACTTGAGAGTTACAAAGAACAGACAATTGAGTTAATAAAGGATGTCCCGGGGCTGGTAAACCTGAATACCAGTTCTCGAACGGGTAAGCCTGAGATAAGCATCATCCCGGATCGGAAGAAGATATCGGATGCCGGGTTGACAATTTACGAGATAGCAATGCAGCTGCGTGGGGCCTTGACGGGACTGGTTGCGACACAGTACAGGGATCAGGGCGAAGAATACGATGTTCGTGTTCTTATCGAAGACTCATCCCTTGACACGCCCGAACAGGTTGCCAATCTCTCGATCTTCAGTAATGGTAAAGCATACTCGCTGTCACAACTGGCGGACTTCGAATTCTCTTCCGGAATCAGCAGGGTGCTGCACATTGACAAGTACAAGTCAGTCCAATTCACAGGCTCTCCTGCGTCAGGAGTTCCTCTCGGTGATGTGACAGGTGAAATAGAGAGAAGAGTTGCCGAGATTGACCTCCCGAACGGATACAAGTTCGATTGGGGTGGAACTGCCGAGATGATGAACGATGCTATAGCCGAGATGCTCCAGGCGCTGATCATAGCTCTGATTCTGACCTATATGCTGCTCGCGGCGATCCTCGAAGATCTCAGGCAGCCGCTTCTGGTTCTCGGTACATTCCCGTTGGCGCTCATAGGTGTGGTAGGCGGAATGCTTCTGACCGGAGCGACGATGAATATCGTTTCGATGATGGCAATCGTCATGCTGCTCGGAATCGTGGTCAACAACGCGATCCTGATTCTTGACTATGCCAATACATTGATTCGAGAGAAAGGAATGGGAGTTCGGAAAGCTCTTCTCGAGGCGTGTCCTGTGAAGCTGAGACCAATCCTCATGTCTTCGATAGCGGTTATGCTCGGAATGCTGCCGATGGCTATGGGTCTGGGAGCATCCGGCCGTGAAATGCGCGAGCCTATGGGTATAGTGAGTATTGGCGGATTGGCCGTTTCGACAATCTTGACGCTTGTAGTCATACCGGCACTTTACAACCTGGTCACGAAGAGAAAAGAGACGGCAGTCACCGACAACATCGAATAGCGGGGTAATAATGAAACGGATAATGAAAATCATATTAGTATTTGTGTCACTGAGTTCATTCTACGTTCAA
>Ga0272443_10002783_pt1 | contig 21638 bp, 17 predicted proteins | sample SSMAcet12_FD_193581 | JGI IMG/M metagenome (GOLD analysis project Ga0272443, IMG submission 193581) | Marine sediment archaeal communities from Little Sippewissett salt marsh, Falmouth, MA, United States - SSM-Acet-12 | ecosystem: Environmental > Aquatic > Marine > Wetlands > Sediment ... | reverse complement strand
CCAATCCTCCTCACCATAACTATAAATCCATCCAGTTGAGTTATTCAAATCTCCCCAGGTTGCCCTGCTCGCTCTTAAATGAGATGTGGTATATGCTTCAGGGGTGCCTGATTCTTTAACATTTACATCATAAGCAGGATTTAATGCTTCCAATGTCGCCAATCCAGTCCTAATTGCCTCAGAATGTGATTCCCCTGCATACACAAGCCACATCTTCTTTACCTCATCAATCCATTGCTGAGGAATGTCATCATACAAATCAACTACCGTGTGATCAGCGATGATCTGACCAAAACTTAGAAATGAGGCCTGGATAAGAATCAGAATTGAAAGGATCTTCTTCATTGTGAAGAGATTTTTATAAATAATTATCTAACATTTGTACGCTCCGACACTGTAAAAGTTCTCCAACGATCAGACTTCCTTCTGGCTCTGCCTGTTCGTTCATTAGAAACAAAAATATTCCAGGATAATAAATTTAGTGAATAATAGCGAATTAACGCAAATTTTCAATGTTAAATTATTTCGCCTTTTGACAGATAATCAGTCACATAATCCCAAGTACCCTCCTCCAGTGACGTGAAGTTCCTGTCGTAGCCCGCATCCCGGAGCTTATCCATCTTCGCCTCGGTGAAATACTGGTATTTTTCCCGGATGTCCTCCGGAGTATCGATATAGGAAATTCGGGGCTCTTTTCCCATGGCTCTGAAGGTGAAGGTGGCAAGGTCCCTGAAGGTGGAAGCCTGACCGGTTCCTACATTGAATAGACCGCTGAAGGGTCGGTTCTCCATCAGGAAGATGATCACATCCACCACATCTTTTATATAAATAAAGTCGCGGGCCTGCTCACCATCCCCGTAATCCGGTCGGTGGGAGCGGAACAGTTTCATTTCGCCGGTTTCCCGGATCTGGTTGAAGGCATGGAACACCACCGAGGCCATCCGTCCCTTGTGGTATTCGTTGGGTCCATATACATTGAAGAATTTCAGTCCGGCCCAGAAGAAAGGCTGCCGCTGCTGCTCGAGGACCCACCGGTCGAATTCATTTTTGCTGCGGCCATATGGATTTAACGGCTCCAGCAACGGAACGATCTCGTGTGAATCATCATACCCGTGCTCCCCGGATCCGTAGGTAGCAGCTGAACTGGCATAGATCAGGGGCAATCCGAATTCCACGCAGCGCCCACAAACTTCCTTAGAATAATCCAGGTTCAGCTCCCGGAAGACCTCCCAGGAGAACTCGGTGGTATCGGTCCGCGCGCCTATATGAAGCACCATCTGCACAAACCGGTGATTCTTCCTGAGCCATTCAGGAAACTCTCGTCGGTCCACCTTTCCTGAAAATTGCTTGTCCGCAAGGTACCGTTCCCGGTCCGGGCGACTGAAATCATCCACCAGGATGAGGTCCCGGTAGCGGGCTTCGTTCAGCCCCACCACCAGGTTGCTTCCGATGAAACCCGCGGCTCCTGTCACTGCGATCATGCGATAAAGATAAATGATTCATAAACAATGTCCCCGGATTTTTCGTTTATTTGTAATTTGCTTTAAAATGGTACACCTGACCAGAAGAGAACGGTTCAGCGCAGCCCACCGGCTGTTCAATCCCGCCCTTTCGGATGAGGAAAATGAGGCACTTTACGGTCCATGCTCCAACCCCAACTGGCACGGGCACAACTACATCCTGTGGGTGACCGTCAAGGGGGATGTGAATCCGGATACCGGCTATGTGGTGGACCTGAAGCAGCTCAGCCGGATCATTCGCGAACAGGTAATCGTGAAGCTGGACCACAAGAATGTCAACCTGGAGGTGGATTTCATGAAGGGTCAGTACGTCTCCACGGAGAACCTGGCCAGGGGTATCTGGAAAGAACTGGATCCCTACATCAGGGAGATCGGTGTGGAACTCCACTCAGTGAAGATCCAGGAGACAGAAAACAACAGTGTAGAATATTTTGGAGAATAGGATAGTATTATGAAACGAACATGAACTTTTTTAATCATAATCTCATAAATAAACATGATTAAAATAAGTTCATGTGAGAGCGGAGCGGTTGCATCCGTTCTCAAATTTTCAGATAAAATGAAGTTTAACTGAAAATTTTAAACGGATGAAAGTCACAAACAGCGGACTGGGAGAAAACCAGATCGGCGGCTACGACCGCATTGAAAAATGGGACGAGGAAAAAACCCAAAAACTGACCGAACACTATAGCGAGATCCTCGGATTGCTGGGTGAGGACGGACTGCGTGAAGGGCTTGTGGATACCCCCAGAAGGGTAGCCAAGGCGATCCAGTTCCTGACCCAGGGATACGGCACAGATCCCCATGATATCCTGAGATCGGCCATGTTCAAAGAGGATTACGAGGAGATGGTCATCGTGAAGGATATCGAGCTGTACTCCATGTGCGAGCACCACATGATTCCTTTTTTCGGCAGGGCACATGTGGCCTATATACCCCACGGTTACATCACCGGACTGAGCAAGATCGCACGGGTGGTGGAGGGCTATGCCAGGCGCCTGCAGGTCCAGGAACGGCTCACCATGCAGATCAGGGACTGCATCCAGGATACGCTGAAGCCCCTGGGTGTGGCTGTGGTGATCGAGGCCATGCATCTGTGTATGGTCATGCGTGGGGTGCAGAAACAGAATTCTGTGACCACGACTTCGGCATTCACAGGAGCCTTCATGAAATCAGAAAAGACCCGGGAGGAATTCATCCACCTGATCGGGACCAAACTTCATTAAACGATATTCATTATGCGCGCATTTGTCTTCCCCGGACAGGGCGCCCAGTTTGCGGGAATGGGCAGGGATCTGTATGAGCAGAATTCCCATGCAAAAGATTTGTTTGAACAGGCCAATGAGCTGTTGGGTTTCAGGATCACGGATGTCATGTTTCACGGGAAGGAGGATGACCTGAAGCAGACAAGGGTCACGCAGCCGGCCATCTTCCTTCACTCGGTGATCCTGGCCGGAACACTGGGAGATGTATACCCGGACATGGTGGCGGGACACTCGCTGGGTGAGTTCTCCGCGCTGGTGGTCAACCGGACCCTCTCCTTCGAAGACGGACTGAGCCTGGTCTTCAAACGCGCCATGGCCATGCAGAAAGCCTGCGAGGCGGAACCTTCCTCCATGGCGGCCATCATCGGGCTGGAGGATGAACAGGTGGAAAATGTGTGCCGGGAGATGGACGAGATCGTGGTGGCAGCCAACTATAACAGCCCAGGACAGGTGGTGATCTCCGGATCGGTGGCCGGAGTCGACAAAGCCATGGAAAAGTTATCAGCCATGGGCGCCAAACTTACCGTGAAACTTGCGGTGGGGGGAGCCTTCCATTCCCCGTTGATGGAGCCGGCCAGGGCGGAACTGGAAGAAGCCATCCGGGCTACCAGGTTCAACGAACCTGTCTGCCCCGTTTACCAGAATGCCACGGCATTGGCTTCGGTTGATCCGGGTGTGATTCAGAAGAATCTGGTGGCACAGCTCACATCACCTGTCATGTGGACGCAATCTGTCCGCCGCATGATCGCCGACGGGGCCACCTCATTCACGGAGGTTGGACCGGGGAAGGTGCTGCAGGGACTGATCAGGAAAATTGACAGGGAGGTGACCGTCCAGGGAGCCTGAGGGGACCTGAGGATACCCGGGGGATTGATCAAACAGCAACGATCATGAAAGTACTGAAATTCGGAGGAACCTCTGTAGGCAATACGGAGAACATCAGGATTGTAGGAAAAGTCCTCGAGGGACAGGAGGAGGCCTGCGTGGCGGTGGTCAGTGCATTCGGGGGAGTGACCGACCAGATCATCCGCACCGCCATGCTGGCAAGCGAACGGGACCCTGCTTACAAGAAGGAGCTGACCGCCCTAAGGGAAAGGCACCTGGGAGCGGTCCGGGATCTTTTCACGGGTGATGCACAGGATTTTACCCTCCGGGAGGTGGAATCCATGCTCGATGAGTTCGGGGACATCTTGCAGGGAGTCTCCCTGCTGGAGGACCTGAGCAATAAGACGCTGGACTACCTCCTCAGCTTCGGGGAAAGGCTGTCAGCGACTATCATCGCCAGGTTTGTGAACAATGCCACCTTTCTGGATGCCAGGAAACTGATCCGCACGGACAGCCAGTTCGGGAATGCGACCGTTCACTTCGGGATTACCAATAAAAATATCAGGGAAAAGCTGGGAAAAGGAGCTGGCATGACCGTGGTACCCGGCTTTATTGCCTCGGACGAACAGGGCCGGACCACTACCCTGGGACGGGGAGGATCGGATTACACGGCTGCCATCATCGCAGCGGCATTGAACGCAGATGTGCTTGAGATCTGGACCGATGTGGACGGCTTCATGACCTCGGACCCGCGGATCGTGCCCAAAGCCTACCCCGTGGAGTGCATGACCTACGAGGAGGCAATGGAGCTTTCCCATTTCGGAGCCCGGGTAATTTACACCCCCACCCTCACCCCCGCATACCAGGGAAAGATCCCCATCAGGGTGAAAAATACATTCAATCCGGAGGCTCCGGGCACGCTCATCTCCAGGGACCTTCCCTGCGGCAACAGCGAACTGATCAAGGGGATCTCTTCCATTGATGAGGTGTCGCTGGTGACTGTTAAAGGGACCGGCATGGTGGGGAAGATCGGGACCTCCTCCCGGGTGTTCAGCTCCCTGGCCCGCTACCATGTGAACGTCATCCTGATCACCCAGGCCTCTTCAGAGATGACCATCTCCTTTGCCGTCACCCCCGTCGATGCATCCATTGCCGTGGAGGCCCTCCACGAGGAGTTCCAACTGGAGATCGAGCACCGGAAGGAAATGGAGATCGAAGTGATCAGCGATCTCTCCATCATCGCCATCGTAGGTGAAGGGATGCGGCACACCCCGGGGATCTCGGCCATCCTGTTCCGGTCACTGGGACGCAACGGGATCAGCGTGATCGCTACCGCCCAGGGCTCCAGCGAGCTCAACATCTCCGTGGTCATCGAACACCGGAGCCTGAAGAAGGCGCTCAACGTGATTCACGAGGGCTTTTTCCTGTCAAAATACAGGGAACTGCACCTGTACCTGGTGGGACTGGGCAATGTGGGCCGGAAATTACTGCTCCAGCTGGAGAAACAGCAGGAAAAACTGCTGGAATCCCTCCGGCTGAAAGTGAACCTGGTGGGGATCGCCAACAGCCGGAAGATGGTCATTGACCCGGAGGGAATTGATCCGGCCGTATTTGAGGAGAAGCTCGGTGAAGGAGATGTTTCCGACATGGACCGGCTGATCGGGCAGATCAAAGAACACAACCTGCGTAATTCGGTGTTTATTGACTGTACCGCGAGCGAGGAAGTGGCCAACTGTTACGGAAAGCTGTTCGATGCCTATGTGTCGGTGGTGACCGCCAACAAGATCGCATGCAGTTCCTCCTACGAACTTTACAGAAAACTGAAGGAGCATTCCCTGCACAGGGGCGTGAAGTTCAGCTTTGAAACCAACGTGGCGGCCGGTCTCCCGGTGATCAACACAATCAACGACCTGATCAAGAGCGGGGACAGGATCCTGAAGCTGGAGGCGGTGGTTTCCGGAACGCTCAACTATATTTTCAATGTGATGGGCAAAGAGGTGCCTCTGAGCAAAGCCATCCGGATGGCAGAGGAGGAGGGGTACTCAGAGCCAGATCCACGGCTGGATCTGAGCGGGACCGACGTAAAGCGGAAATTGCTCATCCTGGCCAGGGAATCCGGGTATCTGCTGGAAGCAGAAGATATAGAAGTGAAACCGTTCCTGCCCGGCAGCCTGTTCGAAGGTTCACTGGAAGAATTCTGGGAAGGGGTGCAGGCACTGGATGCCGAATTCGAAGAGAAAAGGGCGGAGCTGGAGAAATCGGGACTGAAATGGCGGTACCTTGCCACGCTGGATCAGGGAAAAGGAAAGATGGGACTGGTAGAGGTGGATCCCACCCACCCGGTCTATCCCCTGGAAGCCAGCAACAACATCATCCTGATCACCACCGACCGTTACAGGGAACTGCCCCTGATCGTGAAGGGATATGGCGCCGGGGCGGCAGTGACCGCGGCCGGGGTGTTTGCGGATATTATCAGAATAGCGAACGTATGATCAAAGCAGTAATATTTGATATGGACGGGGTCCTCATCAATTCCGAACCCCTGTGGCAACGCACCGAAAAAGCCATTTTTGCAGAGCTGGGGATCAACCTGACACAGGATCTGTTGACGCAGACCAGGGGATTGCGGACAGAGGAGATGGTCCATCACTGGAAGAGCCGGTTCCCGCTGGACTCCATCGAGTCCGGGGAGCTGATGAAAAGGTATGATGAACGCATGGTGCAGGTGATGCATACGGAGGTGGAACTGATGGACGGGGCCGAAGAGACCATCCGGTTCTTTCATCAGAAGGGACTCCCGGTGGCCCTGGCATCCTGCTCCACCCAAACCCATATCGATGTGGTCCTGGACCGGTTCGGACTGCGGGATTATTTCGACCTGGTGGTGTCGGCAGCGGACAACATGCAGGGGAAACCACATCCGGAAATATACCTGAAGACCGCCTCGCTGCTGAACCAGGTTCCTTCCTTCTGCCTGGCCATCGAGGATTCTTTCTTCGGGGTGATCGCGGCAAAAGCCGCCAGGATGAAGGTGGTGGCCCTTCCGGACCCGTCGGAATACGACGAACTCCGCTACGGTGCGGCAGATCTGAAAATCCGATCACTTTGTGAGCTGAACGAATCAACATTTGAGAATCTTCAGAAGATGTGATAACTTCCACATCACAAACTGGATCCCCATGCGAAAAGATGAAGTGAAAGTCTACAGTCCGGCCACTGTCTCCAATGTGGGACCGGGATTTGATTTGCTCGGTTTTGCCCTGGAGGTGCCCGGTGACGAGATGATCATCCGCCGCAACAGGTCCCGGGTCCTGCATCTGGTGGACGAATCGGGATGCCATCTTCCTCCGGACCCGGAAAAAAATGTGGCCGCCATTGCGGCCAGATCATTTCTCGAGGAAGTAGGGAACCGGGAAGGGTTCGATATCATATTCACACAGAAGATCCATCCGGGGAGCGGACTCGGCTCCAGTGCGGCCAGCTGTGTTGCCGCAGTGGTGGGCATCAACGAGCTGCTTGACCATCCGTTTGAGACAGCAGCGCTCGTTCCTTACGCCATGGAAGGTGAAAAAATCGCCAGCGGTGCCACCCATGCCGACAACATCGCCCCGGCCCTTCTGGGAGGCTTCACGCTGATCCGGGGGTACGATCCGCTGGACATCAAGCATATTCCCTATCCGGCGGACCTCTGGTGTGCGGTGGTTCATCCCTCCCTGGAGATCCGGACCCTGGAAAGCAGGAAGCTGATTCCGCAGGAAGTTCCCCTGAACAAAGCCCTGCAGCAGTGCGGGAACCTTGCGGGACTGGTGGCAGGACTGGTCACGGCCGATTACTCCCTCATCAGCCGTTCCATCTGTGACGTATTCGCGGAGCCATACCGCACCCACCAGCTGCCTGATTTTGAATTGCTCAGGCAGACTGCCCTGGATTCCGGATCGCTGGGGACCGGGCTGTCCGGCTCAGGCCCCGCAGTCTTCAGTCTCTGCCGGGGAGAGGAGATGGCAATGACGGTGGCTGCGGTGATGAAAGAGCATTTTACGGCCCGGAATACGGAAGCGAAGGTCTATGTATCAAAGATCAGCCAGGCTGGATGCCGGATCTTGTAACGATGCCGGATCATGTAATTCGATTTGAAACGGACATTTGAGCGCGCGATACAATGTACTACTACAGCACAAGGAACAAAGACCTCAGGTACGACCTGAAAAGAGCACTGATGGCGGGACTCGCGCCGGACGGGGGACTGTTCATGCCGGCACCAATCCCCATCCTGTCCCGCGGAGATCTGGAAGAGATCCGGGGGATGGACCTGACCGGAATCGCCCTGAAGCTGTCGGGCCTGTTGTTTGGTGAGGATATTCCTCCGGAAGACCTGACCGGGATTGTCACGGAGGCCATCAATTTTGATACTCCGCTGATTCAGGTGGAAGAAGGAATTTACGCCCTTGAACTGTTTCATGGTCCCACGCTTGCCTTCAAGGACGTGGGCGCCCGTTTCCTGGCCAGACTGCTGGGGTACTATTCCCGAGACACCAGGGAAGATATCCATGTGCTGGTGGCCACGTCGGGGGATACGGGCAGTGCGGTGGCCAGCGGATTCCTGGGAGTGCCGGGGGTGAAGGTCCACGTGCTCTATCCGTCGGGATTGGTGAGCCCGCTCCAGGAGAAACAGTTCACCACCCTTGGAGAAAACATCTCTGCCGTGGAGGTTCAGGGCAGCTTCGATGATTGCCAGAGGTTGGTGAAAGAAGCTTTTACCGATCAGGAGATCACCCAGCGGATGACCCTCACCTCCGCCAATTCCATCAACCTGGCCCGCTTCCTTCCCCAGGCTTTTTACTATTTCAGGGCATGGGTACAGGTGGAGCCGGATGCAAATCTGTTCTTCTCGGTTCCCAGTGGGAATTACGGCAATATGACAGCGGGACTGGTGGCAAGGGAAATGGGACTTCCGGTTCATACCTTCCTCTCCGCCAACAACATCAATGATGTGGTACCGGTCTACCTCCTTACAGGTAAATTCAAATCCCGTCCCTCGGTCCCCACCATCGCAAATGCCATGGACGTGGGGGATCCCAGCAATTTCGAGCGGATCCTGGACCTGTACGACCATCATCACGAATGGATCACCCGGCATATTCACGGGTACAGCTACTCGGACACCCAGATCAGGGAGATCATCGGCAGGGTCCGCAGGCAAACAGGGTATCTACTCGATCCCCACGGTGCCACCGGTTACCAGGCCGCCCGTTCCTTCCGTAAGGAACATCCGGAGTATACGGGGATCTTCCTGGAGACCGCCCATCCGGCCAAGTTCAGGGAAACAGTGGAGGAAGTCACCGGTGAACCGCTGGAATTGCCCAAGCGACTGGCAAAGTACATTGATCTTGCGAAAAAATCCACCCTGCTAAAACGTAATTATGAGGATTTTAAGAATCACCTTTTCAACCAATAATTATTCTATTTAAGGTTGTATGTTTTCTTCGACTATTTAATTTTTCCTTCTGCGACATCAATTATATACTTAGCAAATAAAGGGGCAAGTCTACTTGCGAATTCTTTATTTGGATGCGAATTACTAATACCTGATGCGTATTTTTCTTTTAAATACAATTCTCCCTCTGTTTCATATTTGTAAAAATCCCAGATAAAAATGTTGTCACCTTCTTCGTCCCATTCATCTTTGACCCATTGGTAGAAATAATATGTCCTTTGAGCCTCTTCTGATGTTATGTTGTTTTTCACGTGTACAGCTGGTGTCCATACAATAAACTTGTTATCAGGGAATTCATGCATCTTTTTTTTGAGAGCTTCATACTGTAATTTGTAGTTCTCAATTCGTTTCTCATCAGAATCAATATTAGGAGAACCATTATCTTCAAGTATTCTGCTTACAGGAAAACAATGTTTTAGGATGATTATGTTAAATTCTCTCGTTAGTATTTCCAATGTCGGTTCATTCATATAAGGTTCTTCTCCCGCATTCTTAACCCAGATATTATAATAATCATAGGGGTAATTATTTAGACCATAGGGCGCTTTGTCAGGGAAACTGCGTTCTATGATGTAATAGTTCTTCCTATTCTTTCTATTATACCTGTTAAAATAAGATTGGACATCACCCCTTTTAGTAAATTTATATACATAACGATTGGTTTTACCAATCCAAATCATCTGTCCAGTGCTGTGATGAAGAAATATTATCTTATACATATGATCTTGTTTTGAATTACAACTTAAAAGGAAAAATAGGGTAAAAAGAATAAACAATGTTCTCATTAGATTCCATCTAGATATTAACGAATTCACAAAATAATAATTAATTATAAATTTTTCGATCAAGTTCTAGAAGTTCCCTACAATTCATGTCACCTTAATTTTCTAAAATGCGCAATAACGTATGGTTTTTTCTCTTGATCAGTCATCTTATAAGTAGCTAATCTACCAGGATTTTGTTTGTATAACAATCTTTGAACCCTTATATTCGTTATCACTTTCGCTGGATTACCTGCGATAACCACATTATTTGGGTAAGTTCCCCTAAGAGTACTGCCAGCACCTATTATGGTGTTATTTCCAATAGTAGTATTCGGAAGCAAAGTACAATTACTGCCAATAAATACTTTATTTCCTATTTTGATTTTTCCGAAAACATCATCATCTGGGAATTCATCCCTAAAACAGTTTATTCCAGCATCATGAGTAATAAAAACCGTTCCACCAGCAATCGCTACATCATCACCAATTTCAACTAGATATGGTTCGGTTGAAAAATCCATTGTCTCAATAATACATCTTTCTCCTATCTGCACGCCCTGTTTCCTTAAAAACTCTATTCGACGATCCACGCTGGATCGCTCAATTATGAGTCTCCGAATAACTTTAAATATTTTTATTAATTTCATTTTTATTCCACTTCGTTAAAGCATATTGCTCAATGACTTTTAATACTACTGCATAAAAAACTAGGATTGAAAAACGTTATTATAAAATGAAATTATGCTGTCATTTTGAGATTTCTTTATTAATCCACTAAGGAATTCTGTTATTAATTTTTTTTACTTTTTTTCCAGTGGCAGCAATCTCAATGTTGCTTTTAAATTCTATAATTTGGGGTACTTTCTCCGGGGTCAATTTTTTTGCACAGGTCCTCTTGATGAAGTCCTCATTCATCTCAGTATCTTCTGTGTCAGCCAGCACAATGACAGCTTTCAGAGCTTCTCCAAGAACATCATCATCTATAGCTGAAATGGAGCAATCTACCACTCCGGGAATGGTCACGATCACCTCTTCGATCTCCTTTGGGCTGATTCGCTTGCCTCCAACCTTGATGATCTCCTTCTTCCTGGCCGTCAGAAAGAAAAATCCATCCTCATCCCGGTATGCCAGGTCCCCCGTATGCAACCATCCGCTTCGCAGGGTTTGTGCGGTTCCTTCCGGATCGCCCAAGTATCCTTTCATGATGTTCTGCCCCTTCGCCACTACCTCTCCCACAACACCAGGTTCCCGGATGAATTCTCCAGAATCATTCATGAGGGCCAGTTCCACATCCGGGATGGCCCTGCCCATGGAGCCAAGCTTGTCGTAAAGTCTTTCCGGTGGGAGGTAGGATAGCCTGGCAGTTGCCTCTGTCTGTCCATACATCACATAGAATTTAATGTCCGGAAAACTATCCATGAATTCCCTGATAAATACCGTGTGAAGTTTCCCGCCTGCCTGGGTCACATACCTGAGAGCCGGAAAAGAGGTGCTCTTGAATGATCTGGATTTTCGGAGCAACACCTGGAAATGGCTTGGAACTCCTGAAAAACCAGTACAATTGTACTTATTCAGGTCATTGATTACCGAACCCAGGAACATAAAATCATTGTTAAAGACCACGCTTCCTCCAACCTTCATATGGGTATGTAGTAGTGACAGCCCGTAACAGTAATAAAATGGTAATACCACCTCGATGATATCATCACCCGTGAGTTTCAGGTATTCAATTATCGAAGATGTATTGGCGATAATATTCCTGTGGGTGATCATCACCCCTTTGGGTTCGCCGGTGGACCCGGAAGTAAAAATGATCTCTGCCAGCTGATCATCCTCGAAACCTCCATTTTCAAATAATTGAATACTTTCATCCTCATTCCCGTGGAGTGCATCGGGAATTTCGTAATATATATCACTGATCAGCTCCCATTTGGTGTCTTTTAATGTAGAGGATATGAAGGCAATATCCGACTTGCATAAATTCACAATGAACGACAGGTTATGGTCCTCGATACCTGGATTCAGGGGTACACACACATTCCCTGATTTCATGATCCCCAAATAAGCTACAAGGAAGAAAACCGAATTGGGGCTTACCAGCAGGATATTGTTGTGCTCTCCGTATTTCTCCTTAAGGAACCTGGCAAGTTTCAGGGATCTGCTGTACAAGTCTGAATAGGATAATTTCTCCCTGTTCCCGATTAACAGATCTTTGTGCAGGAATCCAGACTCACCAAGCAGATAATCGAATACGTTCATTTCTTATAAATTATAAAAAATCATAATCATTGATGGGTGACATCCTCAAATAGGAAGTAGTCTGCTTCTTACGCTCAAAATTTTTATAGATCATGGAAATTTCTTCTCCGGTCATCCCCATAATACTTCCCACTTCTGCCGGATTCACATCATTTTCGTAACTATACCACAGTAGATCGAGTTTTTCAAAAGGGAACTGGTAGAAGAATTCTTCCTGGGTCTGTTCCGCACTGTATGTATCGGTGGTGGGAATACGGTTCCGGATCTCAAGGGGGATGTCCAGGTATTCCGCCAACTGGTAAACCTGTGTCTTATAAAACCTCCCGATGGGAAAGATATCTGCCCCACCGTCTCCATATTTCACGAAAAATCCCTGGTCTACTTCGTGCTTGTTGGGTGTACCGATGACCGCATAGTGCAATCTCTCAGCATGATAATATAGGAACGACATCCTGGATCTTTGCTTAAAATTTGATGCGGCAACGATGGTCCTCATCTGGGTGGGAGGCAGCCTCCTGACCGTCTCTGAACCATCCGGGTTAACAACGGTCAGGTGAAAGAGGGGGGGAAGGATGGAGCCTGGCCTATCGTCTTTGATCCCGATCTTCATTTTGTGTGTTACCGGATCATAATCAGGAACGATCTCCTTTACGGCCTGGTCCCTTCGCTCATAACACCCGAATCCATCCAGCGCACACGTGATCTCCTCCATGATGGTCAGAATCCCGAACTGTCTTGCCAGCTTTGTGGCAAGCTCAAGGCTTTCAGGATTCGAGTCCTTTTCGGGCATCATGACCCCAAGGATATTTTCAGCACCCAGTGCCCTGGCTGCCAAGGCAAGGGTGACTGAAGAATCGATTCCACCGCTCAAACCGATAACGCCCCCGAAACGGTGGAGCTTCCCGGTCACATCTTCTTTCAATTTGCCAGTGATCTTTTGAACCAGCCCATCCAGATCCCTGATCCTGAGGATATCTTTATGAAATCTCACCCCCTTCATGGTTATATTTGATTTTGAATAACTTTATCATAGACTACGGGGCATTTGGTTGTCATTTCCCGGATCCTATATGGATTGTTCCCTGAAATAAAAAGATCCGCCAGGATCTGGGTAGACAGAATCCCTGATATGGCCATATTGTCAGTTTCAGTAGTGACTCTTCCAGACGTGATTTTCTTAATTAGCTTTTCCACCGAATCTTCTTTGAAAAATCCGAATTCAGTGATCCGTGAAGGAGATAAAAGTTCTCTGAAGTAATCCGGTGCATTCGGGGAAAGTAGGCTGGATACCACGGGAGCCCGGTATGCCTGCTTTGGCCTTTCGATCACCTTCTCCGGTAGTCTACCTTTCATCACATTCTTCAGCAGATATTTCTCGTTCAACCCTTTTATCTTGAATTGAGATGGCAGTCCTGCACAAAACTCGATCACTCTGTGATCAAGGAAAGGATAACGGCCTTCAACGGAATGGGCCATAGCTACACGGTCACCCTGTGAAGAAAGCAGGTAACCGGACATGAACAGTGTGGCCTCTAACCACTGGGCTCTTTCCAGGATACCCCAGTCTTTTAATGATGGGGGCAGCTGATCCAGGAGCATTTCCATAGGATCTGTCCTGATTGAACCCAGCAAATCGGGATGGAGATGATTCCTGACGTGTGAAGAGTTATTCCAGCGGACAAGATGAGAATAGACCGGAGAATCCGTATCTGTCAGTCTATATCCGAAAAACATCCTGTGCATGCTGGTCTTTCTACCCTGGAAATGTGCAAGGTAAGGATAAAGTTTCTGCAACAGTAGAGGCCTGATACTTGAATCCGGGTACCTGGACCAGAATTCCCGGACCAGGGCCTCTTTAAAAATATTGTACCCGCCCAGGAACTCATCGGCCCCCTCACCGGTGATCACCACCTTTATCCTGTGCTCATTCACCAGTTTCGAAAGCAGGAACATGGGAACCGCCGCGGTACGCAGTACCGGGATTTCCGTATGCCACAATACCTGTGCAAAATTGGAAGCGATTTCCTGATTCTTGCAAAGCACGGACATGTGATTGGTATTCAGCCAATTTGATACAGATTCCTGATAGGGGGTCTCATCGAATTCCGCATCCTCGAATCTTATTGAGAAAGTATTCAGCACTCCCGGCTCAGCCTGCTTGATATACCAGGTGGTTGCGCTGGAATCAATTCCCCCGCTCAGGTAAGCGGCTACCTGTACATCGGACCTGAGCCTGAGCCTGACAGCATCGGAAATAAGTGAATCAAACGCTGCTTTTGCCTCATCCAGACTCTTATATGTATTTTCATTAGCACCAAAATTCAGCTTCCAGTATGGCTTGATCACAGGTGCATTATTGTTTCCAGTTCTAGTATCACCTTGTTTTTTGATCAAATAATGACCCGGGGGCAACTCATAGATATACTTGAAGAGAGTGCCTGGTGAGGGAATGGACCAGAAAGTAATTACCTGGTTCAAAGAATCAGGTTCAAATTCAGGATGGACCGCACCAGATTCTATAATGGATTTAATTTCTGATGCAAATACAAATTCCTTTCCCGTATCGCAATAATACAATGGCCGGATCCCCATCCTGTCCCTGGCCATGAACAGCTCCCTGCTTTTATTATCCCAGATGGCAAAGGCAAACTGGCCATTTAGTTTTTCAAGACACTTTTCGCGGTAATGACAGAATAGTTGCAGCAATACTTCCGTATCACTGCTGGTACGGAATCTGTAACCCAGAACCCTCAATTCCTCCCTGAGTTCAATATAATTAAAGATCTCCCCGTTATACACGATCCAGAGGTCTCCTTCCGATGTGGACATAGGCTGCCTGCCCTGTTCCAGGTCGATGATGCTGAGCCTGACATTTCCCATGCCAATTCCCTCTCCAATGTAGATCCCGGATTCATCGGGACCCCTGTACTGGATCTGCACCATCATTCTCCTGATTCTATCAGGCTGAATAGCAGTGCGATTGGACCTATATATACCAGATATACCGCACATCAAGCCTTTTGGACTACAGAAGAATTTTTACGCAGTATAAATCCTACAATGGCGTTGATCGATTCAAAATTCTCCTCGATCAAATCCATATCTTCCGTTGATATCTTGTACTTATTTTCTATGTGTTCAAGAAGCAATACGAATCCCATAGAATCGAAGATCCCCTCTACAAAGAGCTTGGTGTTAGAGGTAAGTGTTTTAGTTTCTTTAAAGGTGTTATCCCTAACATATTCGAATAATTCTTTCTGAAGCTCTTCCATATTATGCATGGTAATTTCCTTTTTCATACGTTAAAACCTGGTAAACCGTTTCGTCCACCTTCACGAAGTCATTGAATATGAACATTGTATTAATTTTACAATTATGTTCATATCCTAAAATGAAGATAATAAAACTTTAGATACCTTATAAGTTATTTTGATCAGTTCCAGATAGGACTTGAGAGACGCAAAACAAACTTCCATTAGGAAATTTATCAGCAAAAAAAGAAATTTATCTATCCATAAATCAATCCGGAAACCTGACGAAAGTTAGGATTTATTTGATAGAAAATTGCACTACTTCTATGAAATCTATTTAAGTGTCTCGGCAAGGAATGCGAGTAGGTTGTATGAAACAAATTTTGCACCATATTCATTTAGATGACCAAGGTCAAGGGTATAATAAGATGGAACTGATGGATACTTATTTCCTTTATATTTATACGTGTGTGGCGAGCCATCCGGTAAAGTTGTTTCTACACCTGCAAGATCGAATACTGGAAAATCACTTCCCATTTCGTTTAATATTCTTTTGTTGAACTCATTTCTATTTATATTCTCCAGCACCCCGAACAACTGTCGACCTATGATCTTTTTTATAAAAGCTTTAAATCCTGTTTGTGCATTTGTAAGGGGAACAGTAACCAGTATGATCCGGCAATGTGGATATTTCACTTTAAGAAAATACATCTTCTCCTTATAATAATCGAATAATTCATCCACATCAGTATCCGCCATAATGTCCCAGAAACATAGTTTAATAAATGCCGTTGATCCACTATCAGCCGGTATGCTGTCCATCAACAATACGAAATCATCAATTTTTGATTTTAGATCTCCATTCTGCCCAACCTTGAAATGGACCAATGAGACCGAATCAGTATCTGAGAAATCCCTGGATTCAACCTTTCTCAAGCTTATACCGGTTTCCTCTTCCCAGATTTGGATCCCGCTCAAAATATTAAATCCAACCGACTGATGCCCGAAATATAGCCGATGCCTGGAAACCTTTTCAATAAGTTCTCCAACCTGATCATTTTCAGAACCGTACATTCTGTAAAAATGATTCATGTCAGGGGGATTATTTTTAGAACATCCGGCAAGGATTGAAGCAAGGATAATTGTATAAACGATCTGTTTCATGGCATCTAAGGGTATAATTCATGATCCAGGTTCTGATTTTCAGAACCAGCTATTAACAAATTTAATAATTCCCCGCTGAAATACAAATAGTTGCTACACCACCCCCTGGTCCACCATGGCATCGGCCACCTTGAGGAAGCCGGCGATGTTGGCTCCGCGGACATAATTCACGTAGCCGTCGTGGCCCTTCCCGTACCGCACGCAGTTCTCGTGGATGTTGGTCATGATGTGGTGCAGGCGGTCGTCCACCTCCTGCCGGCTCCAGTTGATCTTCATGGAGTTCTGCGCCATCTCCAGTCCCGATGTGGCCACCCCGCCCGCATTGGCCGCCTTGCCGGGTGCATAGAGGATCTTTTTCTGGTGGAACTTCTCGATGGCTTCCGGGGTGCAGGGCATATTGGCCCCCTCGCACACACAGATGCAGCTGTTGTCGATCAGCTGTTGTGCATCCGTCTCGTTGAGCTCGTTCTGGGTGGCACAGGGTAGGGCGATGTCCACCTTCACCTCCCAGGGCCTTTTCCCCTGGATGAACTGGGCACTGTCGAACTCCAGCGCATAGGGTGCCACGATGTCTTCGTTGGATGCCCGCAGCTCCAGCATATAGTCGATCTTTGCGCCCGAAATCCCATCCTCGTCGTATACATAACCGTCCGGACCCGAAAGGGTGACTACCTTGCCGCCCAGTTCGGTCACCTTCTGCACAGCGCCCCAGGCCACGTTCCCGAAGCCAGAAACGGCCACCCGCTTCCCTTCGAAGGATTCGCCGATGGTGGCCAGCATCTCCTTGGCGAAATAAACGCACCCGAAGCCAGTCGCCTCCGGCCGGATCAGCGAACCGCCCCAGTTGAGCCCTTTCCCGGTGAGCACGCCGGTGTTCTCCCGGGCCAGTTTACGGTACATCCCGTAGAGGAAACCGATCTCCCGTCCGCCCACGCCGATGTCCCCTGCAGGTACATCGGTATCGGGACCGATCAGGTTCCAGAGTTCGATCATGAATGACTGGCAGAAGCGCATGATTTCGGCATTGGACTTGCCCTTGGGATCAAAATCCGATCCGCCCTTCGCCCCGCCCATGGGCAGGGAGGTCAGGCTGTTCTTGAAGATCTGCTCGAAACCCAGGAATTTCAGGATGCTCAGATTCACGCTGGGGTGAAACCGGAGTCCGCCTTTATACGGACCGATCACGTTGTTGAACTGGATCCGGTAACCCAGGTTCACATGGATCCTCCCCTGGTCATCCGCCCACGGCACCTTAAAAATCAGGACCCGGTCGGGCTCGATCAGGCGCTCCACAATGTTGGCCGAGCTGAAATGAGGGTTTTCATTATACACCTCCTCAATGGATTCTAAAACTTCGCGAACCGCCTGGTGGTACTCCAATTCGTTTGGATGTTTCTTTACCAGGTCATTCATAATGGCATCTACGTTCATCTGGAAATATTTAAGTTGTTAAAGGTCATCATTTAAGCCCGGCGAACCCGGGATAGCGAAGGGATCAACCGGATCAGGAGGCTGTTAATTATCAGGTAAATTTGGCCTTTCTGCAGAGATTATCCAAGCCCGGAATGTATGATTAACAGCAGGTTTGCGGGCGGTTTATCAACTGAATATTGAATTCAGTCCATATTGGGAATTGGGACGGGAGCCTGACCCTGATCTGGTGTAGATCATGAGCGGAGGGGAAACAAATGAAAAAGAGATAGACTTAAAAGTTGCGTAATAATATCTGAGGGATGCTTTTGAAGCAACCTGGCATCTTTTTGCGAAGCAAAATTAGCACGTTGCGAAAAAACATCCCTCAGATTGATGTGAATCAGGCGATTGATTTTAATCAGGCGATCGCCTCCTTGTAGAGTGATTCCACGAAGTTCCAGTCGATCACGTTCCAGTAAGCTTCGATGTAGCTGGTGCGCTGGTTCTGGTACTTCAGGTAATAGGCATGCTCCCAGACATCAATATTGAGCAAAGGTTTTCCCTGCACCCCGGCCACATCCATCAGCGGATTGTCCTGGTTGGGGGTGGAAACCACCTGCAATTTGCATTCGCCGTCGAGGATCAGCCATGCCCAGCCGGAGCCGAATACGCTGCCTGCGGTGGCCGAGAAGAGGTCCTTGAATTTGGCAAAGGAACCGAAGGTCTCGTTGATGGCTGCGGCCACCTTGCCGGTAGGTTCGCCGCCTCCTTCGGGGGACATGAATTTCCAGAAGAGGTTGTGGTTGTAATATCCTCCGCCGTTGTTCCGCATGCCCGGGGAATAGTTGGATATCCCTGCGAACAGTTTGTAGATGTCGGTGGAGTGCAGGTTCTCGCTTTCAAGGGCTGCATTGAACTTGCTGGTGTAGCCGGCATGGTGCTTCGTGTAGTGAAGTTCCATTGTCATGGCATCAATGTAGGGTTCCAGGGCATCGAAAGCGTACCCCAGCTCGGGCTGCACAAACTTGCCAGCGCTGTCGGTGGCTACCAGCGATGCGGTTACACCTTTCGCACCGGCGTTGCTCATGCAGGAAGTGGCGAGGTGGGGTGCCACCATGGCTCCCGCACCCAGGATCATGGAGGATTTCAGGAATTCACGTTTGTTCATCTGTTAATGATTTAGTGTTGTGGGTGATGGTTTGTTATCGAATTTGGCGGTTCATGTAACCAATTTACTTTCTTTTCTTTTACTAAACACGCCGATCCGGATTTTGTTTATCCGGCTTCAGGATCGCACCCCGGTTGGTGCGGCCGTCGATGCGGATCACCAGGTCATGGTCGAAGCGGATGTGCCTGATGTGTTTGTTCTCGAAGGCCGCTGGGATCCTGTCCAGGAAACCGGGATCGTAGTGCCCGTCTTTGATATACGGATTAATGGTCATATACCCTACTCTGAAGGAGGTGAGGTTCTGGAAGAAGTGGGTGCCCTGGCTGGGATCGATGCGGTAGTCCTTCAGGCTTGATTCCACGATGACCCGCGCCTCGGAGATCTGCGACCACTTCACGGGGATCCCCAGCCATGAATCGTTGGAGCCCCACCGTCCGGGCCCCACCAGCACGTAGCCCCGCCGCTCCTCCCGGAACCTGCGGTTCAGCTCCTCCATGCACGCAGCGATCTCCTTGGTCATGGACGGACTGAAGCTTTCCGGCCGCACGTAGATCAAATCCCTGATCCCTTTGAACTCCCCGTTGCCCAGGGCCGTTTTCGAATAGAGGATGGTCTCCTCCTCCTTCACATGGTCCATGTTGATCCGCACCGACTGGTCCGTCTCCACGATGGGCCTGATCTGCAGGAAATTAAAGATGAATGGCTCCCCCTCGGGAACATCCATGTTCACCGCGAACTCGATCTCGATGGGAATATTCATCTCCCGTTGTCCGATCTCCAGGAGTTCTTTGACGATCTGCGCCAGGGGAAATTTCTCGTGCTGCAAAACCCCTGCAAAGGTGAGGACCCGCTTTCCGTCATAATTGATCCCGTCACGCACCATGTCGGACTGGTGGTCGTACACCGACGCCACATGCCGGAGGGTTCGGTCCTCACCGGCATCGGTGATCTTGAGCCGCAGCAGGTTCACCGAATCGTCGGTGGAGATGTGATAACTTCCCTCCGCCAGGTTCAGCGCATAGAACTGCCGCTGGGTGTCGCGGAGCATCATACCGGTGGACGAGAGCTGCAGGACTTTTTTGGGATAGCTGGGAGAGAAGCGGAGACACACCCCGCCATCCATGATATATTTCCCCAGTCCGAATGCGATTTTCGCGATCCCCTCACCCGGTTTTTCGGGGGGAATGGGATAGTAATTGATGGAACGGGCCACCCCGGAGATGGTGGGATAGTAACGTTCGCCATGCCTGCTCCCGCAAACCTCCTGCAACACGATCCCCATTTTTTCCTCGTCGATGATGTTGGAGGTGGCCTGGATGTATGCCTTGCTTTCCTGGAAGTAAACCGAAGCGTAGACACTCTTGATGGCGCTGGTGAGCAACTCCATGGTGTGGGCCCGGTCGTTGGGGTCCACCGGGATCATGTAGGTGGAATAGATGCCTGCGAACGGCTGGTAATGTGAGTCTTCCAGCTTGCTGGAGGAACGGACGGCCAGGGGGGCGGTGGAGACGGAGATGACTGCGTAGAGGTCCTGGTGCAGCCAGCCGGGAAGCCGGGCCGAGACGAAATGGTTCAGGATCTCCTCGTCGGAAAGGTCCGACAGACCGATCCGGTACAGGTCGTTGGTCTCCATGAACTCGTCGAACACATCGGTGCTCAGCACGACGGTCCGCGGCACGGTGATCAGCACATCCCTGTATTTGTCAATGAGCCGGTGCTTTTCGATGACTGAGCTGATGAAGGCCAGTCCCCTCGCCTTTCCCCCGATGGACTCCTCCCCGATCCGGGAGAATGTGGTGTAGGCATCGTGGCTGTGCTTGTCGAACTTGGCGATGATCCCCCTCCCCTTGCTGATCCGGAAACTGGAGATCGCCTCGTACAGCCAGTTCCGTACCTCCTGCATGTTTTTGAAATCTTCCGCGCTCACATATTTGAAAAGCTGGGCAACCGGGAAGATCGCCCGCGCATTGAGCCATTTGGAAAAATGGTTCCGTGCCGCATGGTAGGCCAGTACCTCATCAGGCACTTCCTGTATCTTTTGCTGCAGGGCCTGCAGGTCCGCTGCCCGGCCCACCTCCTTCAGCGTTTCCGGGTCCCTGAAGATGAATTCCCCGAAGGCAAAATTCTGGATGATGTAGTTGCGCAGATCGATGGAAAGGGACTTGGAGTACTTGTGCATGAAGCCCGTCCCCATCTCTTCGGCCAGGGCCTGGTTGGAGATGTCGGACGACTGCAGCAGGGCGGGCATGTGGGGATCTTCCGCACGGATCTGCTGGACCAGCCTGATCCCCAGCTTCTCCTCCTTGTCCCGCTGCATGGGACCTGTCTTGAAGCTCACATCGGCAATGATCCCCAGCAGGTTCTCCTTGTACCTGCTGTAAAGCTCCATGGCCTCCTCGTAGGTCTTCGCCAGCAGGATCTTGGGCCTTCCGCGCATGCGCAACATCCGCTGATGCTCGTTGAGTGCCTCTTTGGAGAAGTTCCTGGACTGCTGCATGACGATCTTGTAGAGCTC
>Ga0272443_10002782_pt1 | contig 21643 bp, 15 predicted proteins | sample SSMAcet12_FD_193581 | JGI IMG/M metagenome (GOLD analysis project Ga0272443, IMG submission 193581) | Marine sediment archaeal communities from Little Sippewissett salt marsh, Falmouth, MA, United States - SSM-Acet-12 | ecosystem: Environmental > Aquatic > Marine > Wetlands > Sediment ... | reverse complement strand
CCGGTTATTGGTACGGTGGATTATTAATAGCTACGGGACTTCTTTCGACTATATCTAATCCTGATCCCGGGCTTCCCGAAGATTCAGTCCTTTTAAATCTTGATGTTTCCTCATTCGAGTATATCGATAGCGGTACGGTCATACCTGATTCAATATTTCCGACGGATATAATGGAAATTATGCACGAATTCGGGGAGTATGATAATCAACGTGAGGATTGTGATACGTGTGAGTTTGCAATTATAGTCAGCGGTGGTATTGACCGGAAAAACAATCGCACGAGATACTGGAGACAAATCGAAAAACAGTATTACTACTGGACGGCAGTTAAGAACTTATGTCCCAATAACATTGAGGTTTTGTATTACGATGGTGTCAGCCCCAATCCAACGGCGGTTCCACAGAACGCTGTCAGGTCATGCACGATTGAGAATATCTGGGCGGCGCATAACGAGATAAAGGCGAAAATTGCCAATTGTGACAGCTCCTCGGTGCATAAAGTTTTTTCTAACCACGGAACCAAAACCGGAATATGTTTACTTGGCCAAAATGAGTATCTTACCGGCGATGTATTGGTCAAGATGCAGGATTCGCTTATCAAAGCGTGCTGTCATTTTCTATATGACCAGGTTATTACATGTTTCGGCGGTAGAATCGTTGATTCGTTGAAAAAATTGAAGGATTTAAATAAAACCGAAATTCATGTAAATTCAAATGCCGGGTCGAATTCGATCGGACATTCTACCACGACCGATAGTTATTTCCTGGTGATGAAGACGCTTCTTTTGATGAGTGGTCTCGATTATGAATCGGCGGTTGACTCCGCCAAAACCCTATATATGAAAGTATTTTTACCGTACAAAAATAATTTGTATTCAAGGAAGTTTGCCCATTTTATAAATAAGCATAGAAATCCGCCACCCGGTACTTCGCAAAATAGAATAGATAGATTTCTTGAGCTGGCTTTTGCCTACCTCGAGGCGGCTGTCAATGTATCCGCTTCACAAAATGATCCTTCGAAAAGTTGGTATAGAATACAGTTCAAGAAAGGCTGTCAGGAAAGAAAAGTTTATGTCCCCAAGGGTGGACAGCTTTCGTTGGCTTTTGCCGGGACCGATGGCTGTGCCAATGTAACCGTATATGAAATTCAGCCTGATGGAAGCAGGAAAAAAGTAAAAATCTGGAACTGGAATATACCCGGCAGTGCCGGATATGTATCCGGGTACGAAAACCGGGTACTCAATGTCGATTCGAATTCGACTGGTTGTTTTATCATCCATAATGATGACAGCGCTTTCACTGTTACGGCCGAGTCGCATTATAAATGTCTTTCCGCCGAGTCACCGTCCAATAAACTTGCCTATGCCGGTTTTTCGGTTGGCTCTGATGATAGTTCGTCGGGCGAATTCGGTTTGATATATGAACCGGTTTATGCATCCTATGATATCGATGACAGCGGTTTTAATCTAATCAATGTTCCGACCTCCATAGATCCGTGGGAGACGGTTCAGGATTACACGGCTCATTTTACGACCTCGGATAATGAGTACTGGGAAAATATGCAACTTTATATGGATGTCTATAATGTTGTCGAACCGGGTTGGCTGCAAATTAGTTGTCCCGATGCCGCGGTTTCGGAATCTAATATATATGTTGACACATCAGGTGTTTATCTGGTCGGACTGGGCGGCATTGAGACAAGAGGTGCGTCTTCGATTAACTTTTATACTCCGCAGGATAGCGGCGTCACATTCGAATGGGATTCATGGATGCTGCGAAGTCTGATTGAAACCTATCCACATGAATTTATCTGCGGTGATGCCAACAGTGACAGTACCGTTAATATCTTCGATATTACTTATATTATAAGCTATCTTTATATTGATGGCCCACCGCCTATATTTATGGAAAGCGCCGATGTTAATAATGACCTGACGGTGAATATTTTCGACATAACCTATTTGATTGCGTATTTGTATCTTGAAGGTGAAGAGCCGAACTGTCCGGAAATTATCAAACGATAAATAGTATTCAACCATCAAGGGGCCGGATAATAATTCCGGCCCCATGATTATATCGTTTTAAATCGTCTCGTAAATATTCTTAGTAAAGTTTTTCGCGTTTGGCCAGGAAGGCATAAAGCGCCCGGTCGAACGGAACCGAAGTATCTATCAGATGATAATCGATTCGACTGCGACGACACTCGGCGGCGATATGGTCGGAAAACTCTTGAGTCAGACGTGCATAGTGCTTTTTAATTTGCCAGGGTAGTGTTGTGATTTCTTCGCCGGTTTCCATATCTTTGAATATCGCCTCACGCGGAAACGCGAAATCACGTTCACGCGGGTCGAGAGTATGAAATAAAATTACTTCATGATTTTTATGTCGAAAATGTTTTAATCCGGAGACAATTTTCTCCGGTTCATCGAGAAGGTCGGAAAGAATTATTATCAAACCGCGGCGATGTATCCGTTCGGCCATCTGGTGCAGTGCCGACGAGATATCGGTTTTATCAGACGGTATCTGCTGCGCCAGTTCCTGTAATAGTACATGAAGATGTCCGGTGCGAGAACGGGGCGGGATGTACCTGCGTATTTTTTCATCGAACGTTACCAGCCCGACCGCGTCGCGTTGTTTGAGCATCAGGAATGTCAGCGCCGCCGCGAGCGTGATAGCATAATCATGCTTGACCGTTTCACCCGAAGCATACTTCATCGACGCCGAGCAGTCGAGCAGAACATACGCTTTAAGGTTAGTTTCTTCCTCGTATTCTTTAATATAAAACCGATCCGATTTACCGTACACCCGCCAGTCGATATCGCGGATATTGTCACCCGGCATGTACTGACGATGTTCGGCGAACTCGACGGAGAAACCATGATATGGTGACTTGTGTAATCCGGCGATAAAACCTTCGACCACCATCCGGGCCTTGAGTTCCATCCCTTTCAGTTTCCCGACCACCTCCGGGTCCAAATATTTACGATAATTGGTGTGCATGGTTACATTAACCCTATTTTTTTGCCAAATGCATTTGTATAATTTCTTTTCGCAAATGACTTTATTTTTATACAAAAATTATTTGGAGAAGTAAACCTAATTCACGAAGAATTATATTATTTCAGCGAAAAATTAAATATATTGTCATTATTTAACTGGAACTGCAATGGAATTAATTCAATAAGATGATTTTTCCAATAATTAAATATTTATTAATATAGTTTTTTGAGATATATTGCTTTTACTTATTATTGTTAATAAGAGGTAGGTATGTCAATAGAAGCGCTTATAAGTGTTATTGCTGTAATAATTGCTGCGGTATTATCACCGTTGGTTGCACATTGGCTAATGGATAAAAAAAGGACCCCAACTAAGTCGAAAAAAGCATCGTCTGGTTCCTTGATTGGCTCAATTGATTATAATATTCACTCTAAATGGATAAATGATTTAAATAAATTATTCGAAGAGAAATTTAAAATTTTCGGCATAACAGATATAGAACCTGAATTAATTGATGATGGTATGTTAGATTTAGAATTAAATGAAAAAAAACTATCTGTTAAATATAAACAGAATCTGTCAAATGATACACTTCATGCGATACTATGCAATGACCCCATTTGGTCAGATCGCCCAATAGTATTTCGTTACAAAAAGGTATTTTATTCCGGTATAAAGGCGATGCGATTTGCAGGAAAGAAACCGCGTATTTTGAGTGCCAATGCCATTATTTTTTGTGACGATAAAAAAGAACTATATCTTCAAAGACGAAGTGATGATATTGCGACTTATCCCGGTGGATTACATACGTTCGGTGGAGCATTTCTTGCAACCGAGCCAAAGCGGCGAGCACCCGATGATGGACGGAGCTTGGTAACCACTGCCGAGCGCGAAGTTAGAGAAGAAACAAATTTAAAATTCAATTGGCCAACCGGACCTATGTTGGTTGCCCAAGAGACTGCTACTGGTTTTATACAATTGGTTTTGCTTGGTGTTAATTTATCTCGGGCTGAAGTTGATAGTAAAAGAGGAAATTGGGAAGGCGATATTGTTACGGCAGAATATAGTAACATCGAAAAAATTATATTATCGGAATCACAAAATTGGGTTCCCAGCGGTCGCGGGCATTTATTAGCTTGGTTGGCATTGGGGGCCCCGAATGCTACACTAGGCAGTTTATCGGAGATAAAGAAACCGAAACAAATATTTGAAGAGATAGTCAAAAAACTTGTATAACGGTTTTGTAGAATCCTTTTATTACCCCTACCCCTTCGGCTTCACCGTCTCCAATAATTTTTTCACTATTGCTTCGGTGTCGACACCGTCCGCTTCGGCGTTAAACGAGGTCACGATCCGATGCCGTAATACCGGCAAAGCGGCGAATTCGACATCCTGCGGTCCCGGGGTCGGGCGACCATCCAAAATCGCTCTGGTTTTGGCGGCCAGAATCATATACTGCGAGGCGCGCGGTCCCACACCCCACGATACCCAGTTTTTTATAAAATCGAGCGCCTCACCGTTTTCGGGACGAGTCGCACGCGCGATATCGATGGCATACTGAATCAGATGATCCGACACCGGCACTCGCCTGACCAGTTTCTGTAAATTAACTATCTCATTACCGGTCAATATCTTATCGAGTTTATAATCAAGCGTCACCGTTGTGGTTTTGACGATTTCGTGCTCTTCCTTATCCGACGGATAATCTACATTAACATGAAACATAAATCGATCGAGCTGCGCTTCCGGAAGTGGGTATGTTCCCTCCTGCTCAATCGGATTTTGAGTCGCCAGCACAAAAAACGGCTCTTCAAGCGTAAATGTCTGCCCGGCTGAGGTTACTTCGTGCTCCTGCATCGCCTGAAGCAGCGCCGCCTGCGTTTTTGGCGGTGTACGATTGATTTCGTCTGCCAATATGACATTGGCAAATACCGGCCCTTTAACAAATTTAAATATACGGTTTCCAGAGGCTTTATCTTCCTCGATTATTTCGGTCCCGGTTATATCGGAAGGCATCAAATCGGGGGTAAACTGGATACGATTAAATTTCAAGTCCAGAATATTGGCTAAAGTAGAGATTAAAAGCGTTTTAGCCAGACCGGGAACACCAACTAAAAGGCAGTGTCCGGATGATAATAAGGCGATTAATAGCTGATCTATTACGTTATCTTGGCCGATTATGACTTTGCCGATTTCGTTTTTTATCTTCTTATAGGCGTCGTTAAGTTGTTCTACCGCTTGAAGATCGTTATTATTTTCGGTCATTATTTCCTCCAGAAAAAATTATGTCATATCTATTTTACAAACGAAAGCCTATAAATATGATAAAAGGATAAAAAATCGCAAGCCTTTATATGCTTTGAAAAACTATCAGGATTGTGGAAAACGATAAAGCTGACCTGTTAATCGCCATTTTAAGGTATTGTCGTATATCATATTATACGGTAATCCACATTTATGAGCAGTTGTCCACATCGCGATATACATTATATATAAATGTATAATTTTAAATTTTATCTTTAACCTTTTCCTTTTCGGACTTGTCTTCCTTTGTCTCTTGCGGCGGAATAAAGCCGAGATTCGATTTTCCCTGTTTCATCGAGCAGGAACCGCAGAAAATCGCACCCTGTTCGACTACCAGCGATTTGGTCCTGATATCCCCCTCGACATCCGACTTGGCCTGCAACTCGATTTTTTCCGTGGCGTTGATGTTGCCGCTTAATTTGCCGACAATCACAGCGGTTTGGGATTCGATATCGGCCTCGACCGAGCCACCGGCGCCGATTGTCACCGTGTCGGAACAGATAACCTTCCCCTTTACGATCCCATCCACTCGCACCGATCCTTTAACATCGATGGTGCCGGTAAATGTGGCATCCTTACCGATAATGGTATTCATAACTCCACCACCTTCATTTCTGCCTATTGAGTTCTTCATTTTCACCAATATATTCTAAAGGGTTAACCGGTTTATTGTCTTTTCGGATTTCGTAATGCAGATGCGGCGCTGATGATCGTCCGGTATTACCGGAAAGTGCAATCCGTCCGCCGACTAATACCTGGTTACCTTCCTCGACCAGAAGCCTACTGTTGTGACCGTACAGGGTAGTAATACCGTCATCATGTTCAAGTATTACTATCATTCCATACGTCGAATCTTCCCCGGCGAATTTAACCGTTCCGTTGGCGGTTGCCAGTACCGGTGTTTGCTCGGCGACCGCGATATCGATACCGGGATGATAATCGATCGAATCATCCTGGAAACCGCGTGTCATAAACCCCTGCAACGGAAGACCGCTGGGTCTATTATTTGGCGCCGTTACCGGTCGCACCAGTGCGGCTTGGTCACGGTTTTCGTACTGCGCGAAAATAATTGAATCGTCGGGCAAATCGGGAAGAGCAAAATCGACCCCGGCCAGTTCGGTGATACGATTGACTATTTCGCGCGTCTCTTTCATTTTTTCTTCAAGCAGTGTCAGTTTGTATTTATACCGTTTAAGCGCTTCATTTTCCTTTTCCAGTTTATCGGCAAGCGCGGCCCGTGTTATAATCTTTCCGTAAAAAGAAATAAAAAGAATTATCGCCACCATAATCAGAACGATCGTCACGACAATCGATTTTAATAACCATCCCCTGATTCGAAACCCGAGCGGATTCTCGACACCGTCGGGGATAATCATCAAACTGTAATACTTCGCCTGTGTCATTTTCCCTAGTTTATTTTTCGGAATAATTCCAATATTCTTTCGAGATCTTCATCACCGTAATACTCAATTTCAATTTTCCCGCGTTTTAAGCCGGGGATAATTTTTACGGCGGTACCCATCAGACGTTTCAAATAGTTTTCAGCTTCGACCAAAACCGGGAATTTCTTTTTGGGAACCAGTTTACGGCGTCGGGTTTTGCGTACCGTATGTTCCGCGGAGCGGACCGACAGGTTTTCCGAGACGATTCTTTCGGCCAGACGAAACTGCGCCAGCTCATCTTCGAGTGCAAGAATCGCACGGGCGTGGCCCTCGGTTAACTTACCAACGCGTATCATCTCTTTGATTTTTTCCGGAAGAACCAGAAGCCGCAGCATATTGGCGACCGCGGCGCGACTTTTACCGACCCGGACCGCGATCTGGTTTTGTGTCAGACCAACCTCATCATGCAGTTTCTGAAAAGCTTCGGCCGCTTCAAGCGGATTAAGATTTTCACGCTGTATATTTTCGACCAGCGCCATCTGAAGCATATCGGCTTCGTCTTTTTCGTCAACCACAATCGCCGGGATTTTTTCCAGACCGGCAATATGCGCGGCCCGGAATCGACGTTCACCCGCAATCAGGATATAACCTTCATCTGTTTTTTTAACAAGTATCGGCTGCAGGACACCCTGGCTTTTAAAAGATTCGGCCAGTTCCTGCAATGCACTCTCTTCGAATTGCTGGCGCGGCTGCATCGGGTTGGGTCTGATTTTATTCAACGGCAGATTGAGATATGTCGAATCGCCGACTGTACTGTCGTCATGTCTCGGGATTAAAGCATCGAGTCCGCGACCCAAAACTACTTTTCCGCTCATCGGCTCAACACCTCCTTGGTTAAGGCCATATAATTTTCGGCACCGGTGGAAAGAATGTCATACATAATAATCGGTTTACCGAAACTCGGCGCCTCCGACAGTCTGACATTACGGTTAATAATTGTTTCATAAACACGACCGTCAAAAAACTTTCTCGCCTCGTCGGCCACCTGGCGCGACAGGTTCAAGCGTCGATCATACATCGTTAATAGTACACCCTCGATCTCAAGCGACTGATTAAGATTCTTCTGTACAAGTTCGATAGTATGAAGTAACTGGCCGAGACCCTCAAGTGCATAGTACTCGCACTGGATCGGTATCAGCACCGAGTTGGCGCAGGTGAGAGCATTAACTGTCAGAAGTCCCAGTGAGGGCGGACAATCTATAATAATGTAGTCGTATAAGTCAATGATAGGTGCAATAGCGTTGGTTAGGATATTTTCGCGTGACATCATCCCGACCATCTCAACCTCGGCACCGACCAATGCGATCGATGATGGCGCTACGTTTAAAAAGGATAGTTCGGTCGGTATTATAATGTCGGCCAAGTTTTTTCGACCAATCAAGACATCATATATCGACAATTCTATTTTAGCTTTATCGAAACCGACTCCGGAAGTGGAATTGGCCTGGGGATCAATGTCGATCAGCAGAGTTTTCTTTTCGGCGACGGCCAAGCCGGAAGAAAGATTAATAGCGGTGGTGGTCTTCCCCACGCCCCCTTTCTGATTTGCTACGGCAATTATACGGGCCATTATCCCCTCGTTTAACAGGCTAATTTGTTATCTTAGGAGAGATTAAGATGTTGAAATTAAATATGCAAGTAAAATTTTCAGGATGTTTTTTTAAGAATCGTTATCGTTCTGACCTGATTGTGTTTATCAAGAAAATATTTATATTTCTTCATTTCCAGACGAGCCGGGATAACAATAGTTTTGTCGTTCAGGTCGGCATAATAGATGAAAAAGCCGCCCGGTTTGAGAATATCGGCAACATTTTGAAGTAAATTCGGGTCTGGGCGCACCAATTTCATCAGGCCGGTATTAAAAGATGAAAACTTAATATTCCGTTTCGCCTCGGCAAAATCGGCATGAATGATTTCGGCATCGAGCCGGAATATATCTATCGTTTTCCTCAGGAATACGATTTTCTTCTGGGTACGCTCAATAAGCAGACCACAGAGATCGGGAAAAGCGAGCAGAACCACAATCGACGGGAATCCGGCACCGGGACCGATATCGAATATATGACCGTCAGGGCTGGGTGCAAATTCGAACGGAACAAGCGAATCGACCGCAATTGTTTTGAGGTCCTCAATCGATGTTTCACGTGAAACAAGATTAACCTTCTCATTATATAAGAGTATTTCCTGAAGATAAGACTCGATTTTATCGTTTATACCGTATTTCGCGATTATTAAGTCGGAGGAAAAATAAGGCGGGGATGTAATATTCGAATCGGTCAAAGCGATTTAATTAGCTATTGAGTTTATGGGTTGATTTATATTTGCGGAGATGAATCGACAGGGCGGCGATATCACCTGAAGTGATACCCTCGATTCGACCCGCCTGGCCAAGCGAGGTCGGCCGGAATTTATCGAATTTCTCCCGCGCTTCATTGCGAAGACCGGATAAACTCTTAAAAGACATCTCGGCCGGGATAAGTTCGCTTTCGAGTCGCCGGAATTTCTGAACCTCGCGTGACTGTTTCTTTATGTAGCCTTCATACTTAATCTTAATCGATATTCGTTCGACTAATTCGGGAGTTAGCGGATCAATCAGTTCGGGAAGTTTCAGCGCCAGAATATCATTATAGGTAATACCCGGCATCTTCAATAAATTGGCTAGCGAGACCGAATCTTTACGGACAAACCGATCCGAAAGACCATCAAGCTTACTGACTTTGATAATTGTCTTTTTTAATCGTCTGATTTCTTCATCGGCCGTTTGACGAACAGTCTCGAATTTATCAAAATCGCCCTGCGGAATTAGGCTGTATTTAATCGCGTACTTAAACAGTCGGTCACGAGCGTTGTCTTCACGGAGCTGAAGCCGATATTCGGCGCGGGAGGTAAACATCCGGTACGGCTCGGTGGTTGAGCGGGTAATCAAATCGTCAATCATCACCCCGATATATGCTTCGGCTCTGTCAAGTATAAGAGGCTGTCTTCCTTCGATTTTCAAAGCGGCGTTTAATCCGGCCAGAAGTCCCTGTCCGCCTGCTTCTTCATAACCGGAAGTGCCATTTATTTGTCCTGCAAAATATAACCGTTCTATTCTCTTTGTCTCCAGTGAGGCCTTAATCTGGTAAGCAGGACAGTAGTCGTACTCGATGGCATAACCCGGTTTGGTGATTTTCACATTTTCCAGACCGGTGACAGTTTTAATCGCCCGATCCTGAACCTCAAGCGGCAAAGCGGTCGAAAAACCGTTGGGGTAGATTTCGTCGGTGCCGTTGCCTTCCGGTTCAAGAAAAATCTGGTGGCGCGGTTTGTCGGAGAAACGATTGATTTTATCCTCAATCGACGGGCAATATCTTGGGCCGGTCGATTTTATTTGGCCGGAAAACATCGGTGACAGTTTCATGTTCTGATAGATTATCTCTTTGGTCCGATCGGTCGTGTAGGTCAGGTGGCAGGGTTGCTGGTCGATATCGTAAGGTGTTGTAGTATAAGAGAAAAACGGAATTGGCAAGTGTCCTTCCTGGATCTGGCAGTGGTCGTAATCAATAGTCTTGCCATCAAGACGGGGCGGAGTGCCGGTTTTTAGTCGTCCGACTTCAAAGCCAAGAGACAGGAGCGATTCGGTCAGGGCGTACGCCGCCGGTTCGCCGCGGCGGCCGGATGCGATTTTTTCTTCACCGATATGAATCAATCCGCCCAGAAATGTCCCGGTACAGAGAATCACCGCCTGCGAAAAATATTTTTGTCCCTCCTCGGTCTTGATCCCGATTGCCCGATTATCCTGTGTCAGAATTTCCCCGGCAATACTTTCAATAACGGTGACGTTTTTATCTTCGGCCACGAATCGCGAGGCATAATCTGTATAAGCAATCCGATCAGCCTGAACCCGTGTTGACCATACTGCCGGTCCGTGCGACAGGCTCAATTTACGGAATTGAATCCCGGTGGCATCGATAGTCTTGCCCATCAATCCGCCTAAGGCGTCGATTTCCTTGACAATATGCGACTTACCCAAACCGCCAATGGCGGGATTACACGACATCAGGGCCAGTTTGTTTTTGTCCATTGTCACCAGACCGACAGTCCGGTTCATCCGCGAACCGGCCAGCGCCGCCTCGACTCCGGCGTGCCCGCCACCAACCACAATTATGTCAAAATCAAAATGCTTCACGTGAAACACGGCCAGTGGGCCGGTTAAGTTTCCTTATATTTCGCCGTTTATATCAGCGACTGTGTATCCTCTTCGTTCCTTTTCCAGGGAGGGGCGTAGGTCGGTGAGCCATATCGAAAATCCTGAACAAAGTGATGGGCGCTCCTGACGGGGTGGGGAAACCTGGCCTACGATTTATTATACCCATTCCTATACTTTCTATTTGCCGATACAAAACCGTTCAAAAATCCTATCTAATATTTCCTCATTATATATACGTCCGGTGATTTCGTCAATTTCATTAATTCCCTGCCTCAGGTCAAATGCGATTAATTCGGGGGAAATCGATTTTTTAATTCCTTTTTTCACTCGGCGAAGGTTTTTAAGGGAATCGATTAGTTTTTTCTGGTGTCGCTCCGATGTCACAATTAATCCGTCGGTCAAATCCGGCAGAATCTCATATATATAATGTGTAAGTTTTGTTTTTAATTTTTCGAGGCCGATTTCTTTTTTACACGAAAGCAGAGTGGAAGGGATGTCTCGATCCAGATCAAGGGTCTGCTTCGTCATTTCTTTCTGATCCTTTTCGATTTTGTCTATCTTATTGATAACTACTAGTATATTATGTTTCTGGCCATGATTTTTTATATCAGACTTGAGTTCTGCCCGCCACTTTTTGTGAGATATATCTACAAGCCAGACAATAAGATGCGAATCGCTCATGATTTTCAGGGCCGATTTTTGCCCCTCTTTTTCAGCCATCCCCGTTCCGGTTCCACTTCGAAGCCCGGCGGTATCGGTTATTGAGATCGCCATTCCACCCAGATCAATCCATTCAGTAAGATAGTCCCGGGTTGTACCCGGTGTCGGAGCGACTATCGCTCGCGATTGATCAAGTAGCAGGTTAAAAAGCGATGATTTCCCGGCGTTGGTACGGCCAACTAATGCTATTCGAAAACCTTCTTTTATGATTTTCCCCGCCCGGTAAGATTTAGCCAGCTCATCAACTTTTTCGATTATACTATCAATTGAATTTATCCATTTTAGTTTATCCGGTTCATCCAGCTCTTCATCGGGGTAATCAATTGCAGCTTCGATTTCGGCTAAAAACTCGACAGCTTCTTTTCGAATCGAATTAACTCGTTCGGATAATTTACCCAGAAGATTATTAACCGCCGCATTGTAGGCGTACTCGGTTTTTGAAGCGACAATATCGGCGACCGCCTCGGCTTTGGCGAGATCGATCCGTCCGGACAGGAATGCTCTTCTGGTAAATTCACCCGGTTCGGCGGCATGGGCGCCGTTTTCGAAAATTTCGTTCAGTATCCGTTTGAGAACAAACTGCCCGCCGTGACAAAATATCTCGACTTGTTTATCTCCGGTATATGATTTCCCTCGCGGCATTTGCACCATTGTGACTTCATCGATAATACAGTCTTTGTTGTCCACGATATAGCCATAGTACAAATGAAATATCTTATCGATAGCTTTTTTCCGGTCCGATGGACGGAACAGTTTTTTGATTATTGTAAACGAGCGCGGTCCGCAGATACGAATTGCCCCCAAGCCGCCCTCGCCGGGGGGCGTAATTAAAGCCGCAATAGTATCACGATTTGTATTTCCCATCCCGACAATATAAGACTATTTTGTCACCACCGCGACGTCTGTCTTCGGTCTGGTGAAAATCAACTGCTCAATAAATGAGAAAAGTGAAAAACAGGCCCAGTATAAAACGAGTCCAGCCGAAGCTTTGTAGAAGAAAAAGCCAAGCATCAGCGGCATAATATATGTCAAGGCTTTGTTTTTCGGATCGGTCATAGCCATTTTTTGCTGGACAAACATCAAGGCTACCATAAGGATAACCAGAATTATATATGGATCGGTGACCGATAGAGCACCACGTGATAAATCATTCCACCAGAGAACAAATGGTGCCTGGCGAAGTAATATAGTCGAGCGAAAAACGGCGAATAACGCAAAAAACAGCGGCATTTGCGGGAGCATCGGCAGACATCCGGCGAGCGGATTTACTCCGCGCTCCTTATAGAGTTTCATCATTTCTCTGTTTAATGCCTGCGGGTTCTTTTTATGTTTCTCTTTTAATTTGGCAAGTTCCGGTTGGATTTCCCGCATGGCGCTCATCGACTGGACACTCTTCTTCGATAGCGGCCAGGTAATCAGCTTAACCAGTAATGAGAAAACGATAATAACCAAGCCATAGTTCGGAATAATATCATACATTCGCGGCAACAGCCATATTATCGGGTAGGCAAAAATCCATATCAGCCAGCCGACAACCGGTGTCGTTCCGATATCGACCAGCGGATGCGCCGCATCCTCAAGGAAATTACTTAATATCTCATAATCCATTGGACCGACATAAACCGAAAAACTATCGACAATTGATTGCTCGAACGGAATATCCAAATGTAGTGAAGTTGTTAATGCGCGGGCGGTGACAGATCCTGATGCGGTCGCGATTTTTTCTTTGATTCCGGTCGCCCCGGCGCCGGAACCGGCGCGAGTTAGCGGGACCATAATCGAGGCAAAATATTTGGAGCGGTTGGCAATCCAGTATGTCTCACCGGTCAGGGTAACATTAAATTGATCGTTAGAATAATCGTCGAATTTGGCGGTCTCAGATCCCAGCCGAGCCATCGCCCACATCGAATTGTAATCATCCTCAATATTTAACTCGGTTGGGGTTAGTTTATTATTCCATTTTAATATGTATTCACGTTCAAAACCAAAAGCGGCCCGATTGTCGACTTCCAGAATCAAATCATAGTCATATCGGTCAGCATGGAAATTATACCGCTTAGTGATGGCATCACCGGCAGTATTATGATATGTGAAAGCGATTTCCTTTTTACCGCTGGTAATCGAATAATTCCCTTTAGACTGTGTTTCGTAAACATATTTATTAATATTGGCCGCGCCGCCGTTAAAGATAAACTCGGGTGTAGCACGTTGACAGTCGGGGAGCATCTGAATCAACTCGCCATTTTCATATTTATAATCTTTTAATCGAATCGAGACCGGTGCACCGCCATAGTTAGTCAAGGCGACAATCATCAGATTGGTTTCGATAAACACTGTATCTTCGGGAGGTAATGCTATTGTATCGGTTGTTTCGGCAAGCGATGGCTGCATTGGTTTAGTTTTGACATTTTCTTCAGTCGTGTAATCCTGATCGGTTGGTGTTATATCTTGAGGTTCTGTCGATGGTTGTGTCTGTTCGGTTGCAGGTTCTATTTTGCGTTCCTGGGGTTTCATAATCCCCAGTTTGGTCATAATCGGAATCCAAAAAATAACCAGAATCCCAAGTAAAACTACCAGTAGTATAGTTCTTTTATCCAAGATTTAATTCCCCCGAATTATCAATTTTTTTCTTCTCCGCCACCGCCGTCGGTACCGGGTCGTATCCGCCCTCGTGCCATGGATGACAACGACAAATCCTTTTGACCGCCATAACTCCACCCGAAATCGCCCCGTGCTGTTTGACAGCATCTTCGGCATAATGAGAACAGGTCGGGTAAAACCGGCATTGATTGCCGAAAAACGGCGACAGGGTGTACCGGTAAACATTAATAAGTAATATGATTAAATTAGCCGGTATCGATTTAACAAAATTTATCATTGTATCGATTCGAACAATGTCTCCAGTTCGCTTTTTATAGTCGGATGATCCACTTTACTAACCATCCCTTTAAACATTACCGCATAGAGACCGGAAATATTCGATTTTTTTTGAAAAACATTAAAATCTTCCCGAAGCCATCGTTTGATTCGATTACGTTCGACCGCATTGCCGCATTTTCCGGACACAAGGTACGCCACGCTGAATTTTTCTTTGGGCAGATTATTTCTGTCCAGATAAAGATTCAGATGACGAGAGGAAAAACGTTGGCCGGAGGAGAGCAATGATTGAATCATCTTATTGCTTTTCAGGCTATGCCGCGTCAACTTATTTGGTCTTTTTGACGGTAACAGCCAGTCGTTTTCTGCCCTTGGCGCGACGACGCGCAAGAATCTGTCGACCCCGCCGGGTGGATGATCTGTGTCTGAATCCGTGGTCGTTGAGTCGTTTTCTGTTCGACGGTTGATATGTCCGTTTCATAATTCCATACCTTCAATAATCATTTCAAAGCGCACAATATACCACAAATTGCCGAGCCGTCAAGCGAAAAGAGTGGATTATTTTGGGCCTCTTAATGTCCGATGAAATTTCTAACATTATTCCAACCAAATTCCGAAAACTATTCATTCCATTATCCGTAAACAGAAATTATATTAGACTATCTTAAACATGGATTTTAATATAGGAGATAAATATGTCCGTTAATAGATATATCTCAGGATTTTTTCTGGTATTGGCTGTATTCTTCCTGGTTTTACCGGCCAAGGCGGCGGTTATTACGGGGACTATTTATGATTTTGATACCGGCGAGCCGGTGCCGGCGGCGACTATAAGAGTCGAGGGGACAGGTAAATCGATGCTGGCCAATGAACAGGGGGTGTATCGTTTGCGGCTTCAGCCGGGGAAATATAAGCTTAAATTTTCGCATATCGCACATTATTCGGAACATGTCGAAATATCGGTGGCCGATTCGGCGTTTAATCTTGATGTCCGTCTGCATCCCTCGATGATTCAACTGAAACCGATTAAGGTATATGAGCGCCGTTACGGGCCGGCTGAACAGATTATTCTGGAAGCTATCAAACGCAAAAAAGACATTTTATCCAAAATCGATAATTATTCATTTGAGGCTTATACTCGGATGGTATTAAGCGATACCGCCAAACCGGACAGTGAAAGTATATTCCTGATTGCCGAGGCCCAGCATGAATACCACTGGCAGTCGCCGGATACATACAAGGAAATCATAACCGCCCGAAAAACCTCGGCAAATATTGATCAGGAGAATGTGTTGGTTTCTATCGGGGGAATTCTGAATTTAAATCAGAACCGGATCGAAATTAATGAATACTCAATCGTGTCACCGACCGCCACCGACGCTCTTGATCATTATAATTATTATCTGCTGGATACGATTTATATCGATAGCCAGGCGGTTTTTCATCTTGAGATAGAGCCGAAAAACAATATTGATCCATTGTTTGTCGGCACCATTGATATTGCCGATTCGACATTCGAGGTGGCAGGAGTTGAAATTGAATTTAATGAAGTTATCAAACTTCCCTTTGTCGATAAATTAAAATTCAGTCAGACGTTTTCTGAGTTTGAGAAAAAATACTGGATGCCGATCACTCAGGATGTTTCCGGTATTGTCAATTTGATGATTCCGGGGGTTCCGGTTATCGATATCAATTATGTCTCGGCGATTCATAACTACCGGTTTAATCAGGGACATCCGAAAGGGACCTTTGATGAGTTCGCTCTGGAAGTGGCCAAAGATGCCGACGATATCGATTCGGCCGCCTGGCTGGCCGGGCCGACAATCCCGCTTACATCATTGGAGACCAGAGGTTATGAGCGTCTTGATTCAATCGTGCATGCCCCCAAATCGATTTTAAAACGAGCCCTGGGGATTACTATGGGATCGCTTCTGCTTATGATTGACGGTTATGATTACTTCCATTTTAATCGTGTCGAGGGGGCCTATCTTGGGGCGGTCTATGAAAAAAAGTCAATTCTGCCGAGATTCGATATTCGCTTGCGCTCCGGATATTCTTTTGACAACGAATTCTGGCAGCATGATTACGGATTCGATTTTACAATTTCGGAGAGTCGGCGGATAAAATTCGGGGCCGATTATCATAATAAAATAACACATCGCCCGACCATTATGACCGACCTGGCTTATAATTCGACTTTTATGTCACTGGGATTCAAGGTTGACCAGCTCGATTATTATCGAGAGGAAGGTTACCGGCTTCATCTGCATTCCAAGTTACTGAATAAAACACGACTTACGCTTTCGTACTCAGATTACAACCAGTATTCCGAATCTAATCATACCGACTACAGTTTCTTTTATCCGAATAAGGAACACCGGATTAATCCGTCAATAGAAAACGGGAGATTACGCTCAGTTTCGGCCGATTTCTATTGGGACAGCCGTCCACGAATGAAAAACAAAAACGAAATATATTATATGATGGCGACTAACTATATCAGATTCGAAACCGGTGTCGAGTATGCCTCACCTGATTTTATCGATAATGATTTTGATCTCAGACGCTATTATGTCTCAATTACAAAGAATCAGCGGATATTTGGATGGGGGATAAGCTCCGCTTATCTTTATGCCGGGGCGTCGGATGGTTATCTGCCGCCGCAGAGATATTTTACAGCTGATTATTGCGGTGAATCGATGATAACCAGTCGGTCGTTTAAGACGATGGGTGAGAGTAATTTTATCGGGAATCGCGCCGGTCTGGTATATCTCGATCATAATTTCGGGATACGACTGTTTCGTGAATCGAGATTACCTTTGATTAAAAAACTGCCGCTTTCGCTGTCGGTGCATGGTGGTGTTTTCTGGACCGAATTTAAAAATCAGGCCAATCAACCGGATGACAAATTTTGCAAAATTGCCGGATCGCCTTACAGGGAGGTCGGCTTCGGGATCGGTCGTCTGCCGCCAATGAACCTGAAAATGACATTTACATGGCAATTGTCCGACTTTGATACCGAGAATTTCTCGTTTGATTTTATGTTCGAGTTTTAGGTAGCGCAGACATTTTTGTCTGTGGACTCAGACAGGAATATCTGAGCTACCGTACTGAATATTCGAAATTATACAGTCTATTTCAAATTCGGAGTCGGAATACCTGCAGTGTAAAGAATATATTCGAGAATCATCGGTCGCGATTTTTCACTATCCCAGTTATCCGCCTGCGATACAGTTGTAATCGTTTCCGGCGATAATTCGATTAACCGCAAATACTCTTCCTCTTCGAATTCCGATTGCTCGGCAATCAATATCGTGTTGGTTTCAATCGATTGAATATTTTCGACACCGGTGCGCTCAAACGGAAAACCGGTTAATTTCAGATACCACCAGAAATATATCATTTTGTATAGCGGTATCTTTATGGCATGAAACGCCTCGGTTTGTTCGGTTATCCATCGTGACGTGGTTAAATATGGTTCGATCGCGACAATCCCATCGATTCGTTTATCTTTTTGTGCCGCGTAAATAACCGCATCGGCGCCAAGACCAAAACCGGCTACCGTTAACGGCGGATATATTTTTTCATGAAAATCAAGATCAACGATTAATTGAATCAGGTCATCAGCTTCATAAATTCCGGTCGCATGGTATTTCCCGCCTGAAAATCCACAACCCCGCTGGTCATAAATTATTACCGCCAGCCCCGAATTTAATAAGGGCGAGATATATGAAATCAACGATTGGCGATCCTGATTGTCGCCATGAAGCAGGATTACAGTGCCCGAAACAGAGTCGAAAACGGTTGTATCCGGATGAAAATAGAGGGCTGCTAATCGAATATTATCGTCGGTCAAAATAGCAAAAGTATCCGGGGCAAAGCCGGAATCGATAAAAAAGGTGGCATCATTGGCGTATGTGAACTCGGGATCATCGAATTTGTCTATATCCGGCCGTTCCACCATTTTAGGGACTGTTATCAGGGGATAAACGATATAAAAACCAACTAACAATACAATTAAAACTAAAACAGCGACCGTTTGTACGATTTCCTTTGTTTTTTTACTCATTAGTTTAGCCATTATCGCTATCTCCTGATTATTTATAATTTATTTGCCGGCTAAAATTATATAATAAGCGTATAATTGCAACTATTAATTTCGCTATACAGCTTAAATTGTACATGACAGTGGGAATTCGATAAAAACAATCAACCCCTATGGCCGATTGTATATCTGAAAATAGTATGCATTATAAATAAAGATTCAGTAATTAGGCAAAAAATTGCGAAATGATGTTGTTTTTTGACGGCAAGATTAATGATGATTTATCCGTGGAGCAATTATTACGAAATATTTTCAGTATTTTTTGTTATCGATATGTATAGCGAAATTGATAAATAGTTTTGGAATTAGTTTTGTAATCGAAAACGGTTTTATTTTATGGCCGTGTATTTGCTGAATTAAATAAAAAAAATCCAGAAAACCGGCAATTTTGCTATTGACAGAAAGGCAGTTTATATATATATTCTTGACAGATGATAGGTGTAATGTCCGCAAAATAACCTTTAGTTAGGTAACAAAATAGTTCTTCTGGTACTCTGGAAGTATACTGCAAAATTACAGAGCCTTCTTTAGGCACGTCGGGGGATGCCTGAAGGGTCACGACTGCATGTGAATTAACTGGGGCCTGACAGGACTGAACGAAAGCTGAAAAAAAGCCGATAATAAGATGATACTTAGAAATCATCTTGGCTATTTGTTACGGCAGGAAGTTGTTGCCTGAGGAAATTTATTGCCGAATAGCTAAGGGAGTAAAATAGAAATGAATCTCAATCAAGGAGGAAGGCATGCCCTTCAAACTTGAAACAAGAAAATGGAATTGGGTTTTTCCCCTGATGCTCTTTGCCTGCTTGTTTGGAGTGGTTCCGCATGCGGCGGGTTTTGCAGACTTAATCGTTCAGGTCGGTGATACGACCGCCTCGTCCGGCGAGCAAAATTCTGTAATTTCGGTTTATATGACAAACTGGACAGATACTATCGCCGGTTATGAACTCTGGCTGGTGCTTAATCGGCCGGATATTATCGAATTTCAGACTTCCTGGGATACACTTTACGATTCGAGTTATTGGCGATGTACCCTGTGGGTGGAACAGGATGTTTGTCATGATTCCGGCTGGATGGAAATTACCGATTCGGTTTTAATGGATACGCTCGGGCTTGTCATACCTGACGATACCCTGGTTGATACCATCGAGGCCTGGGTCGGTAATCATGATGTTACCGGCACTCTTTGTGAGGACTGGCAATATGTTCGTTCGCGATCGATTGGCGACGTCGGTAATAATTTAAAAATCGCCGCCCAGGCTAACACGTTGGTACCTCCATATACGCGTGGAGTCGGTTACCCTCAATTAGGTGAAACGCCGGTGATAAAAGTCCTTGCCGACGTGTTCGAAATCCCCGATTGGTGGGAGGATCGAACTGTCGAAATTAACATTCAGGCCGATAATCTGGATAATTTCTCGGTATCAGACGAGGATGGATACGCCATCGGTGTTATTACCGATACGATTCTGGTCGATTACTGCTGGACATGTACATATTGGGTCGATCCGGAAAGCACTATCTGCTGGGAGTATGCCGAAGTGGCATGTGACTCGGAGGGGGTTTCGATTGACTCGGTCTGGTGCTGCGACACCGCCTATTCGGGACATCTCGACACTTCGGTAGTGCATGTTTTTAACGGTGAATTGCGTGTTTTGACCGGGATCTGCGGGGATGCCAACGGTGATGAAATTGTTAACATTTTTGACATAACCCGTATTATCTCGTGGTTGTATCTCCAGGGCGAACCGCCGGTGGATGAAGAGATGTGTGATGTCAACGACGATGGTACGGTAAATATATTTGATATTACTTATATTATTACCTTCCTGTATTTATCGGGTCCACCGCCAAACTGCGGTTGACCTGAGATTCGGAAAGGTTTGATTTGTTTTTTGACAAAAGAATGAATTTGAAAAAAAAGGAAAGGAGGTGAAACTTAGAGAGGTAATTACTTAGTAGACGCGCGCTCAAAGGAGAGAATTTAATTCTTCAATCCGAGATTAAATGTTTTCTCTTTAGCTTGTGGCTCTCGCTGAAGAACAAAAAAACAAGATTTCGGAATTGAGGGGGATAATTTGGCTCTTGATGGTTATTTAATTAGGAGTCTTAAGATATGAGTTATGTAACGAAACAAAAACAGGAGAATACAATGAAACGCGTTTCGTTTGCATTAATATTAGTTCTTCTTTCTTTTGGGCTTTCGTATGGCTTGGATATTACTGCTGATTTGACAGCTGGTAGTTGGGATGATCTTGGTACTACGAAAATCAACACAGATGTTGATGTTACTGTGTCTTTCACAGCGTCATACACTTCTGGTGATGAAACTCGTTTGGCCTGGTCCAGCCCGTTTGTTTTCTACGGAACTGGCGGAATTACGACTCTCGCTGGTGGCGCCGGCACGTTTGTAAATGACGCGGCCTTCGATGCCTATTGGGATATGTCGTTGTTTAATCCGAGCAACAATGCCAGTACCCTGGAAAGCTGGGACGGCGATCTGACCAACAATGCTGGTGGTTTGACAGGTGACCTGTTCAACTTCACCGGTGTTGATTTCAATGCGCCGCACCTTCCGACCAGTGGTTCCGATCATTGTTTCGATATCACCTTTACGGCACCTTTCCCGGCTGGCGTTTCCGGAACCGGTGATTTCTGCGTTGCCCAGGGTGATTTCGTAAATGACACCTACGACTGGCTCTTTGATCCGCCGGCACCGGTCTTCGCGACCTATTGCTGGGCTGTCGAATTGCAGCCGGATGTTCCGCCGGTATTTGACAACTGCACTGGCGATACCCAAATTGGTCAGTACAGTGATGCCTTTGGTGTTGATCTGGACGCGACCGATCCTGATGCCACCGCTGGTGGTATTACTTTTGAAATGGTTTCCGGTCCCGGTGCTGTTGATCCTGCCACCGGTATGTGGACCTGGCAGCCGGTCTGTGGCGACGTTGGTTCGCATACGGTCGTTATCTGTGCCAGTGATGCCAACAATGCTTGCCCGAC
>Ga0272443_10002781_pt1 | contig 21655 bp, 24 predicted proteins | sample SSMAcet12_FD_193581 | JGI IMG/M metagenome (GOLD analysis project Ga0272443, IMG submission 193581) | Marine sediment archaeal communities from Little Sippewissett salt marsh, Falmouth, MA, United States - SSM-Acet-12 | ecosystem: Environmental > Aquatic > Marine > Wetlands > Sediment ... | reverse complement strand
GAAGTCGGAACAGGTATCGTGCGATACAACTATATTTTAATCCCGCTGTTCGATACAGATACAATTGCCATGTTCTTTGGTTTACCCATGGAACCCGAGCATGCGGGTATGCCCGGCAGTCCGACCATGGCAGGTCCGGAGGGCGAACTCGGTGAAGACGGATTTACTCAGACCGGAATCGGTGGCGAGGGAATGAGTCCCACGGACGGTGATTCCGGGGATGCTGACCGGGAAAATGGCGAAGGTGATGATTCCGGTGACGAAGACGACAAGGAATCTGATGATGGTGATGGTGATGGTGGAGGCGGTGGTAACGGAAGCGGCTCGATATCGCTCATGGGATAAAGAGATCGGTATCCGTTACTCTGATTGCCTGAAATATGGACCATTATTCGGATGATAGAAAGGAACTTTCGACCGCCGGATGAATCCGGTGGTCTTTTAACGCATGGCTGTTGATTCACATTGCCACCTGACCCTGAGGTACGAGCCTCATGAGCTCCCGGGCATCTTTTCCAATGCCCTCTCTGCAGGTGTCAGGGGTTTACTGCTTGTCGGGTACGATCCGGATCACTATCGCAGTGTTACGGCTATTCTCGATACATATGGCACGGGTGGAAACGGCATTCCGGCACTCGCGGGTACTATTGGAATTCACCCGCATGAAGCAGATAAATACAACCATCGTGACATCGAGAAATTTGCCGGCGAACTTGCAAGGCTTGAGATTGTGGCAATTGGTGAAACCGGGCTGGATTTCTTCAGGGATTATGCTGACAGGGATCGACAGGAGGGACTTTTCAGGGCACAGATCGAGCTTGCATCGGTTACCGGAATTCCACTTGTGATTCACTCCAGGCAGGCGTTCGATAAGACCGTACAGGTCCTTGAAGATTATGATCTTCCGGAGAAGCCCGGAGTTTTTCACTGTTATGGTTATGGGCCCGATGAGCTTGGTAAGGTGCTGGAGATGGGATTTTACGTGTCATTCGCGGGTAATCTTACGTACCCGAAAGCGACCGATCTTCACCAGGCTGCGCGACGGGTTCCACCGGACAGGATGCTGATCGAAACTGACAGCCCGTTTCTTATTCCGCAGAAATCAAAGAACCGAAAGGTCAGAAGAAATGAACCCGCGCTTATTACAGAAACGCTTGATAAACTTGTTGAACTTAAAAATATCGAGAAATCCGATGCCGAACGTATGCTGATAAGGAATATTATGAGTTGCTTCCCGAAGCTTAACGGAATAGAATCCTGGGCCATGATCGAAACTAATATGGGCGGGGGGAATTAAGCCTGATGGCGACACGCTGGTTTATATTACTCTCAGTTATACTTGCCGGTGCAGACCAGTACACCAAGTACCTTGCACGTAAGCTCGTGGACCCGGAGACGCTCCAGAGGCTGTTTACCGGGGAGATAGGCGCCGAGCGTAACGAGGTAATCCCCGGTTTCTTCAGCTTGACCCTTAATTTCAATAAAGGCATCGCATGGGGAATGCTTCCCGAGTGGAGTGAATATTTCACCTACTTCGCGATCGTCATGGTCCTTGTCATTCTGATGATCCTGAAGAAACTCGACCGGGACGAGGTCTGGCTGAAAATTGCGCTCGCGTTCCAGATGGCCGGAGCCATCGGGAACATGACCGACAGGCTGATTTTCCATCGCGTGACGGATTTCCTCGATGTAACACTATTCCCGAACACAAACGTACACTACGAATGGACGTTCCTCGGTAAAACATACGCTTTCCATCTGCCTTACGACTGGCCCATCTTTAACCTCGCTGACAGCTTTGTTGTAATTGGGACTATCGTGCTTGTTCTGGTCCTTTTGTTCACGCGCGAGGCGCCCCGTGAAGACAAAAAACCCGCAGCACTTGCGGCGGGAGGGGCAGGGGGATTAAGCGCCTATGAGGGGCTGACTGCGGAAGGCCAGACTGATTCACAGGACTGGGACGATTTCAGGAAACTACCGGGAAGTGTGCCAACCGAGGAAGCGCTGATTGAAATCCCGGTTGATCCGGAAGAGGAAATGCTGAGGCCATTCGAAGAATACGCACAGCGCGAAGAGCTTGACGAGCCACTTGGTTATCCCGGTGATAACGATGACGATCATCCTGACTCGGATGAGAGGTCCATCAGGGAAATTTAGCGGGGATTACAAATACTTTTGTCCTGTCTGGTCGCATGGATAATTCAGTTATTCACCATGAAGAAGTTGTAGATGATGAAAAGGCTGGCAAACGCCTTGACTCCTTCGTGCTTTACTTCCCCTGGCAGAAATTTGATGAGTTTCTCGCGCCCTCCCGAACGCAGGTTCAGAAGTGGATCAGGGACGGTCATGTGACTGTCAACGAGGTCACGCAGGACAACAAGGCTTACAAGGTCAGGGTGGGAGAAAGGGTGGTGATCGACGTTGAGATCGAGAAAAATCCCGGGACACCGCCTCCACAGGACCTTGATATCGAAATCGTATACCAGGACGACCAACTGATCGTCATTGACAAACCGCCCGGTGTTTCAAGTCATGCGATACCGAGCGACCTTAAGGGTTCGGTCGTTAATTTTCTCTATCATATCGGAACGGCTCTTCCCCCGACCTCACATCCTCTCAGGCCTGGAATTGTCCACAGGCTTGATAAGAACACGACGGGCCTTATGGTGATTGCCAAATCAGATCAGGCCATGCATGAACTGATCGAGATGATAAAAAGGCGTGAAGTCGAGCGGAAGTATATCGCGCTTGTTTTCGGAAACATGCCGCTTAATTCGGGCACCATTGACGCACCGGTCGGAAGGTATCAGTTCGACAGGCGAAAGATGGCCGTTACCACGGAAAAGCAGGGGCGTCATGCGAAAACCCACTACCGTGTGCTTGCGAGGTACCCCGGATTCACCCTTGTTGGCTGTAAACTTGATACCGGCCGTACTCACCAGATACGCGTGCACCTCTCGCACCTCGGATACCCGGTCGCGGGTGATCCTTATTATGGCGGACGACGTATCCCCGACAAGATGTCCCGAATCCTGAAGGGATTGGATAAAAGCGAAAAGACGGATGAAATAACGGAGAAGCTTAACAGTGTCGGAGAAATTTTGAAAGCGGATCTTATCCATCTGCTTCATGCCGCAAGTCTTCAGTTCCCTCATCCAATCACGAATGAGCCGCTTGCGTTTAAAACACTGCCCCATCGTAAATTTTCCGATGTACTTGGTATTCTCGAATCTATTCCGCACGAGGTCGTGAATCATGAAGTTTGAGGTTAATTCGACAGATGGCAACGCCCGTGCCGGAACACTCGTCACTTCAAGAAGTGTTATCGATACACCTCTATTCATGCCATGTGGGACAATCGGGGCTGTCAAGGCTGTCAGGTGGAACGAGATCGAGGATCTCGGTTACCGGCTGGTACTCATGAACGCGCTCCACATGTACCTTCGTCCGGGGGCCGATCTCGTTTCTGCGTCCGGTGGACTTCATGATTTCACATCATGGCGTAATTCTATCCTCACCGATTCGGGAGGTTACCAGTTCTTCAGCCTGAAGGGGCTTTACCGGATCGATGACGAGGGTGTCAGTTTTCAGTCACCATACGATGGAAGCAGGCACAGGTTCACCCCTGAGTCAGTGATCGATGTACAGTCTAAGCTTGGTTCCGATATTGTAATGCCGCTCGATCACTGCGCACCGGGTGACGCATCCCGCGAACAGTTCCTTGAGGCAGGGAAAAGGACGATCGAATGGTTGAAAATCGCACGGGATGTGTTCAAAAATAAGGCGAGAGAATATCAGGCATTGTTTGGGATCGTCCAGGGGGGAACTGATTTGGATTTAAGAAAAAAATTTACCGAACAGTCTGCCGAATTTGACCTTGATGGTTACGCGATGGGTGGTATCAGTGTTGGTGAGGACAGGGATGAAGGCGATGACGTAGTGCGTGAGATTGCCCCGCTGATGCCGGGGAATAAACCACGCTATCTCATGGGAGTCGGACTTCCGGGACAGATTATTGAAGGAATAGAGTCAGGAATAGACATGTTCGACTGCGTACTCCCGACCCGTATGGCTCGAAACGGTACGCTCTTTACTAGTCATGGAAGGCTGAATATAAGGAATGCGCCGTATCGAAACGACGAAAGACCAATCGATGAAGCCTGCGACTGTCCGGTGTGCCGGAGATATTCGAGGTCGTACCTTTCCCATGAATACAGGGCTGGAGAGCCAGGAGTGCTCGGACTCCTGTCTGTACATAACCTCGCGTATTATAAAAAGCTGGTTACCGAAGCGAGGTCGGCAATTCTGGAGAAAAGATTTTCAACCTGGAAATCTGAAACAATAAATCGCTGGAAGAATAATGACTGAAATTCATAACGGTGGTTTCTGATATACTGTCCCATCGCACAGCATAATGATCAGCATCGATGAAAAATCCGGTGGGGTTGAGATAGAGGTAATCGCAAAACCGAAGTCCTCGAAAAACGCGATTGCCGGATTTCATGACGGTGCGGTGAGGATTGCCATTACCGCTGCTCCGGAGAAATCGAAGGCGAATTCCGCGATTGCGAAGGTTCTGTCAGGCGTCCTGAATGTACCGGTATCAGCAGTGATGCTTGTCTCAGGTGCGAAATCCCGGAGAAAAAAATTCAGGATCGAGGGAATATCCAAGAAGGAAGCTATTGATCTGCTGGGGGTCGATTCACAATGACTCCTGAAATGCGCATAATCGGGGGAACCTGGGGTTCACGGGTTATCAAATCCTGCTCGGGCGGATATCGTCCGACTACCGCACTGGTAAAAAAGAGCCTTTTTGACAGCCTGGCTTCAGGAATCGTGGATTCGCGCTTTCTCGATTTGTTCAGCGGCACGGGAGCAGTTGGAATTGAAGCTTTAAGCAGGGGAGCGGGCAGGGTCGTCTTTGTGGAGAGCGACTGGAGCAGGCTGAAGATACTGCATGAAAACCTTGTTTCACTGGACGCGAGTGATGATGAATACGTGATTATCGGTACCGAATATCTGAAAGCTCTTGAAAAATTAAGAGAAGAAAAAGAAATTTTTGACTTTATATACGTCGATCCTCCATACGGTGAATTTCCCCACGCAAGAATCCTTGGCGACCTTGTCCTTGCGGGTATTCTTTCGGTGGATGGTGTGATAATTTATGAAACACACCGAAAAAACCTGCGCGAACTCCTTGAGGTGATTCCCGATGAATTATATCCTTACAGGGAACGACTTCACGGCAGTACAGCGCTTATAATGTTCAGGTGGCGAAAAGGTTCAGGGCCGGGTGGAAACTGAATGAATTAATAACCTGCTGGAGTACCTGATGAAAGGAATTTATCCCGGTACATTTGACCCTATCACAAACGGACACCTCGACATAATCGAGAGAGCTCGCAGGATTGTAGACAGCCTGGTTGTAGCCGTGGGCAATAATCCGCAGAAGACCTGCACTTTCGATGTCGAGACACGCCTCGCTATGATTCGCGAGATCGTGGGTGATGCGCCGGATGTGGAAGTTATCAGTTTCCAGGGATTACTTGTCGATGCAGCGGTGAATGCAGGCGCTAATGTCGTAATAAGGGGACTTCGGGCTATCAGCGATTATGAAATGGAAGTCCAGATGGCTATAATGAACCGGAGGCTGAACAGCGATATCGAGACGATCATTCTTGTCGCAGACCATCAGTACTCATTTATATCGAGTTCGATCATTAAGGACATTGCCCGTTTCGGCGGTGACATAAGTCAGTTTGTACCGGGGCCCGTGCTTGAGAGATTTAATAATCTCGGAAACGATATTAAGGCGGAAAAATAATGATAGAGTCGCCTGATATTATCTCGCGGCTGAGAAAACTGGTTGAGGACGGAGGTGGCTTCTTCTCGCTCTTCGATCGCTCGCTGGTGAGTCGATCGCGAATGCTGGAGCTGTTCGATATGCTCCAGGAGTCACTGCCGACCGAACTCGATCTTGCAGCCGAAGTTCTAAGTGACAAGGAAAAGGTCCTTGAGAAAGCGGTCGAGGAAGCTGGCCAGGTTATTGATGAGGCTGTTGCACGTGCCGAGAAACTGGTTGATATCGACGCAATAACGCTCGAAGCCAGAAAAAAAGCCGATGAAATTGCCCAGGAAACGGATCAGTATGTTATGGAGCATCTGACAAGGTTCGAAAGTGAACTTGTTAAAATATTAAATGAGGTCAGGGCTGGTATTAAATCTGTCGGCACAGTGGCTGGAAACGACGGGATATCACACTCTGGAGAGCTTGACAACAGCTAATAGCCCGTTTATACTACGCCAGCCTTTGCGAAAGCGAGGGAGATGTCATGGCATTACCAAAATACAAGCAATCAAAATCCAATACCAAGACCAGGCGCAGCTCATGGAAGGCTAAAAGTCCCGAGCTCGGCGTCTGCCCGTCATGTGGACAGGCACGTCCTTCCCATACCATCTGTCCGCACTGCGGCTTCTATAAGGGTCGTCAGTTCAACCCTCGTCGCCGCCCGAAGCGGGAAGAGTAAGGTCAAGGGTGATATTATGAACGAAGAGATTTACGGAAAACTCAAGGGTATCATCGTGGAGCAGCTCGGTGTCAAGGAATCCGAGATCTCTCCCGAAGCCCATTTCGCTGACGACCTTGGTGCCGACAGCCTGGATATCGTCGAGATGATCATGGCCGTTGAAGAGGAATTCAACATCCAGGTCACCGATGATGAAGCTGAAGGACTGCAGAAGGTCCAGGACGTAGTCAAGTTCATCGATGAACACAAGGAAGGCTGATAAAGCCAGGTCGAACATTCAACCTGTACGCGTACCGGAGGACAATGATCCTCCGTTTTTTATTTGCTTCTGATTTTTCTGAGATGCCCCGGTGTTCCTGCCAGAAGGATTACTACCATCGTCGCAAGTATTATCAGGTTAACCGGAAGGATTCGCGTCAGTTCATAAACGACGCCAGTAACGGGAATGGCATATTCCTGGTACAGCAATCCAATAAGAAACCACGACAGAAGAGAGATAAACAGCAGGAACGGTCCGAATCTGCCGTTTCTTCCCCATGCGGCACTCGCGATGCCAGGGTCTATTGATCCTGACTGTTCACGCATGAGTTTGCGTCCCGAAACCAGAAGCACGTCAAGCCCCGAGGTTATCGGGAAGAATATCATTGCGGATACTGTAGCAAGTACAATGTTGAACAGCCGGGTGTCCCCGGTTATCCCTCCCTTATGCATATTTATAAGAATTGCGGCCAGGAAGAAAACAACCACATTCAGAGCGATGAGGAGGAAATTTCGAAGGTTGTACATCATAAACGGGAACCTGGCGTATGCCGCGACCACCCCGGTGGTAATCTCCTTTTCGGACAACGGCGTTGTCAGCAGCATCTCGAGAGCATGAGGATTGTCTAAAGGTGATGGGTAGTTTGCCACGACCTCCATCTGTGATTTCCATCCGGATGTAAAAATTACGAAAATCAGACCGATTGGACCAAGCGTTATCAGAAACATCGAGAAGAAATCATCGGTGCCCACGGGATCGACAACTACCTCCATTACATAAAGGAAAATTACGAAGGGTAAAAATAGAAGGGTGGACCTTGCGTAACGATTGGGATCGAGCAGCTCAAGAAGCTGCATGCGCCTTTTCTGCAGGTCGATAAGGTACTCGTAAAGTGGATTGTCCCCGGGCCTGAAAAGACTGAGAATTAATGACTGACTTCCCGATTTTTCCTTACGGCACATAAACCGTGCTCAGGATCTTCTGGATAATATCCTCGCTCGTGACTTCTTCCGCCTCCGCTTCGTAAGTGAGAAGGATGCGGTGACGCATGACATCGGTAATAACCGCCTTGACATCATCCGGCGTGACAAATCCCCTTCCATTCATGAACGCAAATGCCTTGGCTGTCATTACGAGATATATACTTGCCCTCGGACTTGCCCCGTACTCGATCAGGTAATCGATATCGAGCCTGAATTCCTTTGGTTTGCGTGTCGCGATAACAATATCCAGAACGTATTTCTTGATGTTAGCGTCTACGTATATCCTGTCCACCACGTTCTGCATTTCGACAATCTTCGCCGGCTCCACAACTGGCTTCAGCTCGATTTTCTGACCGGACGTTATGCGGTCGATTATCAGGTTCTCCTCGTTCCTGTATGGGTAGGTGACCTTAACCTTCATCATGAACCTGTCGAGCTGGGCTTCCGGCAGGGGATAGGTGCCCTCGGTCTCAATCGGGTTCTGTGTCGCCATCACAAGAAACGGGTCGGGCAGCTTGAAAGTCTCATCTCCAATTGTGACCTGTTTCTCCTGCATCGCTTCGAGAAGCGCGGATTGGACCTTCGCCGGTGCACGGTTGATCTCATCCGCAAGAACAAGGTTCGCGAACACCGGTCCGAGCCGTATTGAAAACTCGGCGGTCTGGGGATTGTAAATTCTCGTCCCGACTATATCCGCCGGAAGGAGATCCGGGGTGAACTGAATCCTTGAAAAATCCGCCCCGATTGCTGTCGCAAGGGACTTTACTGTAAGTGTCTTCGCAAGTCCCGGGACACCCTCGAGCAGAATATGTCCCCTGCATAACAGGCCGATTATGAGCTTGAGGATCATGTCATCCTGCCCGACGAGTATCCTCTTTACCTCGTCAAAAATACTCTGGACGGTTGGTTGGTAGCTTTCACATTCACGACCAAGCGCTTCAATATCCTTTGAAATTCCGCTTGTTGGCGATGGCATAACCGGTATATCTGTCATTATTTCACCCTGTTTACTATTCAAGTTTAAGCATTAAATCTTATTAAATCCTGTACATAATTTCACTGTTTTGTTTGCTGCCACGAAGGTGTGATACCAAGAAGGACATCAGCTACACGATCCTTGACTCTCCCGATATCAGTTGCTGTTGGACGGGATTTTGCGAACTTCACCCAGTCACAGTCGTTCATCAGGCCGAATACTCCCTTGGCCCGGTTATCGAGTCTCTGCCTTCTCACAAACTCCATTTGTATTTCGAACGTTGTCGTGTCCCGTGTCGATACAGTATACCTTTTAAACAGGTATTTCCGCAGGACGTCATCTACTTTATCGTAATAAGCCTTTACGGCTTCTTCGTCGTTTTCATCGGGAAGCGTAAGCCCCGCGATCTCCTCATACGCGGCCTGTTCCGGAGATTTGAATATCGAAGTTTCCAGCACATGCTCGGTTTTCGGTTTTTTCTTCCTCAACCTGAACCATGCCACAATCAGTGCGGCAAGAAAGGCAACCAGCAGAATTACTATGAGGATTTTCCACGGGAACCTGAATTCACTTTCAATGATGCCGCTTGCGGGACGGGGCGCGTCATCATAGACCTCGATTGAAACAGGATCGATTTGAACCACTTCATCGCTGTCCTCAAAACTAATCCTGAACGGACCAATCTCATACTCGCCCTCTTCGTCGGCCGTGTATGTCGCGGAAAATGTCCTGTTGTAGGATGTCACTCCATTGATGGAGGTCATCTGGACGCCCTGGCTTCTGCCACCGTTCGACAGTGTTACACCATCCGGTGTGGGAAATGCAGGTATCAGGGGAGAGACGTTCTCATCACTGGTTATGGTCAGGATAATCTGGAAAGTTGATCCCGCACGTATAAGTCGGGGATTGACCTCTGCCACCCCTGTTATTTCTGCATAGGCGGAGGACTGCAGCAATAATATTAGTAGTATACTCAGGAATATTCCGATACTTATTCTTGATGACATCTTTATCATATTCTCGACTGATCTCTGCTGGATGGTATGACTCTCAAATATCGAGTTGGTTCGGTTATTTAACACCCGATATCCCGGATCGATCATAAATGATGCTATCATAATGCCGACAGGATAGGCAATCCTGAAAATTTATGGCTAAAATGAGGTTTTTAACCCACTGTTACGGCTTGACGGATGCGCTATAATATGCTATAATACGCTTTACTTGGACGACAATGGCAAACCCGTCGCGAGGCGGGGACGCAAAGCCGAGGGCCTCTCTGAGGCGGCCGGGCTGCCGAACCGAGTTCGCTTGGATATCAACCGAACCCCCGGCAGCATTGCCGGGGTTTTTATTTCCCCGATTAGTTCGGCACTCGCTCCGGGGATGGTGCGAGTTGACCAGCGTTTGTAATGCGGAGGTGATATAAACCGGACTATTGATTTAAATCTAATTCCTCTATACCAGAATCATTTACTTTTCTTTCTGAAAGGAGGACGGTATTGAGCAGTAATATTTCGGGTACATCCCGAAATCCGGAAAACGAAAATAAAAAATCTGGTTTTGACAGCATACTTATGGTGCCCTTTGGCTCCATGTTTGATACGGTCGTAGGACCACTATGCAGTGACTGAAATCGATTCATAGCGTACAGCGTCCCGCTCCTGGTCGGGACGCTACGCAATTTTAGTCATTTAAGTTAACGTGCTTGTAACTCAGGCCTGGCTTTCAGCCCTGATCGATGTCAGCGCCTTCACTTCTTGCTCGCCCAGTTTCTTTATCTGCCCGGGCTTCAGGTCATATACCTTTACCGGCCCGTGTTCGATTCGTATCAGCCTCTGAACCCTGTACCTGATGGTCTGCATCATCTCCCGTATCTCACGTTTGCGTCCCTCGCCCAGGATTATCTCCAGCCAGTATCCGGGGCTAGGATGTTCGTCATCGATCGGCTGAGGTCCCATACGTGCTACGCTCAGCGCTTTCACGATGTAGTCCCTGAACTTAAGTCCCCGACGAAGTCTTGCTATGTCCCACTCCATGGGCCAGCGATCGATTAGCACCCGGTACTTTTTCTCGATCCCGTGCGAGGGATGCGTCAGGGTCTGCAGCAGGTTACCGTCGTTCGTCAGAATCAACAATCCTTCACTGTCGAGATCGAGCCGTCCGGCAGGTACGACACCTTCCGGAATATCATATTCATCGATAAGGTCCTTGATCGAAATCCTCCCATGCGGGTCGTCCATCGTTGTCACGACACCGGGAGGCTTGTACAGCTTATAATAGTCCAGCGGTGGCAGTTCGAGAGGTTCCCCGTCAAGATGTGCCGTATCTGATCTGGGCTTGATCTGCTTCCACAGTTCTGTACATACCTCGCCGTTAACCATAATTCGTCCTGACGCGATCATCAGGTCGGCCTCGCGACGGCTGGATGCGCCACACCTTGCGATGTACCGATTCAGACGCATCTCGTTTTCAGCTTTATCATTCATCGAACGTAAACAGTTTTCCCATCAGCCCAGACAACTGCAATATCGGATGATTTTATCTCCCAGAGCAGCCTGGAGTAAATATCCCTTGTTACATAACTAATATCCGTTTCAGGTTTCGCCAGAATGAAATCAGCGCAGGAATTTTCACGCATGTCGCCAACCATTTCCTCCATTCCAAGAGCTTCTGCGGGATTTACAGTGACCATCCTGAGAACTTCCTCCGCCGTAAAATTGTCGGTGCGTGATGTGATGCCTCTCTGCATCAGCACCATCCTTCTCATTTCCTCGAAAAGATCGTACGATTCCCCGCTCGCCGGGCTGTCGATTCCGATACAGATGTTGAATCCCATTTCGTTCCATGTCGAAACCCCGGCGACCCCGACTCCAAGTTTCGCGTTGGATGTGGGGCAGGTGACAAGACTGCATCCACGAGCCTTCAGAACCTGAAGGTCTTCATCTGTCAGATGTACACCGTGAACAACAAGCGTGCGTGGTGTGAGGATTCCCAGTTCATCGAAATACTCGACCGGCGAGCAGTTTCGACCCGGTTTCGGATACCTTACGAATCTCCTTACGATACCGAACCTTCCGGTTCCCTTTTTAAAAAATTCTACTTCTTCTGCCGATTCAGCGATATGTGTCGACACCGGAAGATTGTGCTTTTCAGCAAGCTCCATCGCCATTTTCGCCATCGGAGACGTTACCGTATACGGCGCATGAGGAGCGACCCCGATCCGGTTTTGTGGCTGAGATTTTTCAATAAGGTTCCTGATTATTTTCCTGTGACGTTTGATACTTGCCGAAAGAAACAGCGTGCCAAGCCCGAATACCTCGTAGAAGAACACTCCCTTCATACCGTGTTCCAGCATCGCGTCGAGTCCCCACGTGAGGTAATGCTGTTCCCCGGTTGTCGTTATTCCGTGCCTGAACGACTCCTTTACTCCCTGTGATGCACTTCGTCGACACTCCGCTTCCCTTTTGTCGATCCCGAGTGGCATTATGTGCTTTGAGAGCCACGTGAAAAGATCGGCGTCATCCGCAAGCCCGCGGAACTTCGTCAGAACAAGGTGAGCGTGCGCATTTACGAACGCGGGCAACAGAATCCCGGATGGGTGATCTATAATTTTAATATTCTTCGGAAGCTCACTTTTCCGGCAGACTTTTTTAATTTTTCCATCGTCGACAATGACCGCGCCATCATCGATGGGCGGTGAGATCATCGGGACTACCGTCCCGGCACATATTGCATACTCTTCAGGCATGTAGAATATTCTGGTAAAGGCTCAGTCTTTTCACCGGTTTGAAACCCGCAGCTTCTATGACACGTTTGACCTCAGCTTCATTTGACTTATATGACGCTCCCGCTGCAGATACAACGTTTTCCTCCATCATCGTGCTTGAAAAATCGTCAGCTCCGAATCTCAGGGCCACCGATCCCACTCGAAGTCCCTGTGTGATCCACGAAACCTGGTGGTGTGGGATGTTATCCAGTATCAGGCGGGCTGCCGCCTGTAACCTCAGGTACTCTATGCCACCGAGCGGCTCAATTTTCCCCTCGAGCGATGTATTGGCGGGCTGAAGGGTCCATGGGATAAACGCAGTGAAGCCGTCGGTCTCATCCTGAAGGTCCTGTATCCAGAGAAGATGCTGGAGCCTTTCGTCAACAGACTCCCCGAATCCGATGACCATGGTTGCAGTTGTTTTAAGCCCGATCTTGTGCGCGGTGCGACATGTCACGAGCCATTCCTGTCCGGAGCATTTTTTTCTGCAGATTTTTTTTCTAGTCGGCTCGATGAGAATCTCGGCCCCGCCGCCGGGAAGGCTGTCAAGCCCGGCTTCTATCAGTTTCCCCATAATCTGTTCGGCTGATTTCCTGTATAACTTGCTGAACTCCACGATCTCCGGGGGCGAAAACGCATGGATATGGATAAGAGGAAACCTGGCTCTTATGGCTTTTAAAACATCGGTGTAATAGTTGAACGGAAGATCGGGGTTATGCCCGCCCTGGAGAAGAATTCCATCACCACCTGCATCTACCGTTTCAGATACTTTCTGAATGATCTCGTCGACTGATAACGTCCACGATTCCGGATGCCCCGGCGGACGGCTGAATGCGCAGAAACTGCACTGCGATATGCATACGTTCGTGTAATTGATGTTACGATCGACCTGGTACGTCACCCGGTCGGGCGGGTGGATCATACATCGCATCTCGTGCGCAAGCTTCCCGAGTTCCCAGATATCCGGTTCTTCACTCAGTACCCATCGCGCTTCACTGGTGTTCAGCCGTTCGCGATTCCTGACTTTTTTTCTGATTACACTGATCATGAGGCGTCTATCTTTTTCGCCATCGTCATGAATTCTCTCTCACCGGCCATCTCCCTTGGCCCATGCATGTACACGAGATTCGTCCTGAGGTACCTGTCGACGATATCATGTGAGAACCCGTAACTCTCCGCAAGCTCTCCTGAGAACTCGTGCAGGTGAAGAAGGCTCCAGTCACGCGCATCTTTCAGTTCATCCTTAAGCTCCGCGGCTATATCCCCGTTCCTCGCGATCCATCTCGCGAAAGTGAACGGATGGTTTGTCACTTCACGCCACCACTCTCCGAGGTCCGTGTATGGAGGATGAACGGTCTCACCGCTCGTAATCTTAAGTGCCGAATCGCCGATAATCAGCCTTCCCGTCTTATGTTTGAGCTGTTCAATTTCGGGAGGTTCTTCGTCTTCAGGCATAAGGTACGTGCAGGGAGTATTGGACACGTTATCCCTTAAAACCTTCAGAAGGAGGTTGCTGGTCCTGCTGGCCGGATCGAGCCAGATCTTTTCAAGGTCCTCAACTTTTCCATTCTGAAACAGGGCTACGCTTGCTACAGCCCCCCGACAGGCTATTGCAATATCGGGCACAGGTACGAAATTCGGATTGTCCAGAAGGCACGCTATCGATACAAGCGCACAGTCAATCTCGCCTTCTTCGAGCATACCGATCAACTCAGACGGGACAGAGCGAATGATGTCATGCTTGCCACCTGTTTTTCCGTTCTGCAGGGGCCATACAAGCGGTTCCGCATTGAGGAAGGATACCGCCCCAAGTTTCGGTTTACCCGTCATGTGGATGTCCTCTCCTTGCTGCCTGATGAATGTGCACGATGAAACGCATTTCGCCTGAATGGAACAAGACCGCTTTCCTCGATGATATGTTCCATGCGACCTGCAGTCATACGCCTGGGTGCTGCGCTTCCGGCCTCGTGCATTACATCCTCCTGCCCGATTGTCCCATCCATGTCGTCCGCTCCCGAAACCAGTGCAAGCTGTGCAAGTCTTATGCCAAGAGCTCTCCAGTATGCCTTGATGTGCGGGATGTTGTCGAGCATCAGTCGCGCGATTGCGATCTGCCTGATATCGAGCGTACCGTCGGGTGGTGATGCCGCCCGTGAAAGCTTGTTGTTCCCATGCAGGTAGGGAAGCGGGATATGGGCTACCACTCCATTCGTTTCATCCTGTAGTTTTCTGAGCCTTATCAGATGGTTGATCCGGTGCTCGGATGATTCAATGTGGCCGTGCAGCATTGTCGTGTTGGATGGAATCCCAAGCTTGTGCGCGATCCTGTGAACTTCAAGCCATTCATCAGCAGTTGCCTTGCCGGGGCATATCTTTGTTCTGATATCCTCGTCGAAAATTTCAGCTCCACCACCGGGAATCATTCCAAGGCCGGACAGCTTCAGCTGTCTTAATATGGTCTCGACCTCCAGCTTTTCGCGCTTTGCCAGTGCATGTATCTCAACAGCGGTAAAGGCCTTTATTACCGATTTTGGAAATGCGTTCCTGAATGCAGCCAGTAGGCTGAGAAAATAATCCATGTCCAGATCGGGATTGACTCCGCCGATGATGTGAATTTCATCAACATTGTTTACCTCAACACGGTTAACGGCTTCCTCCGATGAGAGTACATATGCGTCCGGATCATCCGACGTTCTGTGATATGCGCAGAATTCGCACCGGGACACGCAGATATTGGTGTAATCCACATGGGCGTTGACAATGTAACCTGTGCGTTTCCCGTGCATGTTCGTTCGGACGTGATTCGCGAGAATACACACCGTGTGAAGGTCTGGTGTTTTTTCCAGTACAAGGCCGTCCTGCCCGGACAGCCTTTCGCCTGCCCGGATTTTTTCGATAACCTGGTCCAGCATCGGATCGATCGGAATTATTTCGCCCGGATTAGTCAATTATCCCCCGATGTCAGTCTATTCTTCATCGAACAGGCAGTGATACACTGTCGCTTCCCCGATACCGGTTACATCCAGTTCCACATCGGGAACGGGAAGACTCAGCACATCATCGTTAAGAACCTCTATACCTTCATCTCCAAGGAAATCAACGAGCGATAAGTGAAAATCCCAGTCCTCGGTTCTGTATGGCACATTCTGTTCGGAATAATTAATGCCATTGGTACCATCTTCTATAGTTTCTCTTGTGAAACGGATTCGGGCGTAGGGTCCTATATGGCTTATTTCTAAAAGGGCGTGATAACACATTCCACCAAGTCGCTTTATCAGAAGCTTGAATCCATCACTCGATGTAACACCAATGTAATGCCCCGGATGAAGCAGAAATGCGATTACTGTAGCGCTGCCATGAACAAGGTCGGTCTGGTTGCGAATCGGCCAGTCCGAGAATTTCTCTCTGAACAGGTTCTCGTAGGCTGCCGACCTTTCGGGCCCTTCTTCCCACGGATTAAGAATCCGGGACCTGTAAACCGCGGTAATTAAATCGTCAATATCCTCGAATATCCGGTTGTTACACATAGCTAAGTCTATTGTAGCCCTATGTTTTCAATAATTGGAGTGTTTACGGAGAAAAGTACGCTTATATAAAGGACGATGCTTATCACCCCGTTAAATGTGAAAAATGCGATACCGATACGCTCCGGGTCACCGGGTCTGGCGATTGCATGCTCGATAATCAGCAGGATAAAAACAACGCCCAGCGCGATCCAGAAGACAACACTCAGTTTCGCCAGTAATCCGAAAATAGCAAGTGATGCGATCGCCAAAAGATGCATGATTCGCGCAGACCATAATGCGCCCGTAACCCCGAATTTGGCGGGGATACTGAAAATGCGATTTTTCATGTCGAAATCGATGTCCTGGAGTGCGTAAACGACATCGAATCCCGCAACCCACAAGGTAACGGCGATCGCGAGCGGGATCGGGACCCATGACCAGGCCCCGGTGACCGCAATCCATGCCCCAACCGGCGAAATAGCGAGTGCGGCTCCCAGCCAGATGTGCGTGAGCACTGTGAAACGCTTGCTTGCCGAATAACTCAGAAGAAAGGCGAGCGTAGGTATGCTCAAAATCAATGGAAGGGGACCGAGGTACCAGCATGCTGCTATGAAGATAACCGAACAGACCGCTACAACGATCAGGGCGTCTATGGGACGCGCTCTTCCGGACGGGATCGACCTGTGCGAAGTTCTTGGATTTTTTGTGTCTATGTCCCTGTCGAGGTACCTGTTGAAACTCATCGCTGCCGTCCGTGCTGTAATCATGCAGACCAGTATCGCGAGTAGAGTGTCGAGCCGGTAGCCTCCGGTTGAAACAAACGCAAGGTGTGCGGATGCGAGTGCGAACGGAAGCGCGAACACTGTATGAGCTATCTTAATGTCACCAAGGATCGCGGTAACCCGCGATATCCCGTCAGGCGTTGCAGCAATTCCGGATGAGTGAGTGTTTTGAAAGTCTGAACCCATTGGTTATTCAAGAGCCCATCTGACGTTTAACTCCGAATCGAGTCCCAGATGGTCGAGTATTCGTGCCACCACGCTGTCAATCAGGTCGTCTATATTTTCGGGTTTATGGTAAAAACTGGGACTCGCCGGGATAACCATTCCACCGGCATCCGTGAACCTGAGCATGTTTTCTATCATAGCCCGTGAGTATGGCATCTCCCGAAGCACCGCTATCATTTTCCTTCTTTCCTTCAGGTGGACGTCCGCGGCACGGTCGAGAAGGTTCGTGCTGACGTTATTGGATATCCTACCAAGCGTTCCGGCAGTGCAGGGGACTATCACCATCCCGTCGGTAGGATAACTTCCGGACGCTATAGGGGCGGTGAAATCCTGGTACCCGTAAAGGTTGATCGTCTCCCCGTGAAAATATCGCAGCACCTGGTGCTCGACCTTGTCCAATGGTTTGAAGCTGAGCGGCTGCAGTTCGTGCGGAATCACCTTCATCGCGTGGCGTGAGAGCACAAGATGGATTTCCGCATCGAACTGGCAGAGGATCGAAATCAGGCGCTGCGCGTAGATTACCCCACTTGCTCCCGTTATTCCGACTACTATTCTCTTCATCGCGAATCACTTCTTTCTTGCCCTTACCAGGTGGGCAATCCCGAATGTCATTCTCTTCCACTCTATGTCCGTGAAACCTTTTTCTTCAAGTATGGCCCCGAATTCGTCGGTGGTGTAAAAATCATTGCTTGAATCCCGAAGGTACGTATATGCTTCCGTTCCGGATACAAGATTCCCGATAAGTGGAACCAGCCCGTCAACGTACCACCTGACCGGGGCGAACGTGATGCCACCCCTGAAAAATTCCAGGATATTAACCGTTGCGCCCGGTTTCAGTACGCGGTGAATCTCGTTAAGACCTTCATGAATATTTGCATAGTTCCTTACACCGAATGCCACCGATACAAGGTCAAACTTTTCGTCCGGAAAATTCAGATCCAGCGCGTCACCCATAAGGAACTCCACGCGTCTTGGATATGGAGCGCCAAGCTCCGCGACATGTGACCTCGCCGCATCAAGCATTGCCACTGAAAAATCGATTCCTATTACGTAGCCCCTGAATTCTTTAAGCTCGGTCAGGAATCCCAGCGCGACATCTCCGGTTCCTGTGCAGATGTCCAGTATCAGGCCGCGTTCCGGAAGCTCTGCACCGTGGATAAGCTTACGTCGCCACGTCGAGTCCTGGCCGCAGCTCAGCAGTCGGTTGAGGAACTCGTACCTGTCGGCAATCGACGTGAACATCGAACCGATCTTCTTCGGGTCTTTTCCCAACTTATCCGTCATTCAGGAAAAATCCTCTTCCACTCCTTGTCCACTTTCGAGAGTATCTCCTCGTCCATTTCTATTCGTTCGGGCCATGGACGGGTGTGGCCTTCCTCCGGCCATTTCTCGGTTGCGTCAAATCCCATCTTGTTTCCGAAATGCGGAAACGGGCACGCGTGGTCGAGTGCATCCCTCGGCCCCTTGCTGATAAGAGTATCCCTTTCAGGTTCGCAGTGATTTCCCATTACCCACAACACTTCTGACAGGTTCTGGACATCCACCCACTCGTCCACAACGACTATAAACTTCGAGAACATCAGCTGCCCGAGACCCCATATCGAGTTCATGACCTTGAAAGCGTGACCGGGGTATCGTTTTTTGATTTTCACGAAAACAAAGTTATGAAAAATCCCCTCTGCGGGAAGCGAGTAATCGATAATCTCCGGTACTACCACCTGGATCAACGGAAGGAATATTCTCTCCGTGGCCCAGCCCATGTAGTAGTCCTCCATCGGTGGCGGTCCAACGATGGTGTGAGGATATACCGGGTCCTTCCTGTGAGTGATCGCTGTTACATGAAACACCGGGTACTCGTCCCTGAGCGAATAGAAACCCGTATGGTCGCCGAACGGTCCCTCCGTACGTCTCTCGCCCGGCTCAACATATCCCTCGATCACAAATTCCGATTCGGCGGGAACGTTAAGGTCGCAGGTCCTGCATTTTACGAGTTCGACGGGTTGTCTCCGGAGGAATCCCGAGAACAGGTACTCGTCTATTCCCTCCGGAAGTGGCGCGGACGCTGAATACGCAAGCGCCGGATCTCCTCCGAGCGCAACCGCCACATCCATACGTTTTCCGGCCTTCAGGTAATCATCAAGATGACTGCTCCCGCCGTGGTGAATATGCCAGTGCATGCCGGTTGTGGTCTTATCGTACACCTGCATCCGGTACATCCCGACATTCCTTACTCCGTCATGCAGTCTTTTGCTGATTACCTGTGGCAGTGTGAAAAACTGACCGCCGTCGCCGGGCCAGCATTTGCATACGGGAAGCTCGTACAGGTCCGGCTCATTCATGATCACTTCCTGGCATGCCCCGGATTTCACGACTTTCGGTGGATACTTTGTAAGTTCAACAAGCTGTGGGATTTTTTTAAGCTTATCGATCAATCCGGACGGAATTTCAGGTTTTATTAATGACCTTATTCTCGATGCAATCTCTTCGACATCATCAACGCCAAGTGCCCAGGCGATTCTCTTCCTGCTGCCGTACTGATTCACCAGTACAGGGATTCCGCACGGCTTATTTTCACCTGTCCTTATTACATTCTCGAAAAGCATCGCACGTCCGCCGCCGGGCGATTTCATCATCCTGTCGGCCCATGCGGTTATCTCGAGTTGCGCCTTAACCGGCTCTTTAATCCGGACAAGTTCGCCGGCTTCATCAAGGCGGGATATGAATTCTCGAAGGTTTCTGTACATCGCGTTCCCGTAATTACCCTTAATATAGTACCGAAACGTAAATCATACCAGATTCATCGTGGCCAGTTCGCCATATTACCTTATTTGCATGCGTCCTGTGGTTATATTTCTGAGTTGGTACTATAATCACGTTTCTATCTTTTAATATCTGGGGGAACGAAGTGAATTCCAAGGACCTGGAGAGTAATCTCCTCGAGTTAATCAGAAGAACATCCACAGTCCTTCCACCGGATGTGGTGGATGCGCTGAAAGCCGGTTACAGGCGTGAAAAAGCTGGCACCGCTGCAAAGACAGCGTTCAAAAGCATGCTGTCGAGTACCGAATTGTCGCTTCGCGACAGTGTCCCGCTTTGCCAGGACACAGGTGCGCTCGTATGGCACATTCATTATCCCGATGGAGAGCCACTGCTTGCCGTGGAGAAAGCCATCGAGAAAGCGATCGCGAAGGCAACCGGTAAATATTTCCTTCGGCCGAATGCAGTCGATTCCATCTCAGGGAAGAACTCGGGAAACAACCTGGGCGAAGGTGCCCCTGTGCTTTACTTCCATCCGTGGAAGAAGAAGTCGTGGGAATTCAACCTGATGCTCAAGGGTGGGGGATCGGAGAACTGTGGTATCCAGTACAAGCTTCCCGACGGCAAACTCAATGCGGGACGCGACCTTGACGGTGTTTACAAGTGTGTTCTGGATGCGGTCTGGCAGGCCCAGGGCAAGGGCTGCGGACCGGGAGTTATTTGCGTCTGCGCCGGCGGCAATCGCGACACCGGAATGGCGTTCGCAAAGCAGCAGGCCATGAGGAAACTCGACGATAAAAATCCTGATCCCGAACTTGCAAAACTTGAAGCGAAACTTACCCGCGACTGTAACAAGCTCGGTATCGGCCCGATGGGTTTCGGGGGAAAGACAACCGTACTTGGTGTCAAGATCGGTGCGCTTCACAGGCTTCCCGCATGCTACTTCGTCTCGATTGCATACATGTGCTGGTCGTGTAGAAGATGCACAATGGTCATCAGCGGAGACAGGGTGAAATACGTGCAGTGATCATAAGGATCACCTGCGTTAATAAAGGGGATAACGATGATTAGAATAGATCTACCAACTGACGAAAAAACTATCAGGTCACTTAAAATAGGTGACGAGGTGCTTCTTAACGGGACAATTGTCACCGCACGAGATGCTGCACACAAGTACATGATCTCGGAGAAACCAAAGGATCTGGAACCTCTTTTAAAGAATGGAGTAATTTACCATTGCGGCCCGATTGTTAAAAACGAAAAGGGTGTGTGGAGCATTGTCTCCGCCGGTCCGACAACGAGTATCCGCGAGGAACCCTACGAGGCGGATATTTTCAGAATCTACAAGGTTCGCGCAGTTATCGGTAAGGGTGGTATGGGTCAGAAAACGCTCGATGCCTGTAAGAAGTACGGTGCGGTCTACCTTCATGCAACCGGTGGTTGCGCCGCTGAAATCGCGTGCGCAATGGAAGAGGTACTCGAAGTCAGGAAGCTTGAATTCGGGACTCCCGAGGCGTTCTGGGTGATCCGGGTGAAGGATTTTCCATGTACCGTGACGATGGATTCGCATGGGCAGAGCCTTCATGAAAAAGTGCTGGATGACTCACTGAGGAATCTGAAAAAACTAACGGTTTAAAATTCCATATTGTCTGGTATAACCGAAGCGGGCAGTTGTCCGCTTTTTTTTATTGCGAAGACAACATCACGTCGGCCAGCTCCCAGTCGGTGAATTCCTCGTAAATTGTCACCGGGGTTCCATCGGGACAGGCCGACCATAAAATATCGACAACTTCGTTTTCAACAGCGATGCTTCCGTTTGTGACAAGCATCTGGCCACCACCATGAATCCCTATCCCGCACCCCAGAGCAGT
>Ga0272443_10002780_pt1 | contig 21656 bp, 20 predicted proteins | sample SSMAcet12_FD_193581 | JGI IMG/M metagenome (GOLD analysis project Ga0272443, IMG submission 193581) | Marine sediment archaeal communities from Little Sippewissett salt marsh, Falmouth, MA, United States - SSM-Acet-12 | ecosystem: Environmental > Aquatic > Marine > Wetlands > Sediment ... | reverse complement strand
GGCGCCGTGTAGAAGCCCGCCGGATTGTTCACGAGGGAGGAAAAGGTATCCGTCAGTGCCACGTGCCGGCCGCCCAGCGCCGCGTCCCTTGGCGAAAGCAGTTCCACCGACGGTTCAACCGCCTGCAAGTTGAATGTGACCGCACAGAGCGCAAGTATGGTAATGAGTGCCGTTTTTCGCATTGAATGCATGCTGTCCCCCGTTTTTTATGATCCGAGATTTACTATGTCATTAAGATCATCAGTTGTAAAACCCGCTTCCTGCAGGTAGTATGCAGTTTGTTGCTGCCACGTTCCGGTCTTATTTGGATTGCTGAATCCTGCATTTGAGAAGTCCTCATTCTCAATATCGATATTGTTAATAATCAGAATTGCCGCTGCCGTTACAAGGTAGTCTTCCTGTGTAATGTCATCCTTCGTATCCGGATCACCATCAGCCAGAGCCATTGCATCAACAGCGTTCTGCAGCATTGGATCGTTGATGGTATTGAGATAATCATTTATAGAAGCAGATCCCGACTCTATCTCATCGAAGTCTGCCAGAGCATCCTGCACCGCTTCATTCAATCCCGAAGCCCCTACCGCAAGCTGCGAGGCGAGGTACTGTACATCCGGGTCGGAGCTGTCCTTGATCGCGTTGTAGGCATCCGCCATGGCGTCGGTGTCGCCGCTGCCCAGCACACCCTCCGCATAGGCTATCTTCTGAGCGTCTGAGAGGTTGGATGGGTCGCGCTGTGCCCAGCTCAGGGGGCTGAAGGTAAACATCTGTTCACAGGAGCCGAGCAGCAGAATGAGGAGGACCACAAACAGCGCTCCTCTCACTATTTTTCCGGCACCGCTCTTCGTATCTCTTTTTCTATTCATGAAAAGTCCTCCTTCTTCTATTTCGGCGGGCTGACCGTCAGTCTTGAGTCTAACAGTCACAACCGCGAATATCGGGCCGCCCGTCAGTCTTGAATCAAACCGCTGGCGGTCAGTCTTTTTCCGCTCCTCCCGCCATGGAAAAAACGGGCGGAATTCCGCCGGAATCCGCCCGTCTGTTGTCAAACCGTCCGCGTTCTTTTTTTTAGAAACGGATCGCGGCTTCCAGTGTAAATCCTTCGTTGGGCTGTACGCCGGCATATCTTCCCATCTCCCGGACGAAGTAGGAGGCATTCAGGTCCAGGAAGAGCAGCTTGGCACCCAGGCCGAAGGTGGCGTAGCCCTGGTTAATACCAGCGCGGACCTTCAGAAGGCGGAATACTTCGGCCTCCATACCCATGTGAACTCCGGTCCAGAAGGAATCCTCCTTCGCATCCTCAGCCTGGTAGAAGGTCTTGCGGTACTCCATGTGGAAGACCGGGTCGAAGAGGAACGATGGCAGCAAAAAGCTGTCGGGATCGTAGGCTGCTCCGAAGCTTATGACCATCGGGATGATGTAGGTCTCGGCCACATCCGCGCCGCCGCCGTCGAACTGAAAGGCCTGATCGAGGGAATCGGCGGTGAACTCGGTATACTCCAGAGTGGTGCCGCCTATGTCCCGGGCAGCTACCCCGACCGACCATTTTCCGAGCTCGATAATGGTTCCGAAGTCGAATGCCAGTCCCGAACCGCTGAGAACCGGGAACTGCGGGTCTCCGCCGGCGCTCGCGGCGCTGGCGAACTCAACGATGGCTACATCCCGGGCTTCGGTCCGCAGCATGTAGCGCAGATCGCCACCGATGTAGGCTGTCAACGGACCGAGACTGAGCGGCAGTGCGTAGCCGCCGATGATCGCGTAGTCCATGATCGCGTCGATGGCAGTACCCAGGGCAGTCTCGCCCCGGCCGTAAAAGTCGGCATTTGCCACAAATCCGAGTCCGAGTCCGTTGCCCACCAGGCCGATCCCTGCGGTTCCGGCGCCGCCAATACCGTTCCCGGTGATGAGGGGCGACATAGCCAGAATGGCGTCCTCGATCTCCGTATCCGATTCGGCATTGGCGATGGTCTCGAAATTTTCGATATCACCTTCGCCGGGGATGAAAAAAGAGGTCCCCGTAGCCGAGAGCAGGGTGAAGCTCCCGCCGTCCCGGGCGAATCCCGCCGGGTTGGTGAACAGCGAATTGTATCCGTGCGCAACCGCGGTGAAAGAACCGCCCTGCCCTATCACCTCTGGAGTGACCGGGGCGAACACGGCGCTGTCGATGATATCCCCTTCCGCCGCGGCGGCGCTGAAGATCGTAAAAGTCAGTATGGTAAAAATCAATAGTATCTTCTTCATGTACTCCTCCCTGTCAGCTCACGTCGAATCCGGCCAGTTCGAGCAGGTTCTGTGCTCCGTCGTAGTAGGTAATGGTGCCGTCGAATGCTTCTGTGGGATCCTGGTTATTCGTAAAACTACCACCTGTATATACTGCATATAATGCTGAAGTATCTGTAGTGTAACCATCGGTAACATCACCATCGGAAGCATCCAGTGCCGCGATGATAGCAATCCCCGCCGCCGCGCGGTTGAGGGTATCGCCGATATCAGCGCTGCTCATAAAAGGTACCTGCTCCTCGGCAACAACCGGTGAGCTGAGAGAATCACCGAATTCAAGATAGGCTTCTCCGGCCTCGACCAGCGCCGCCACCATTGCGTCGAATTCGGGCTGTGAAAGTCCGGCCGGCAGCAGCGCTTTGATAAAAGCCTCCGGATCGCTCGAGGTCCCTTCATCGATGGAGCTCAGCACGCCCGCCACATTATCGACTACTTTTCCGGCAATATCGTTGCCGGCGATTGCCACTTCGCCGATAAGAAGTGCCGCTTTCTGCTCTGTTTCGCCGGAAGGCGAAGAACCGGAACCCGGATCATATATCGTCTTCAAAGCGGTGTTCACATCCCCCGCGTTGCTGTCATCTATTGCATCTCCGTCCAGGTAGTCCTCCACGTCGGAGATGAATCCGTCCGGATCGGTGGATGCCTTATCGTTCAGTTCACTGGATGAGGGCACTTCCGGCTTGTCCAACTGCATGAAGAGGTTGCCGGTGCAACCGCTCATGAGCAGGAGGACAGCCAGGACAGCTCCCGCCAGTACTGCTGTTTTTCGCATTTCTGCCTCCTCGTATATCGTATGATGCGCTTCATCGCTCAATATTGACTTATTTACTATTTTTCATATTTTAGTATAACACATGGCGGTCTGAAAAACAAACCGCGGTGCTGCATTTCGCGCATCTTTCAGTATATCACGATCAGTTTATTTTAACAGGAAAGTCAGTCTGAGAAACCATTAAATCAGAGATCCGATCAGGAAGCCGCCGGCCATTCTATCGATCGCTGCCGGCAGCAGGCTCCCGCGCACCCCCTGGCGGTCGGCTTGCGTCTCAGCGGCACCGGAGCCTGCCCCGGGCCCGCCGGTCCGCTTCGACACCGCTTCGAAGGGGAGGTCCACCCGCAGGTAGTTCCCGGAGAGGCTGCTCCAGTATTTTTTCCCGTCAATTATAACCGGCTCCTCCGGCAGCACTTCGACTTCCCGGCCTATCCAGCGGGCGGCATACTCATCGTGCAGACGGTCTGCCAGTTCCCGCAGCACCGCGGCCCGCTCACCGGCGATCCGTTCGGGTACCCGGTGTTTAGCCCGGTAGAGCTCCGTCCCCGGCCGCGGCGAGAAGGGAAAGACATGCAGCGCGGCGAATCCGAGCTCCCCGATCAGGGAGCGGGTGGCTTCGAAGTCATCGTCCGTCTCCCCCGGGAGCCCCACGATGACATCCGCTGCCAGGAAGGGATCATCCTTGGCCCGCCGGAGGCCCTCAACCACCGCACGGACCCGATCGGCTGTATAGGGACGGTAGACCGCCTTGAGGATACGGTCGGAACCGCTCTGTACGGGAATGTGAAAGTGCGAACATATCCGTGGGTCCGAGACAGCCTCCAGCAGATCGTCGCCGATCATCTCCGGTTCGAGACTCGACAGGCGAATACGGCAGGATGCAATCGGACCAGGCTGATCCAGCAGACGGCGGATCAGCTGCGGGAGCCGGAAACGGCGGTCGGCGGGATCCTGGTAGGCAGTGACGTTGACCCCGGTGAGTACGAGCTCCCGGTATCCGGAATGAGCGAGGTGCTCCGCCCGGGCGATGACCTCGTCCGGCGGCAGGCTCACCGAAGCTCCGCGGGCCAGCCTGACCCGGCAGTAGGCGCACTGGTGATCGCAGCCGTCCTGGATTTTCAGGAAGGCCCGTGAGTGGAAGCTGTAGGTGTCGGCGTCGAAGCGGAAAATTCCGTGGCTGTCCGCTTTTTCCCCGAGAAATCGGTCGATGCAGCCCCTGACCGCGGCCGCGATGCTTGTCGGCACTGCAGGATCGCCGGCTTCCGAGGAACCTCCCGATCCGGCCGACCCTGCCGACCCGCCGGCGTCCGGAAACCCGATCGAACCGCCGGCGAGCTCCGCCTCCACGCATTCCGCCAGACCGAGGAGCTGGTACTTCCGGTCGTGACCGAGAACGACCACGTTGGGGGCCAGTTCCCGCAGCACCGGAGCGTCGAGCTGTGCGTAACAGCCGGTCACGATCACAGCCGACTGCGGATTGCGGCGGGCCAGATGACGAATGATCCGGCGGGCCTTCTGCTCGGCCTTGCTGGTGACGGTGCATGTGTTGACTATGAAAATATCCGCGTCCTCATCGTGACGCCTCACAAAAAAACCCCGGCTCTTGAAGGAAGATGCCAGGGCCTCGCTCTCGCTCTGATTGAGCTTGCAGCCAAGTGTGTAAAACGCGACCCTCATCCGCTTGCCATTTTCTCCTTTACCCGTTCCTTGCCCCGCTCGGCATCGTTGAGCCCCGGCTTGAGCCGCAGGGCTTCGTTGTAGGCTTCCAGAGCGTACGTGAAATCTCTGGCCTGTTCGCGGGCGTAACCCAGCCGCGCCCACCACTGGGCAATCGTCGGAGTGTGATACACCGCAGTAGTAATGGCTATGTCGGCGTGGTGGTACTCGCCGAGACGGATGTAGATCTCGCCCATCAGGTAGTAGGCCGTGTCGATCCGGGGGCCGGTTGGCGAAAGCACCGCGTACTCTTCGAACCACTTCAGTGCTTCGAGGTTGCGTCCCTGGTAAAAATGGACCTCCCCCACGATCTCGACCATGCGGGGATCATACCTGGAGATCTCCATCCCCTGCCGTGCGTACTTGAGAGCCTCGTCATAGCGGCCCATCCGCACCAGACTCCAGCAGAGAACCGCGTAGGAGTCCATATTGCGCGGCATGAGTTCGAGCTCCTGTTTGCACACTTCCACAGCCTCCTCGAGCTGACCGGAGGTGTAGAGCTTCAGTGCATCCGGCCGTTCCTGAGCGATGAGACCGAAGGGTACAACTAAAATAATAAGCGCAACCGCCAGAATCCTACGCATTATACCTCTCCATATCTTTCGTCAATTTGGTCCGCGGGGCTTCCATCTTGCAGATACCGTTGAATTTGCATCCGCTCTCCATGATGACATCCGGGGCGGTAATGTCGCCGTCCACCATCGCCGAGGAGAAAAGCTCCACCCGGGTATGGGCGAATACATCGCCCTTGATGGTCCCCTTCAGAGAGACGATATTCGCCTCCACCCGTGCATCCACCTCGGCGTTGATATCCACGTAGAGGTTGCCTCTCGCACATATATCGCCTTTGAAAGAGCCCTTTATCATCAGGCTGTCGTCGAAACTGAGCCGCCCGTTGAAACTTATATCTTCAGCCAGAATGGTGACTATATCATTCTCATCTACTTCTCTGATTTGTACTTCCGACATACCTTCTCCCCGCCTTTGAAGCAATCCTACCCTCAGGGATTCCACCTGTCAAGTCTTGTCGGGATTGAGCATCTCGAGGGTCCGCTGGAAACTTTCCAGTACCGCTGTCCGCATCTCTCCGGTGTAGGGATTGTATCGCTGCAGATCGTAGAAGAGCTGCAGCGGATCGTTACAAGTCTGCTCCACTATATCCAGCAGCTTGTGATATCCCACCGTCCCGATGGCGCTCTTCTCGAGCTTCAGCCCCTGCAGGACCCGGCCGATGAAGTGAGTCACTCCCTGTGTATAGGCAGCCTGATGATCATGCTGATCCGGCGACATCTCTATTACGTCCATGCCGTATTCGAGAAAAATATCCTTCCAGTATGAGAAAATTCCCGGATCGACCGAGACGGGATACATAACCATCGGAAGCCCTTTCACGCTTTCCTTGCCCGAATCAGGCCCGAACATCGGATGGGAAGCGATCGCCGAGACTCTATCCGGTAAGAGGGACTTCATCAGTTCCGCCGGGTAGAGCTTCACGGAACAGGTATCGAATACCGTCATCCCGGGCTTCAGCCGGGGTGCAATGTTCCTGATCACTTCTTCAAAAGAGGAGATGCTAACGCAGAGGAAGAGGGCGTCAACCTGGAGAAGCTCTTCTTCCGAAACCTGTACAACACCATCCGGAAGATCATCCTTCGGTGTCCGGCTGCAGCCTTCGACCCGCTCGAATTTATCGGCGAGCAGACCGGCCCAGTATCGGCCGAAACGGCCGAGTCCATATACTCCAACAGTCATGCAGGGATACTATCCAATTTCAGCCGAACTTACAACAGCCCCCCGGATTTACTTTCGCCCCTCCTGTGTCAAAAAGAATTTCCGTATGGAAATTTTACCGCTTCTCTGCTATTCTAAGAAAACCATATGTTCAACAATTGCAACTCTGTCCATTGCAAAAAATAGATAAATAAGGAGCTATTCATGACATTTTCCGACAAGATGAAAGAAAAAGCGCGCAAGAAAAAGAAAACCCTGGTACTCCCCGAAGGTCTCGAACCGCGGACTCTCAGCGCGGCCCGAAAAATCGTGGACGAAGGTCTGGCGGCCGATGTGTACCTCATCGGCAGTGAAGAAGAGGTCGCCAAGGCGGCACAGAAGGCAGGCGCCGATATCAGCGGCGTGAAGATTGCAGTGCCCGGCGATGCGGAACACCTGGATCAGTTTGCCGATGAATACTACCAGCTGCGGAAACACAAGGGCCTGACCCCCGAAGAGGCCCGCGAGAAGATCGTCGATCCCCTGAACTGGGGCGCGATGATGGTGAGGACGGGTGTCGTTGATGCCATGGTAGCCGGAGCCGAAAATTCCACCGCCTCCGTTCTGCGGTCCGCCATGACCATTATCAAGACCAAGCCGGGAGCAAAACTGGCCTCCTCCTTCTTCGTTATGTCTCTCGAAGATCCGAAATGGGGAGTTGACGGCAACATCATTTTCGCCGACTGCGCCACCATCCCCGATCCGAATGCCGAACAGCTCGCCGAGATCGCCATTGCTTCCTCAGAATCGTGCCGGACCTTCCTCGAAGCCGAACCGGTTACAGCGATGCTCTCATTTTCGACCAAGGGATCCGCCTCGCATCCGCTGGTGGACAAGGTCACCGAGGCGCTCGCAATTGTGAATGAAAAACGTCCGGACCTCAACGTGGACGGCGAACTGCAGCTCGACGCTGCAGTCATCGAGAAAGTCGGCGCCAAGAAGGCCCCAGGTTCTAAAGTAGCGGGAAAGGCCAACGTGCTGATCTTTCCCGACCTGCAGGCCGGAAACATCGGATATAAACTGGTGGAGCGCTTCGCCGGCGCATTCGCCTACGGTCCCATCCTGCAGGGCTTCGCCAAACCGGTCAGCGACCTGTCGCGGGGCTGCAGCATCGACGACATCGTGACTACCTCCGCCATTACTCTTGCGCAGGTGGAAGACTAATAATTCGAATTGCACCGTGAAACATGATAGCCCGGGGCAGGTGATACCTGCCCCGGGCTTTTTTTAAGGCTTTATCTTCTCGATGGCCGCAAAGGCCTCTCTGCGGACCGAAGCTTCCCATGCATCGGAAATGGTGACCATGGTCAGCTCCTCGAGACCGGAGATGTGTCCCACCGAGCCGAGGGCCTGTATCAGGGACCTGACGATACGGTACGAATCCGGAGGCCCCGCGTCACGACGCATATTGTAGTAAGCCAGGAAATTGGAAAGTATTCCGGCAGTCTCCTCACCGCTGAAGGTGCCCATCGTCTCCATGAGAGTGATCATCTCATCCTCCTGGAACACCCTGTCCGCACGGTAGAGAGCGATCATCCGTTCCATATTGGTCAGGAGCTGAGGATCATCGGGCTGCGGATATTTTTTCATCATCGCCATTGCATACAGCCGGAGGGTCTTCAATTGAGACCTCTCGGTCAGGTTCTTCGGGGAATACTTCAAACCCTCATCAAGTGCGGCCGCCGCCACATCAGCTTTTCGGTCTTCGGGAGCCGCCGAACGCTCTTCGGCTTCCAGCGCCGCCAGCTTGTACGTGTAATCGGGATTGTTGAGCAGAATATCCAGGAGCTGGTCGGTGGGATCGTCAACCATCATGACCATGGCTTTCCCGGCCCGCTCTTTCACCCCGCTCTGAGATGAATACCACCCGAGAGACGCGAAAAAAACCGGTTCGAAGCCATCTTCGGACCGCAGCCGCTCGAGTGCCCGTACCAGTGCGTACGCTTCGATCTCATTTTCGCGCTGGTTCTCCGTGTATTCCATGTTGAAGTTCAGATTCCGCAGCATAAGCGCAAGCTCTCCGGCATACTGTCTGGCTCCTATTTTCCCCAGAGTCAGGATGGCCTCTCCCTTGAGAATCGGGTCTTCGGCATTCTTCACCGTCTCCATCACCACGACCTGCGATTCAGTCGCCTTCAGACGGCCGAGCTCCTTCACGATGGTGGTCATCAGATCTATCTGCATGGTTTTTTCGGTGAGACTGGTAGTGTTTCGGAAGTTGCGGATCTCCTGATCGAGCGCATCTATAAGCACCGGTACCATGTCACGGCTGTGCTGTTCCACGATGTTCATCATGATCTGCTGCTTCTGAGGGAAAGTCACGGCCCGTGCATACAGGCGGGTCCAAACAGCCGACACTTCATTTGCCGTGCCGGTTGAAGCACATACAAACAACAGGACTGCCGCCAATCCTGTTTTCCCCAAGGTCATTCTGGTTCTCGTTTTTTCTGTCATACCGGACCTACTCTTTCACCTTCTGATAGGTGATCCGGGTGCGGGTGACATACTCGTATGCCATCTGCTCCTGGATATTGTCCCCACCGTCCAGATAGACCGCCTCGACCGGGTACCCGGCACGGTTGCTCGTATACACGATCCTCCGCTTCAGCGATCCGTTCGTACGGAGAACTCTTTCCTCCGCGAGAACGCCGTTTTCGTACACATACCGGTGGACCTGCATCACCTCGTCTTCCCCCGAATACCACGTCCGTCTTATCAGCCGGGAAGAAGAATCATACTCCAGCTGGAAGTAATCGAGGAGAGTGCCGTCGGGGCTGTAATTCTCTATACGCGTATTGAGGCCGTCTTCGTACAGATACTCCGTAGTACTCAGCAGTGCTCCATCGCCATTGAAAACCTTCCACTCTGTCTTGTTCCCCAGGGCGTCATACCCGTACTCCTGCCTGGTCTGCGGTTCATCGTACAAATTGTAGAGCACGTCCTCGGTCAGTAATCCCGCGTCATTGTACTTGAATGTGTAGTAATTCTGCAGCTCTCCATTTCCGTCGTACGTCTGCAGAAGCTCACCCAATCCTTCATATGTCTGCTTGCTGCGGTAGTTCCCATCCTCGTACTTGTAGACCAGACGTTCGAGCAATTCATCGTCCGAATTGTAGAGGGCCTCTTCGAGCTTCTGGATTCCTTCATCGGCATAGGTATACACCCGGTACGACGCAAGAACTCCATCGGGATAATAGGAAAGCTCCCTGGAGACCAGCTGGACCTCCTCGACCACCCGTTTGGTCCGGATCTCCGGTTCCCCGGCCTCGGATTCTCCGGTCTTCCCTGCTGCAGCCGGCGGTACATCCTCCGATACACAGCCGCTGAAGATCATGATAAATCCCGCCAGAAGTATCAGCGGGAAGGTTATTTTGTGCATTGTAATCTCCTCAAGGTATCTTAGTTCGAAGTATACATTTCATAAAATTTGAAGTCAAACACCCGGATTGTTCCGGGAAAAATTTTCCACGAATCCGACAATAGTCTCCACCGGCAGACTCTCCCCCCTCGCATCGGGATCGATCCCGGATGACCGCAGCAGTTCGAGCAGGCGATCCTGCCCCAGCTTTTCCGCCCATGCGCTTCCGGACAGGTTGTTGCGTATCGTTTTTCTCCGGGAAGCGAAGACCCTCCTGGTGAAGGAACTGACCAGCGGCAGAAGGGAATAGTCGAGATCTCCGCGGGGCACCATGCGTACGATCTTGGAAGTAACGTGAGGCTGGGGATAAAAACAGCCGGCTGAAACGTTGCCGCAATCCTCAACTTCGCAGGCAAACCGGCAAAGAACGGTGAATGCTGAATAGTCCCTGCTGCCTGGATGGGCGGTCATCCGTTCACCCACCTCCTTCTGCACCGTATAGACCATAATCGGCGGCAGCTCCCCGTGTTCTATTAATGAGGCTATTATAGCTGCGGCGCTGTTATAGGGAAGATTACCGATGATCCTGTCGGCCATCCCCTCCCGTTCGCATACATTCTTCCAGGTCTTCAGCACATCCCCGGCAACTATTTCGATCCCGGGTTTTCCTTCAGTCTCCTGCCGCAGGTACTCCACGAAACGCCGGTCGATTTCGAACAGGACGAGTCTTCCTCCGTTTTCCGCTAGGTGGAACGTCATCGCTCCGAGGCCCGGGCCGATCTCCCATGTGGTCTCTCCGCCTGTCAGCTCAAGCAGCCCGATGATCTTCTCCCGCACCCCCTGTGATATGAGAAAATTCTGCCCAAAGCGGCGGGTTGGGGCCATTCCATTGGCTTTCAGGAACCGTGCTATCTCTTTGGGAGAATTGTAGTTCTCGATTGACTCCATACACGCCAGCATACTGAGTCAACGTGAGGAGGGTCAATAGACCGAGCACAGCTCCTGCAACAAGCGGCCACCACTGCGGGGGAATACACAGCGGAGGACATTCCGCCATCGTACGCACCAGTGCAATGAATGCCGCAGCTGCCTCTTCAATGCAATGCCGTATTCCGAAGTCCGTTATAAGCATCAGTGGAGCATTCATCATACCGCAGACGAGAGACCATATAAGATACAGAATTCCTATCCACATCCACAGGATGATCAGCGGGGTCAATACGAGCGAAGCAAGCAGACCGACCGGATAGAGCACGCCGAAAGTTTTCACCAGAAGGGGAGCTGTACAGAGGACAGCACACAGGTTGGCAGCAATAAGAGCGCTGAGAGGAGGCGGCACCCAACGGGGCAGGACCTTCAGCACCGTATCCGTGAGAAGCAGGATTCCACCAAGAGCCAGGTAGGAAAGCTGGAATCCCAGGGTACCGATTACGGCGGGAAAAGCCGTCGACTGAATGAAAAAACTCAGGACAAGGAGGCGGAGAATAGCCGGCCGTTTTCCCCGGAGAAGGTATCCCGACACACCGATCCCGTACATGAGCACCGCCCGAACGAGGGAGGGCCGCGGCCCTGCCAGCAGAAGGTAGATGCAGGAAACAACGAGGGCGGCACTGGCCGCACGGGTGCGTCCGAGCAGCGGTACGAGGAAAAACAGTACCCCCATGGTAATCACGCCCAGATGCATCCCCGACAGCGCCAGCAGGTGTATCGTTCCGGTTCTCCTGAACAGTGCGCAGAGTTCTCCGGCTCTGATATCGCGGTATCCCAGCAGCAGGGCTTCGAGGAGCGGAGCGGCCTGTACCCCCACACTTCTGAGCCGGTTGCGGATGAATTGTGAGACCGCCTGGCGGACTCCAGGAATACCAGCCGGCTCCTTCACTACCTGCAGTGCTCCGCGGCTGGAACCGTACCACGTGCTTCCTGCTTCAGGTATCTGATAGAGGGAAACAGGAAGCACGACCCCGGTACCCTCGAAAAGCTCAGCTGGGCAGCTGCCTGCCGCAGTTACGGCTGTTTCGGCTTCCGCCGCAGCGCGGTTCCCCCAATGATCTTCAACCTGCTCCGCACGGAGCACGAAACGGACGCTTCCGTCCTCAAGAGGCGTGCTGTCCTCCAGCAGAGTACCGGAGACGGCAGATATTTTTCCCGGGGGTATGCCCCAGAAAGCTTCAGACTGCTGAAGGCCGTAGGGTATTCTCAGAGTGATGCAGAGGAGGACCGCCTCAGTCCGCAGGAGGATACCGAACAGCCGGCTGCTTCTCATTGCGGCCGGCCGTTGCGCAGCGATCCCCGCCGTGCTGATGAATATCGGCGAGACGGCTCCCAGAAGGAGGGCCGCTCCGGCAGCCGCGGTTTTTCCAGCATCAGGAAAGAATGTCACTGCCGCAAGGACCGCCCCTATCGGAACCAAAAACATGAGATCTGCGATGAGTTCGTATGAGTAATGAAATCGACTGCGGCCCGGGCCGCACCTATCGGTTCTACTGCTGCAAATCGCTCAGGACCTCCCGTGCAGCCTGTTTGACTGAACGGGGATAATCCAGATACATCGCGTAGAGTAGATGATCGAAGGCGACATTACTGCCGAGCTTCCCGAGATTACGGACCACCGCGAGCACCACCTGTTCGTCAACACGCTGCCCATTCTCCATATAAGTGTTCAACACTTCTAAATAGAGGCTGAGTCTTACCGCTGCTTCATTGGTACCCATAGTTCCGAGCGCCGCAATCGCTTCGAGCAGGACTGATTTGGGGGTGATTCCCCGGTCGACCTCCACATTTGTCTGATCAAAATGCTGTATGAGGAGACTGGTTGCCTGAGACCACTCAAGTTCGGTGAGATACCGCACCGATGCATAGCGCAATTCACGGATGAGAGCGTTGATCTCTTCATTGTTGGTGAGCTCCAGGCCCACTTCCAGGGCCTTCTGCGCCAGTTCACCCTTCTGTTCACGGGTGAAGGAATCCTTCTCCATCGCCCATTCGAGGACCGGCTTTTTCTCCCGGGCGAAACCCGTCTCAAGGACCTCCACCACCATCTCGGCGGTGTCGCCCTCGAGCCTGTCAATTGCGTCCCGGGCCTTCTGCTCGATCTGTTCGGGGTATCCGAGGTGAATCGCCGCGAATAATGCCGGAAAAGATTCCGCCGAGCCGATCTTGCCGAGGGTGGCTATGGTCTCGCCGACCACCTGTATATCGACATCCTTGCCCAGAAGATACTGTTCGTTCTGTACCTTCAGGAAGCTGTAGAGCTTCTGCATCAGCGGATTATCAGAGGTAAGCATTTCGCCGAGACTGTTCATTGCTGCCACCTGCACGCCGGTGTCTTCATCCTGCTGGAATATCATCCACAGGGCGTCAATGGCCGGTTCGTACCGATCTTCACCGGTCAGCCGCGCAGCCAGTTTGACGAGTTCGAGTGCGGTAGCATCCTCGCTGAGAGTACTGTAATTGTCCAGGTAGAACTCCAGTGCCTGCAGATAGAGCTTGCCCATTCCGCTCTCGCCGTTTTCAGCGGCATCCTGCAGTACCTGTACCTTCGTACTGAGACTGCCGCGGGCGAAATTCCGCTGATAGGCAAACAGAAGGCGGTTGTCATTGGCCTCCTGAGCAGCAAGACCGATACTCGTCAGCAGGAATATACAGAGTACACACATCATGACGCACTTTCTCATAACTTACCTCTGATTCAAAGTATAAAACAGACTGAAGATATTTCAATTATTATTTCAGCATAGACCGGAATTATGACTCTCTCTCTTTGAACAGGTTGTATACGTAAATGAGGATTCGGTTCCTGGTCACTTTGGAGAGGGGTGATGCCTGCAGATGGAGAACGGACTGATGCTTGTTCTGATTGTAGTTTACGCCCTTGACTACCCCGTTCAGGACGATGGTGGCCTTCCCGAGATTGAACTGAAGCTTCAGGGGCATTCCTACCTTGCCCCGTCCTCCGATTATTACCGCAGCCCCGTCCTCGGATATGTCCTTGAGACGGCATCGCAATCCCCTGCCCTGCTCGGCTTCATCGGTGGCGGTCCGCAGGGATTTGAGGGGAAAAATCATGGCCGGCTTGTTGGTGTCGACCCGTACGGAAGCCCTCTTCTGACTTCTCACCAGTGAATCCGAGTGGGTGATGTGAAGAATCGGATAGCGGCGTTCGTAATAATCGTCCAGCACCTTCGTCTCGAACACGTAGCCGGCGTCATCCTGTCTCCAGAAATACACGTTGATCCGGCGGCCCCGCCACTCGAAGCCCTGCGGCAGGGCCGGCCCCTCCGGATAACTGATGGCCATATAGCGCCGCAGATTCTCGATGATCTGGGAGCTGTAGGTACCGTAACCGGGTAGGTTGATCAGAATTCTCTGCCTCTGGGCCAGCTTCCGGGTGGATTTCAGTCCGAGTTTGTACTTGGGGAGCTCCATCTCGATGTTCTTGCGGAACTCGAGCAATTTGGAAATAAAATGAATATTCTGCTCACTGTTCAGATTGCCTTCAGTTCTGAACTTTATGATCATCCGGCGGATGGAACGGTCGATCTGGGGAATCGACCAGAAGAGGGAAGTCGGATTCTTCAGGCGGTTCTCAACCGCCACTATCCGCAGAAGATTTACCTCCTTGAAGGTGAACCCGGATTCCTTGCCCTTGGCGTAGAAGTGAAGCCACGGGAAACTGCCTCCCCCGGCCTTCCGCATAGCGGCATACGCTATCGCAATGAGTATGAAAAAACTGCCGACAAGAATCCAAATAATCATAATTCCGCTATCTTAACATATACAATACAAATAAAAAACTATATCCTCAATAATATGGATGTTTATAACTCTATACTATTCTCGACAAAAAATCAGCATAAAAAGCTGCCTTTTATAGAGGCGATACTTCTTTTTCTGGTCTTTTTCTTCCCCGGATACTACTATCAGTCATCTCAATTCAGTTTCGGGGTGATGTTTTCGTCCGATTTTCACCTGTCCAACCTCATTTTTACCGTGCCACAGGCTGCGTTGATGCTCTACATTCTGCACGTGCGCAACAATGGACAGCTCGGCCGCTACGGTATTCACCCCTTCCGGATATCCATTCTCCCTGCGGGCCTGGTCACTTTTCTGGGAGTTTTTCTCATAACCATGACTCTGGGAGCAATCATTCGACTTGCAGGTATCTACGGAGGAATAGAATTGATCAATCCGGCCATACCCACTGCCGCCAGAGGCGGCGGCATCGATTACGCAACTCTGTTCGCATCACCCCATATTCCGTTTTTCATTCTGATAACTTGTTTGATAATCGGTTATTTCGAGGAGCTCTACTTCCGGGTATACCTGCTGACGGAATTCAGCGCTTCTCCGGCCGGTACTGCCGGAATCGTGGGTATCAGCAGTCTTCTCTTCGCTCTGGGGCATGTGTATCAGGGGCTCGTCGGGACTCTCGGGACTTTTCTGATCGGTACGTTCCTTGCCTACCGGTATTTGCGGCGGCATAGCTGGCACGAAATCGCTATCGCCCACGGACTCTACAATTTCACGATGGTAATGCTCATCCCGGCCCTTAATTAAGGCAGAATTCGCTTGCCTTCGAAATTATACTATATTAGATTTTCGATATGAACAGAAAAACTGCGCTATTCGGTACTACTATGCTGGCTCTGCTGTTCCTGGTGGCTTTTCCCCTGACCGCACAGGAAGATGTCGAACTCACCCCCGTCAAACAGCAGCTGTACGACCTGGGCTTCGGAGTGTTTCCGGAACCGGTCGAGGCCCCCGATTTCACCATCCCGCTTCTGAACGGACCGGAGACAAGCCTCTCCGACTATCGGGGTAAAGTCGTCATCATAAATCTATGGGCCACATGGTGTCCGCCGTGCCGGGCGGAGATGCCCTCTATGCAGGAACTCTACGACACGTTGAATGGGCAGGGATTGGAGATCCTTGCCGTCGCGGCGCCCAATCCCCCCCGGGAGACCCTGGAAAAAATCACCGATTTCATCGATGAAAACGGATTTTCATTCCCTGTACTCATCGACAATGAGTTCGAAGTGAACAGCATTTACGGCACTGGAAGCATTCCCACCAGTTATGTGATAGATACAGAGGGTGACCTCGTCGGCCGTCTTACGGGAGCGATCGACTGGATGGATGAGAGTGTTGTCGAAGTCTTCAGAGAGATGCTTCTCCGCTAAGCTTTACCAGCCGGAGGTACATGTATGAACGAACGGGGCTTTACTATCGTACGGCGGCCCGCCGGACTCAGGGCCTTCGCGGTAATGATCCTCATCCTGACTGCGTCTCACGTATGGGGTCAGCTCGATCAGCTGCAGGTCCTCGAACCGCCGAAGCCGTCTCTGCCCGCCGTTACATCATCCAGCGACACCCTCTCCCCGCAGCTGCCGGGTATCGCGAACGATGCCTTCCCGGAGGCCCGGATCGGCATCAGACCTGATATCGTGAATTTTTCACCCGACGGAAGGGCTTCCTTCGAACTTGTCTATGATTTTCCTGAAGGATTTCACCAGTCGAAGCAGGAGGATTTCTTCGGTATTAGCGCTCCGGAAGCCTCTCCCTTCATAATCAGCGAAGTCGTATATCCGCAGGACGGTGTAATCGAAGAGGGAATTCTCAACTATTACGGGAGCGCCGTTCTCCGGGTCGATATCGCTCTCTCTGCAGACATCACCCCGGGGGAATACCGCGTTCCCTTCAAAGCAGGCTATCAGCTCTGCGACGACGCCGGCACCTGTTATTTTCCCGTTGAAAAGACCGTTGAAGTGACCTTCAGCGTTCCTGAAGGCACGGCAGCCGGGGGGGATGCAGGACCAATCGACCAGGCCGCGGCCGGAGGGAATACCGGCGCAGCAAGTCTGTTGAGGTTCCTGCTGTTCGCCTTCATCGGCGGGCTCCTCCTGAACGTGATGCCATGCGTTCTGCCGGTACTCTCGATACGGGCCCTCAACCTCGTCAACCAGAGCGGAAACAGCCGTCGGGAGATATTCACCGGCTCGCTGCTCTACACCGCCGGGGTGCTCGCCTCCCTGTTGATCCTCGCGGGGGCGGTCATAGCGCTGAAACTCTCAGGCGAACTGGTCGGCTGGGGATTCCAGTTTCAGAACCCCCTCTTCGTTGTCTTCCTGATCACCGTGATATTCGTATTCGCCCTTTCCTTATTCGACGTGTACGTCTTCCAGCCTCCGGCAATGAACGGCGCGGTCCGGCAGGCGAGCCGCAAAGGCTACATCGGTTCTTTTTTCAATGGAATTATTGCCGTGCTGCTCGCCACTCCCTGTACCGCCCCGCTGCTCGGAACCGCCCTGGGCTTCGCCTTTTCCCAGCCCCCGCTGATGATCGTCGGAATTTTCACCATGGTCGGGTTCGGCTTCGCCCTGCCCTTCCTCCTCATCGGCATCTGGCCTGCGGCCATTCAGCGCCTGCCGAAGCCGGGGGAATGGATGAACACCTTCAAGGAACTGATGGGCTTCGTCCTGCTGGGGACGGCGGTCTACCTCCTCTCCGTCCTCCGTTTCCAGATCAGTCCGGCAGAGATGATCCAGGTACTGATATTCCTGCTGGTGCTGGGGTTTTTCCTGTGGGTATATGGAAAAGCGGCGAAACCGACGGCAGGCCGAAAAAGGAAGTGGATAATTCTGGTCCTTTTCATTATACTGTCGGTGTCGGCCGCCGGCCGTCTGCTGCAGTTCGAAGAACGCGGCGAAACAACGAAGAATGAAAGTGTGAGAGAGGGATGGGAGAGCTTCAGCCCTGAGGCGCTGGCTGAATACCGGCAGGAAGGAAAACCCGTACTGGTCGTATTCTCGGCCAAATGGTGTACCGTGTGCAAGCTGAACGAACGGACCGTGCTGCATACCGAAAGCGCGGATGAATTGTTCGAGAGCCTGGACTTGCAGGTACTGTACGGCGATTATACCAACCAGGATGAAATCATTGGGGAATGGATACAGGCCTACGGGCGCGCAGGTGTGCCCGTATACGCCTATTATCCTCCCGGATCTTCCTCTTACCGGCTCCTGCCGGAAGTGCTGAGCATGCAGGTTCTGGAATCCTCCCTTCGGTCCCCCTCCTCATAAACCTCACGAAGAAGGAGACAGCACATGCCGGAACTTGATACCGTACCTAAAAGAATTCGATTTACCGCCTCGAAGCATCCCGAGTTTGCCGCCCTGCAGACCAAAAACAGCGAGGGAGATTTCGTTCCTCTCAGCTTCAAGGATTTCTATGAAGAGGTAAAGATTATCGCCTGCGGGCTTCACGCCATCGGGATAGAAAGGGGCCATCACGTCGGGATCATCTCAGACAACCGTCAGGAATGGATTATCACGGACCTCGCCCTCCTCGGCATCGGCGGCGTGGATGTACCCCGCGGATCAGATTCCATGGCTGATGAAATCGCCTTTATCCTCGGTCATGCCGAATGTTCGGTGAGCTTCGCGGAGAATGCCGCCCAGGCCGACAAGATCCTCTCAAAGAAGGACAAGCTCCCGCAGCTCAGGACCCTGATTCTCTACGACGCCTCCGGGAAGATAAAATCTCCCAACGTCAAGGATGTCGAAATAATGAGCTACGACGAGCTGCATTCCAAAGGCGAGACCTTCTACGCTGAGAATCCGGATTTCTACGACAAGAACGTCGACATGGGAAAGAGCGATGATCTGGCGACCCTCATCTACACGTCCGGCACTACCGGGGAACCGAAGGGTGTAATGCTCACCCACCGCAGCTTCGTCTTCCAGATTGAACGGGTCTACGAACACATCGACATCAAAGCCGGACACGCCTTCCTCAGCGTTCTGCCGATCTGGCACTCCTTCGAACGGGCGGTAGAATATCTGGTCCTGAACATCGGGGCATCCCTGTCCTACTCCAAACCGATCGGTTCGGTGATGCTGCCGGACATGCAGAAGGTACGTCCCCATTTTCTCACCTCAGTTCCGAGGATCTGGGAAGGCATCCATGGCGCGATCCACCGGAGCATGAAGAAGGAAGGGGGCGTCAAACTTGCCCTGTTCAGCTTCTTCGTGGCCGTCGGAGAAATGCAGGCCACCTTCGTGAACATGTTTCTCGGGCAGCTTCCCGACTTCACCCACAGATATCAGATCGTCGATAAGATAATTGCAGTCATACCCATCGTTCTGCTCACGCCCTTTAAGTGGCTCGGTCATGCGCTGGTATTCCGCAAGCTCCATGCCAGGCTGGGAGGACGTTTCCTGGCCGGGATCTCCGGCGGCGGCGCCCTGCCGCAGTACGTCGACCGCTTCTTCTGGGGCGTAGGCATCAAACTTCTCGAAGGGTACGGGCTGACCGAAACCGGACCGGTCCTCTCAGTCAGAAAGCAGCACCACCCGGTCTTCGGTACTGTAGGACCCCTTCTCCGGGACATCGAGTACCGGATTGTGGACACCGAGGGCATCATTTTGCCTCCGGGACGTAAAGGCACCCTTTTCGTGAAAAGCGAACAGATCATGGAGGGCTACTACAAAAGACCCGACCTGACCGATGCGGTCCTGAAAGACGGATGGCTGGATACCGGAGATGTGGCCATACGCACTCACAGCGGGGAATTCAAGATCCTCGGCCGGACCAAGGAGACCATCGTTCTCCTCGGCGGAGAAAACATCGAACCGGTCCCCATCGAAGACCGCTTAAACGCCTCCGAAGCTGTTCTGCAGTCCATGGTGGTCGGGCAGGACCAAAAGTTCCTGGCCGCGCTTATAGTTCCCGATATGGAAAAACTCGAGGAGTACGCCCAGCAGAACGCCATCGACTACGTCGAAAATGTCGAACTGCTCGACATACCGGAGATCCAGGAATTCGTGCACAACGAGATCCAGAGTCAGGTCAATCCAAAGAACGGATTCCGCCACTTCGAGTGCATATTCCGCTTCACCCTGCTGCCCGAGCCTTTCGAAGTAGGACAGGAGTTGACGCACACTTTGAAGATACGGCGGGACGTGGTCAATCAGAAGTACCACCATCAGATCCAGGAGCTCTTCAGGTAGACCGGGTGCGCCCCTTTGAAATTATTCAGCAATGATCTTACGGGGCGCTTCGTCGAGCGCCCCAATCGTTTTTTGGTGATCGTGGATACTCCCCGCGGGACCGTGCGGGCTCATTGTCCGAATCCGGGCCGCCTCCAGGAGCTTCTCATCCCGGGAACCCCGGTTATTCTGGAACGGGCAACCGTCGGAGTTATCGACCGGGTTTCAGCCCGGGAACCCGGCCGGCCGGCTCGCAAGACCGAATGGACCCTGGCGGCTGCTGTCTACAGGGGACGGACGGTCCCTCTCATCTCCGTCAGAGCCAACCGGGTAGCCGAGCAGCTGATTCTGCCGCGCCTTTTCCCGGATGCTCAGCGTATACAGGCGGAATACAGCACGGGAGACGGGAGCCGCTTCGACTTCCTGGTCGAGAAAAAAAATGGAGGCCGGGCCCTTGTCGAAGTAAAGAGCTGTACCCTCGCCGCCCACGGACGGGCGATGTTTCCGGATGCTCCCACCGAACGGGGACTTCGACACGTAGAACATCTGGCTGCAATCGCCCAAGGGGCCTCGCAGCACGCCGGACCTTCCGAGCACACCAGAGCCGCCGCCTGCTGCACCGAAACTCCCGAAGCTCATGTCATCTTCGTCCTCCACCATCCGGATGTCGAGGTATTCACCCCCAACATCCATACCGACCCGGCCTTTTCCCTGGGGCTCGAAGCCGCCGCCCGGGATATCCGGCTCCACGCCTTCAGTCTGGACTGCGGCGTCTCCGGCGAGTGCCGGATCGCTGCCGAGGATATCCGCTTCGATTTCGGACCCCTCGAACACGTCCGCCGTGACCGGGGAGTCTACCTTCTGCTGCTCGAACTGAGTGAAGAGACCCGGATAGAGGTCGGCAAACTGGGTACCCTGCGGTTCCCGGCGGGAAACTACCTCTACGCCGGCTCGGCGAAGAAAAACCTTTCGTCCAGGACGGCCCGCCATCTCCGCCGGGACAGTAAAAGCCTCCATTGGCACATCGACTATCTGCGTGAGTCCGTGGACCGTGCGAGGATCTATCCGATCTTCACGGACCGGGACCTGGAATGTGAGCTGGCTTCACGGCTGAGGGACATAGGGGGCCGGGCATTCCCCGGATTCGGGTCAAGCGACTGCCGGTGCACATCGCACCTGTATCATTTCATGGAGAACCCGGTGAAGGACCGGTGTTTTCAGGACCTGCTGCTGGAGTATCGTCACGGTAAAATTTAAGATTGGTACGGTGCAGCCGGGCGGGCGAAAACGGTCCGGCGCCGGTATAAAAACCCGCGGGCCGGTTCAGACCGGACGGAAGCTTCACGTCACCAGGATGAGAATTATCGCCCCTGCCACTATACCGAGCAGTATGACGATGAGCAGCGGCAGCCAGAGGGAGCCCTTCCTTTTTTTTACCTGAGGCTCCTCGCCGATATCGATATCCTTCACGCCAAGAACCGACATATTCGAACCGGGACTCGTGTCCCCCTTGATCGAGCGGTAGCCGCAGCGGGGACAGCCCTTGATGAACTCGTGGGCTGGACCGCTCTTCCCGCAGCGGGGGCACATAACACCGTAGAATTTCATGCCGCAGTAGGGACATTCATCCACATCCACTGATACTTCCCTTCCGCATGTTTCACAGTAAAACCGGGGTTTTTCCTTCATTCTTCTTCCGCTACTTCTTCTTCACTCCCAGCACGGTGAGGTCATCGTACTGAGGATCCTCTTTGATCCTGCAGAACTGTACATACTC
>Ga0272443_10002779_pt1 | contig 21670 bp, 18 predicted proteins | sample SSMAcet12_FD_193581 | JGI IMG/M metagenome (GOLD analysis project Ga0272443, IMG submission 193581) | Marine sediment archaeal communities from Little Sippewissett salt marsh, Falmouth, MA, United States - SSM-Acet-12 | ecosystem: Environmental > Aquatic > Marine > Wetlands > Sediment ... | reverse complement strand
CACTATACAACTTCCCCCTTTGCGACCATCCAGTAATGTCTTCTTATCATTCTGTAAAATATCTTAAAGTATTTCAGGATATCGCCTCGGTTGAAAATCCTATGTACCGCTTTTTCTTAAGAGATAGTTTCCTGCTTTTGACAATATTTTCCTAAAGAAAGCTCCTGTCCTTTTTATCATTAGTATTGTTTCCCTTTTCATGCTTTTAGAACAGGAATCCTCTCCGAATATCTTTTCATATTCCATGATCGGCTCCAGCGCAAATCCAAATTGTTTATCCATCATGGCAAAAACCCATAAAAGCACGAAATCTCTTTTGCCGGCATTGTTTTTCTTTAAATGTTCGGTTGTTCTTAGATACCTCGCTTCGCACCACGCGGGACTTTTTCTTATGTTGTTATTTATGGCGTTCCCTATTGACCCATAATGCGTTTTCGCCAGTTCACGCAGCTTTACCGTTCTTATCTTATCTATCCCTTTTACATCCATCCGTGAAATCCAGAACCCGTTATTCACAAGATACTTATGTGTATCCACAAAAAAATCCTCATTCTCATAAGCGTTAATGATCCCCGGTTCAACATCCAGAGCAAGAAGTTTTGATCTTAAGCCTTCCCCTAGACTCCTGAAAATACTGAGATCTATTCCCTGTGAATCAATTTTAAGCCAATCTATTACAGACAATTCCAGATCCTTGACAGCCCTATTCAACGTAATTGCTTCGACTTCTACCTCTTTTTCGATCTCAAAAAGTTCGGCGAAGGAAAACTCGGACAGGGAATCCAGCGCGGGCCGCAATGTACTGGAGCAATGGGGTGAACGTGTTAAGTAGAATTTTACCGTGTCCCTGCCTTCTTCACTGGTAACCGCTTTATTTATAATGATTTCACGTAAAAATTTTCCTTCCTTTGTCTTCTTGATATCCCGAATATCCGGATCGAAACCTATGTAAACGGATCTACCGGCAATATTTGCCCATATTTCCGGTTTTTTCCCAGATGCGCCGACATCGATAAAAACCGGGGTTATCGCATTTTTCTCAAGAATTTGATCTATCATATTATTTAAACTCCTTTTTTTCATGGCTCAGGCTCCCCACCTTTTATCCTGCCTCTGAAATCTTCAGGACAATTGACAATTCCCTGCAGATCATATAATTCAGATTCGGGGAACGGAATAGTAATATAAGTGCAATTTCAATAGTTTTACCCTGATATTATGATGAAATAACCACAGTTATCTCGGACAATAAAACACTCTTTTATTTCAAAAGTCAACATCATATTCCGGGAAAAGCCTGAAAAGAAGATCTTCTTTTTCTCTAACGTATTTACGCAATTTCGGCGTATAATGTTTTTTCCAGTTATAATCCGGACGGGTTTTTCCTTCTCCGACCGGTCGGATCCTGTCCATTTCAAGTATGAATCTGATCTTCCTCTCCTTATGGCCTTTTTTCAGTAAATATTCATATAACTCAACATTAATATTTTCAGTGTGAATAAAATCTACTTTACCCATATCACGCAGATATTCCCTGCTTTCGATGTATTCGGGCCCGGCCTTTTCATAAGCTTTCTGTGGATCGGAAAAATAACATTTTATAAAAGTCTGTGTCAGGTACCCCTTTTCATCCTCTATATCTAATCCCGGAACGGTTAATCGCTTCTTCAACGTATTGGAAAATTTCACATACTCATCGAAGCTTACTTCAGGGAAATGAGGATAAATACGCTTCACTTCCGAAATGTCATTAAACTTTTCCTCCGGATGCGTCGCCCACCACCTGTAATAGAATAAGGCGACATATCTGTCATACGGATTCCTTACCGTTGCCAGTATTGGCTTACCTTTTTCGGACTCCGGAACATCAATATACAGGTCGTGTTTTAAGGTATCAAAATAACCGGGTTTTAAACGCAGTATGCGCCTTAATATCCTGTTATTATGTATTTTTTTCAGGGCATTTATCACAAATGTCCCGCCGGTCTTACCTTCATGTATATATATGAATTTGTCAGTTATCAACATATCATCCCGTCATAATGTACTGATAAATCGCTCTATCCCGCCAAGCGGATCAAGAATATCTTTAAAAAAAGAACGTGCGCGTTGGCTATATCCCTTATAATCATTCATTATTAGTTCTATCGCCGACGCTATATCAAGGCGGCCATCACAAACCACTCCGGTTCTATATTCCGCCACATATTTACTGACAGACGGCCACGAATTAACTATAACAGGTATTCCACATCGCATATAATACGATATTTTACCGGAGGAAAGGCCAATATACTTAATATTGCTTAAACCAAAAGGTCCCCTGTATTCTCCGTAGAAAGCTATGCCTATATCAGCGGAAGATATTAACTCGCCGAACATTTCAGGGGGAACCGTTTCACCTGAGAAGCGTATCCTGTCTGATCCGAACTTGTTCTTTATATCATTGCTGATACTGCCGTTCCCTTCTACGCAATGAATTACGAATATCCATTCTTCCGGCCATGCGCTAACGGTTCCGGCGATAAGATCTATCAATGACCAGTCTTTTATCCCGCCGCTGTAAAGAACTATTTTTGTATTATCATTAAGATCGAATTTGTTGTGCCAGTATCCGGTTTTCCCGGGTTCTGCGCGTAAAACGGGTGAATTTGGTATAAAAATAAATTTATCTTCCGGAATATCGTTAATTTCGGACAACTTAGCTGCCCGCTCTTTGTCCTGTATCAGTACCCTGTATGACTGCGCGCTTTCCTTTATCTCCTGTTTTTTGATCAATTTCCATCGTATTCCCGGAAGTTCCCCGCTGAAAAGAAGTTCCAAAGACCAGTAATAGAATCTCACCCCGCACTTATACGACACAACTTTAGCTATATGAAGTCCTTCGGGCTCAACGCCTACTATACACAAATATGACCTGGATTTACAAGCTGTCACGATCTGTTCATATATCCGGGAATCAGCGGTTTTATCCGAGAACTTCCTGATAATACAAAAAAACAGCCTGACAATATAAAACCTGCTGAATATACCTAAATTTTCTTCAAAGAGAGAATATCTTATAATCGAAAGGCCGTCTTCATGTAAAGCCGAGTCACTATGGTTTTTCCCCGATTTCAGATATATATCGACCTCAAAACCCTTTTCCCGGGCAACATCGATCAAGGAACACACGCACGGCACTGTCTCGTATGAATCGAACGGGTATACTATAGCTATTCTTTTTACATCCATTTTTCCCTCAAACATGATTCCCTGTGCTTGCTGCTGAAAAGTATCCTGGCCATAAAGATCATTCGTTTTTTGCAATACGCGCTTTTTATGAAAAATCTATAGTTCTTTTCATCCGCGTTGAGGAAAAATAAAAATTTGTAACCCATGGTCCACATGCAAAAATATAATATATCCGCGAATATCCTTAACGATCCCGGACGTTCTTTTTTATAGTATACGCACGCGTCGCTCGAGGCATTATTGACAAACCGCCTTAATATATCCTTCTTCGTAGCATTTCGATCTACAAACTGAAGATGCTTGACGCCTGCCTGCGGTTGCCAGTAAATGATCTTACCGTATTTCCATAATTTTATGCATAGCCCTATTTCACCGTCTCCATAAACAATGTCACCGGTCTGGTCAGGATTGAACCCCCCCATTTCTAACAGTACTGTTTTTTTTATCGAAAAATTGGGGCCATATATATATTCCCCGTTTTTAAGAACTCTTTCTTTCGAGCCGTGATCCAAGTTGCCTAACAGCGCCTCATATTCACCTATCCAGCCAGGAGGTGGCCTGTCCCAGAGTACTTGTATTTTTCCTCCGACGCAATCGATGCTGCTATCCCTTGCAAAAGTCTCCCTGATAACTGAAAGCCATTGCCGTGACAGGTATATATCGTCATCCGTGAACACCAGGATCTCGTTCGTCGCCTCCAGGGCTCCGGTATTTCTTGCATAATGTAATCCTCGGCGGTTTTCCGATATATACCTGATATCTAATCTATTATTTTCAATCGCCCTTTTCGCAATATGTGCTGTATCATCGGTTGAAGCGTTGTCCACTACAAGCACTTCGAATAGATCCCGTGAAAGCGTTTGTTGCTCAAGATCCTTCAATAGCAGATCCAGAAGACCGGCCCGGTTATATGTCGGGATGATAAGCGATATTTTCATCGTCCTCCAACGGATCGCCCGATAACAGATTTCAGAAAAAGATAATATGCGCGCGGGATAAAACTGTCGTATTTTATGGATTTCTTTAAACAATCTTGAAAAACAGAATATTTACTTTTCGCGAGAAAATAATCGGCCCAAAAGAGAAAATGCTTCGCGAGCTCCTTCCTGTTGTTCTTTATACCCTTTTGATCTTCCCTGTAATATCCCAGACTGTCTTTACCTGTCAAGAATCTCTCTTCCGCCAATTCCATGGCAAAAAGAGATCTGTTGTCCATTATATCAATATTAGAATAACTGAAAGAACCTCCATGTTCACGGTATCGAACAAGAACTTCATCAATAATAGCCACATCCCAGTCCATCGCTATCCGCATCCATAGATCATAATCTTCGGCGCCATAATCAAACTCTTTCCGGTATGCACCGGAAGTGGAAAGACAGGTTTTCCGGTACATTGAGGTAGAATGGCATATGCTGTACAACGGATGATATTTTGTCTTTAATTTGTATATTACTGTTTTATGCCCGGAACCGTCAATATTCTCCCAGGCGCTTCCTATCAATCCTACTTTTTGGTTATGATCAAGATAATCTACTCCCTTCTCCACCCTTTCAGGCAAGAATATATCATCAGCGTCCAATATCGCTATATATTCACCGTTTGCTATATCCAGACCCTTATTCCTGGCAAGACATCTTCCGACATTATCGGGTAAATGCACGGCCTTTATCCTTCTATCATTAAAAGAACTTACTATTGACCGGGTGCCGTCAACTGACCCGTCGTTTATGATCACTAATTCCAGAGCGGTGAATGTTTGGCTCAAGACACTTTCAATAGCTTCCTTTAAATATCTTTCACCGTTATATACCCCGAGAATTACACTTACTTTTGGTGCAGTCATTAATGTATCCCCATCAGGTTTTTAAAACATGCTATATTCATTTTTTCTCTTTCCAAGGCATCCGTGCGTAATATTTTATCGGCCAGATCCGGTATCCGCATCAAGCCATCGTATCCGACCAAAAATTCCGCGATCCCGGAATCTTCCATAAAATATCTTATCTTTGGATCATAATTGATGGCTATAACAGGTATTGACCTCATGATCGAGCTTAACAGGGAATGGTATCTCATGCCTATATATAGATCCGGTTTCTTTGATTCGTCAAAATTTTTTATCTGCAACCTGTGTTTCATGGACTTTCTTATCACGCGTGAAAATTCTGCATCACTAACAGTATCGGTTCTTTTTGTCGTAAAAGGCGTTAATATCAACTTATAACCTTTATCTACAAGATTATCCAGGGTACGGGCGCAGTTATTAATAAAATTATCGTCTTGATCTATCCATTCTCTGAGCCCTACATGTACGGTCTTTTCCCTGAACTTTTTAACAACAGGATCAGCCGATAATACGGAATAATAACCCAGCCTTTCGCATAATCTAAAGGAAGCCTCATCCCTTACGGTTATCATATCAGCGGCTTTCATCATATCAGCAAAGTTTTCGTCCCCGTTTTCAATGGTCTGCGCGTAGAACATGATCTTTTTACCTTTTTCTTTAGCATATTTTACCTGACTATAACCCCCGATACCACGCCGGGTTATAAGTGACCCTCCTCCGAGTACGAAAACATCGCACCAATCTACAACATCCTTATAATTTTTGTCATCACAATTTATAATTTTGACTTTTCCGAACATTTTCAGATCTTTCGAAATAATATTCCTTAAAAAACGATCTCCTCTGCTTCCGGCAAAATAATATCCTGATAAACAAATATTCATAAACATCCTTTTCTTAATCTGAAAAGATCCAGCCAAAACGGCTTCCCGCTAAAAACCTGTGGACCTTGTGTAAAAACCTGCATATCAATATCCGCAAATACCGGCATTTACGGGTTTTCTTCATAATGTAGTAGATATCCTTAATATTTCTTGCCGGAAATCCATAATCCGCCCTTATGGAACTATCCGTGAAATCAGTGTCAATATTCCCGTAAACAGGGTTACCTTTATCGTCATGGTATACCCCACCCTGTCTCATGAAGGATATCACGTGGTTGCCTTCTAATTCACGGTAATCCAATTCGACTATATTAGCCACGCCATCGACCGTTCCATAAGGTGTATACCCGGGAAAAGGCATAGGTTCCAGCAACAATTTTATGTTATTTTGAAGTACATTTCCGAACCTGCATCTGTCCTTGGAATATTCCGGAAAATAATCGCTGTTCCATCCTATATTCCCTGCATTATCAACGACCATATAATATATTCCCGTATAAGTCATGTCACCGAATGTAAGCCTGTTATTAAGCATATATTTAATATTGGCGTCATCTGAGTATGCCGCCATAAAGCGTCTTTCCTCATCGGTATACGCGGCGGGATAACACTTCCCTTTATACATACCCTCATACCTCCTGAGGTGCACAAGAAAACCGTTCCGGGAAAATTCGGATATATCGTCATTTACCCTGTTAAAGAACGGAGGGTACATAACATATATAACCGGGGATTCTATCCCATGCTCCCTTAAAAATAGAAGTTTTTTTATAAATGGTCCGATATCGGTCTCCGTGGGATGAAAGGACGTATTGATATTAAGCCTGTTTTCACGCGCAAGCGTTGAATTAACTATCTTATCCAGGGGCGCCGATAGATTTGAAGTCATCATCATCTCCCAGTTCTTCTCCGATGCTATCATATCTATTAGATCGTAAAATTTCCCGGCGAGCATAGGTTCACCAAATGAAATATAAAAAGTAAGATGCTGATTCCCGAAAGACCGTTTAAAAGCATCCTTCCAGCTATTCATATCTCCGAAAAAATGATCGCCTGTTTTTGAGTGCTGTGAGCAATAAGGGCATCTGTAATTACATTCGCAGGGATTCCCGTTGAACTCCCATAGTACGGTTATATTACGTCTCGGGATGACCCTCAAAAGAACATCACAGTATATATCTATTCCTTTCCCGTCTGGATGTATTTCATCCGCAAGAGCGAATGAAGATCGCCTGAAAACAGATCTCCTGTTCCATTCCGCGTTTACATCCGCGAGTTTTACCCTTTTGGCTCTCGCTACGTTTCTTATAGCATCATTATAACGTTTAACGTCGGATTGTTTCGACAAAAGGAACCGTTTTCTGACGGGATTGAACGTTGTAAGTATGGCCCTTGCTCCGGATCTTTCAAAAATATCCACTATCGCAGAAATATTTTTCTTGAAATCGGATATATTTACCGAACGCCGCATATCGTTCATACCAAAACATACAACAACAACATCCGGTTTCCCGGAAGCTATCGAACCCGCCCTGTCCAATCCATCCAAAGATGTTTCTCCGTCCGTCCCGGCATTAACAAAATCCAGTTCTATTTCGGTATATCTCTCTCTGAATCTGTTCTCAAGCACAGGGGCATAACCCCTGGTAATAGAATCACCGAAACATACCAATTTACATGGATTTTCCACCGCCACCCTCCGTTTAAAGTTTTTTGAATATTATATCTTTTGACTTTAAAGTTATTTTCACCCTTGTTCTCCCCGCATCGTAATTCGGCATCCAGCAATTATTCAAACACTGGTCTATAACATATCCGGGAAGGGTCTTTCTGTAATTGATCATTGTTTCTATAAGGTTTTCATTTCTCAGTGTCCATCCTGAATGTTCAAGCTCTTCCCTCAACCTGGTGCTTTTATCCAGTATCATCATGGCCGGCATGGTGCAACATGGATAGACTACATAATCATCCACCTTGATCTCGGTCATCCACCTGGAACAGCTTTTTCCTTTATTCGAATCGTGTTTCATTGTTTCATGAAAATCATAATGGAAAGGAGTGGTCCATATCATCACAAGGCCTCTATAGAAACCTTTTAAATATTCAATACATCTATCTATGTGTTCCCTGTTTATAACATGATCATCGAAATATATACTTTTGAACTTTTTCAATACATCTTTATCGATATTAAGCAGGTTATAACCGTTGGTCAATATACCCACGTCCTTTCCGTAAAAATTAAAAATATCAATAACAGCATTAAATTTTCCGGTCGGCAGCATTGTGGGCTCACCGCCTGTCCATTGGATCTCGGGAATACTTACTTTTTTGAATCTTTCGCAAAAAAGTGTGGCTTCTTCAACGCTTATTTCCTCTTTTTTCCTGCGACAGGGATGAGATGAATCTTTGCTTATGGGGATATCACAGGCATAATTGCAGAATTCGCAATTCAAATTGCAATAATTGTTTATTTTATAAACTACATACAGAAAATTCTTTATACCCAGAAGTTTTCCGATATGCCTGGGATCCATGGATTTTGTATATTTTCTTAAACCACGAATAACCCTAACATAGGATTTATAACCTGTATCTCCCGGGAAAAGAACCGTTCTCATGCGTTCTCTTTCCTCCATTCTATATCAGGATGGAAAACCGATTCATAAGGATTACCTGGGCCGCCCGCGTTGATCGTTATAGCGTCTTCCTGCCTCCGCGCGAACGCAAAACTGTTGGAACTATCCCAAAAAATGAAATAGAACATATACTTCCCGGGTAAAAGTTGCAGCTTGTTAATGGTTACATTAAAAGACCCCTCACCGTTAAGTGTTCCGAGTGAAAATCCGTGGGTCCTGGATTTTTCCACAAAACACCTTAATCCGTCAGATCGCACTATTCCTATACTTATATTTGGATCCGTTATAGTCTTTACAGCGTTATATTTAACTGTTATCCGCGCCTTATCTGCCGCATAAAAGGTATTTTTAATATCTCCGTTCTCATCTGTTATAGTAACATCAGTTATCATTACATCACCCGATGTGTTAATGGGATCTACCCCGGTATATGCTGGGTCTTCGCGTTGACGGTTCATATGATCCCTGTATTGTTTTATCACATCCACGGTCTCGCCTTCCGCGAACGTATTGCCGTTAACAAGACACATCGCTCTGTCGCACAACCCCTCTACCATATACAGATTATGCGATATAAGGACTATAGTGACTCCCTGTTCCTTAAGTTCCGCTATTTTTCTCATGCATTTTCTTTGAAAATTTATATCTCCGACGCTGAGTATCTCGTCAACCAGAAGTATATCAGGTTTTGCGTGTACAGCTATTGAAAAACCAAGTCGTACGAACATACCGCTGGAATAATATTTCACCGGAGTGTCTATAAAATCATCCAGTTCCGCAAAATCTATTATATCTTTGAATTTACTTTTTATCTCGCCGCGTGACATTCCCAATATAGCGCCGTTAACAAATATGTTCTCCCCTCCCGTCAACATGGGGTGAAATCCCGCACCTACCTGTATTAGTGACCCTATCCTGCCGTAAACCGTTGCACTCCCTTTATCAGGCCAAAATATACCATTAATCAATTTGAGAAAAGTTGTTTTTCCCGAACCGTTCGGACCTATAAGACCGTATGTTTCCCCTTCCGCTATTTTTAACGATACTCTATCCAGGGCCCAAAATTCGTCTTTTCTCAAAATATCCGGGCCCGAAGAAATGCCAAGGATATTCCTGGATATATCCACCATCCCATATAACATCGACCTTTTAAGAGAACGGCAATATTTTTTTGAGAGTTCATCCGCTACAATTGCGTATTCCGTCATTTTATATCCTTTCGGCTACCCTGCTCTCAGTTACATGAAAAACCATCACAGATATACTTAGAAAAATTATCGAAAATAACACGGAAAATACATATCCTTTCCATTCTGAATACACTCCAAACAACACCATGTCCCTGGGAAAAGATATCAGGTAATACAGCGGATTTACCTGGCTGATAACTTTTAGAATACCTCCGTCGGGTTTGTAATAAAGTACGGGAGTAAGAAACATGAGAAAAGTCACGAATACCGGTATAACATTCCCTATATCCCTCATTATACCGTTTACCATAGACAGGATAAAGCTTAACCCCAATGCAAGAAACAGCACCGGGATCACAAAAACGATGATCAATAAAATATCGGGCCCGGGATCGTATCCGATCGCCAGAAAAAGTATAATAAGAAATATAACCTGCGCAAAAAACGCTATAAGTGATTGAAGCACGGAAGCTATAACGAGTGACTTTTTTGAAAAGTTTATCTTTACGATCATCGGGCCGGCCTTAACAAGAGAGGCGGAACCGGCAATAACTCCGGAAGAAAAAACCTGCCATAAAGCCACTCCGAATACCGCAAACACGGAATACGGGATATTAGACGCTTTTTGGACAAAAACGCCTGATTGGTTAAGGAAAAAAAATGTCCCGACACTTATGAGCGGCAAAACAAATGCCCAGAGTATCCCTATAAACGACTGTTTATACAAACTCAACAATTCCCTCTTTAAAAGTTGGAATATAAGCCATCTGTTGCCAATAATCTCATCCACAATATTTCTATATGTAGAAAAAAACCCTTTTTTCAAACAGTTGTCCGGATAATAAATGGTCCTATTTTTCCCGCTCATATAATCTCCTTCATCACATGGCATATATAATCAACATCATCATTTGATAAAGTTAACCCGGATGGCAGATATAAACCGTATTCACTAATCGCGGAACAAACCGGATATTTTTTATTTTTGAAAGTTTCGACATTACTCAAAACAGGCTGTTCATGCATTCCCTTGAAGAATGGCCTGGTATCGATCTCCTTTTTCCTCAGTTCGTCCGAAATTGTTTTAGCTGTAATATTTTTTACTTCGTTTATAACTACTGGAAAAACCCAGTAAACATTTTTTGCCCATTCCTTTTCGACTGGCATTATAAGTCCCTTGTGCCCGGACAACCGCTCCTTATATGCCGCCGCAATACGTCTTTTAATTTCAATATGCTCTTCAATTTTTTCCACCTGGGCCACTCCTATGGCGGCCTGCATATTCGTTATACGAAAATTGTGCCCTAGATCCTCATGAACAAACCTTTCCTCTACCCCAAAAGACAGATTTCGAATAGATTTAAGCCGTTCATAATATTCTTCCTGGTCAGTTAATATCATACCGCCTTCACCCGAAGTTACTATCTTGTTGGCGTAAAAACTGAACGTGCTCATTTCTCCGAAACTGCCGCACTTTTTTCCGTTATATTCGGCACCGTGAGCTTCAGCGGCATCTTCTATTATCTTGAGTCCGTATTTTTCGGCTATATTAATGATCTTATCCATATCACACGGATGTCCGTAAATATGTACGGGCATTATGGCCCTGGTCTTGTCGGTGATACTCTCCTCGATCTTATCGGGATCAATTGTCCATGTTTCAGGTGCCGCGTCCACCGAAACAGGTATAAGCCCGTTATATATGACGGCTAACGCGCAGGAAATTATCGTAAAATCCGGTATAATGACTTCACTGCCATACGGCAGATCTAATGCTTTTACCGCGGCCTGCAGTGCCACTGTTCCGTTACTTACCGCGACACCATATTTCCTTCCGCAATAACGCGCCCATTTTTCTTCAAATTGTAAAATAAACTTCCCTTTTGATGAGACCCATCCCGAGCTTATGCATTCATTCACATACTCTAATTCTTTTTTGCCTAATAAAGGTTCGCTTACGTTTATCATTTTATTTTTCTCTTTCCGGTTATCCGCAATACTGCAGTTTTTTTATTCCGTTAAATAGTTTCATGTAAAAACACAGCTATCCGGCATTTCATCATTTTATCATTTATGCTTTACTCGCAAAAACGTGAACTCTCATATCCATACCTCTTTTTATCTTTATCCTGGAAAAGGGGGCTCCCGAAACCTGCCGCGAGATGATCCAATATCTGAATCGGTTCACCCGTAAAAGTTCGAGTATTTTCCCCAGGAACTGATCCTCATGCAAAAAAGAATGATATTCAATAAATATGTTTCTTACATTTCCCAGAGATGAACTGCAATCATTAAGAACTTCCCATTCTCCCCCCTCTATATCAAGTTTTAGAAAATCTACCGGTGCATCTTTTAGATAATCCTTCAATCTAACCGTTCTAACTTTATTATCCCCTCTGGAACAGTCTATATCTATCCTGCTGCCGTCCGCGCCGTCGGTTTTCAATACCATTTCACCTTCTGAAGACCACAAAGCCTTGTTGATGAGAACAATATTATCATCTATCTCAAACCTTTCAATATTGGATTTGCAAACCTCGTAAGCCTTTTCATAGGGCTCAAACGCGATTATACTGCTTCTGGGATATCTTCGTTTAAAAAAAAGTAAACTCAAACCTATATTAGAACCACCGTCGATGATACGAGGGCGATCTGTTTCTGAAGCGAAATCGTATATCTTTTCCACAAATATATCTTCATACATTGAAAGAAAGGATAAGGTATCGATATAATCAAAGTCATTGCCGAACAAGATCACCGACCCGGGATGATATCGTGATATATATTTTAATTTTCGGAAATTTTTATTCATCCTGGCATAACGGTACGCAGCTGAAATATCGTATATTTTTCTTAGCATTCTACTCATCTTTTACTCCTTCAATGCCTTTAAAAACTACTTTGTCCCCGGATCTTCCGGAATAGGGCCCCTGCTTGACCTCTATAATTTCAGAGTCTTCCAGTATTTCAAAGCCATGCCCTCCCGAGCACAAAAATAAGACATCACCCGCATTTATCGTCCTTGAACAAATATATTCTTTTTCTTGCGTATAAAAATTAACTTTTATCGTTCCTTTCCTTAAGAACAACACTTCCTGAGTAAACACTATATTACGATGGATCTTTTTATGAAAATGCGCTTTAATGATGTTCCCCCTCTTATGGGGAAGAAAGCCCATCTGTTGTGAAAAGTCCGCGCTTCCGAAAAAACATGGACCGCTTGATGAAAATCCGGATCGTAATATTATGCTGATCAGGGCGTTAGCGTATTTGATCTCTTCAAGTGGTTCCGTGTCGCCAGCTTCTTCGCGCATCGATTTCCTTGCCACCGCCATCATGTTCCAGTCATTGTCGCTAAGTTTTCCTGTCAACTCGAGAAAAGGAAACATCTCTATGTTTTTGAATCCGGATAATTTGAGCATAAACGATATTTCCTGCGGAAAAAAGAATCTCATCTTATGATATTCCTCATATTTTGACGCTATTTCATCATTCATCAGGTGAATAACCTCAAAACCCACATTGACCGTGCTTGCAAAGGTATCCAGAACCGGAGTAGTGTTCCTGGTAATTTTTTCGTTCTCATTTATTATAATTTCCTTGGTACATTTCTCGGGACGCTGTGACAGGACCGCGTTACCGTTCCAGCAATCAAGTATGAATATGCCTTCAGAGGTTAAATGTTTATTAACTGCGGCGCACATATTGATCATCGATTCATTTGTCGTTTGATATCCCAAGACAGCGAACATGCTTATAGCAACATCAAATTTTTCCTCAAGATCAAGATTAGTTATGTCATTTTCAATAAATTCTATTTTAAGACCTGCATTTTTCGCTTTTATTCTGGCCTTCCCCAGCATTTCTCCGGAAATATCCACCCCCGTCACGAAATACCCCCTTCCCGCCAATATTAAAGCATGCCCGCCGGTACCGCAGCCAAGATCTAAAATCCTTTTTCCATTAACATTGTAGCGTTTTAATAGAGTTTCAATAAAATCGCATTCTTTCTCATAATCCTTATCTTCATAAAGACGATCATATATCTTTGAATATTCATCCCCAAAAATCTGCATTGTCAATCCTTTTTTAATGTATGTGTATTTATATCCATCATGATCCCGTTATAAAGAGACCGGTACCGTTCCCCCTGGACCTTTAATGAATATTCCACTTCCGCTATCTTACGGGCGTTTTTGCCCATCTGTTCTCTTTCGTGATCATGATCCAGCATCCATTCTATTTTATCGCATAGATCTTCAGGGCTTAAAGGCTTAGCCAGTAACCCGGTTTCGCCGTCCCTTACCATATCCGATACCCCGCCTACATCGAAAGCTGCCACCGGAGTACCGCAGGCCATCGATTCCATGACCGTGTTGGGAAGATTGTCTTCAAGCGAGGGCAATACAAATATATCAGCCGCGTTATAATAATCAGCCATGCGGCTTCCGCTGGATATATGGCCCGTAAAATACGTGGTTAATCTTCTATTTTTAAGCAAGATCTTGGAATCTTCCCCCACAATGATCACAGCAATATCTTTTAATTCACTCAGGGACTTTAAAGCCCTGACAAGATAATCCATGCCTTTTCGTTTATTCGTAACAGAAGATGCGCTGAACAATATCAATTTTTTATCCGTAGTGATCCCCAGCTCCTTTCTTGCTTTATTCTTATCTTTTTCATCATATTGCTCGGTCGAAATAGCGTTTGGAATAACATTTATCTCAATACCGTTAAATAACGAACTTTTCCTGGCGCATTCCGCCAACCATCTGCTTGGTGTTACTACTTTTATTAATTGTCCTCTATACGATCTTTGCTTACTCTTCCAGACCCGCCTTGAAATATCGTTATTCGCAACAGATCCTAATAGCGGACATCCGCCGCAATTATTCAGGTACTTTGTGCAATTTGACGAATAATAGCACCCTCCGGTAAACGGCGTCATATCATGCAAAGTCCAGACTATGGGTTTCCCGGTTATAGCCGGGAAAAAACTTCTATAATTTATCGAGCGTGAAACCCAGTGCAGATTTATAATATCTGAACTGCTCACAAGTTCATGGTCCTCGATCTTGTACGCACTTTTGTCATTAGAAAAAAGTTCTGTTACATTTTGATGGATATTTTCAGAACAAGCTCCGTTCATATACCCTGTGTGAATTATTATGAAATTTGTTAACCGCCTTACCATATTATCGGTCTGCACCAGTCTATTGTATATCTGTTGTTTTTTTAGGGCGAACATGGATAATTGAGAACCATATTCAATGACTTTGTGGTCATCTGATCGTTTATCCACGACCATCATGGAAGAATCTATTCCACACATATTGAGCGCTGTGTTCAACCTGCGGGCGGCTTTTCCCGCGCCCCCATGATCATATGTAGAGATCTGAAGAATTTTCATCTTGAAAGATATTCTTTGAATTTTTTAATACCGGAAGAACTTATCCCGGTGATGATCGATCGCATAATATCAGATCCGTTCTTATCATATTTTTTTATTTTTTCGCTTATTTCGTGTAAACGATCATATGAAATATCTTTTATGTTGACGCATACGTCATTTCTTTCTATAAGATCGCAAAACTCCGCGGCTTTCCCGCCTTTTGCATCGTAATCGATAGCTAATGTGGGAATGCCGAGAATACACCCAAAAACAATTGAGTGGTACCTCATACCAATAACCATCCGGGATCCTTTGAACATTCTCACGGCGTCGTCTAATGTGCAGTCAGGATAGAAATATTCTACCAGAGGATGTTCGCCTATATGCTTCTGGATATCCTTAAAATACAATCTATCATCTCCGCCTATATAGAACGTATGCATGGGAAAGAACACTACTTTTATTTTTTTGTCTAAAAACTCATTTTTTATAAATTTGAAGAATACATCCAAAAACCGCTGCTTGATTTCTACATATTTGTCCTTGTTATCGCAATAAATGACCGGCCAGTCTCTGATCGCCACTAAAACAGGGGCATCCCCCGACTTTCCGGGATCATACTCTCCCTGCCGCAACAAATAAGTGATAGATAGATCAGTACCCACAAAATACCTCAGATCAAACAACATATCAGAATGCTTAAGAACGGACTTTTCTCCCCTGAAGATCGTCAATCCGGCAAGCATCAGAATATACCTGGTTATCAATTTCATCCTTTTAGCGTGTAAGGGGCCGAGGCCGCATCCATAGGCAATTGTCCTTTTACCAAGAGCTCTGGCCATTAGAAAAGTGAACAAGACATCGTTCATCTGCTCCATATCCATAAAGGGGCCTCCCCCAAAAATAACTGCCTCCGATCTTACTATTGCCCTGAAAGTATCGATTATATTCTTACGGATCACGGTGTGATCATTTGAACCGTCTATCTGACATAAAGTTTCCTCCGTATAATACGGTGATATAGAAGAAACAACGATATTCATCTCTTTGTTAATAGATCTTAAGTTATCGATAAGACCGGCCAATATGGCTTTATCTCCCAAAGTCTCGGTACCATACCACCCGGTTATAAAAACCTGTCTTAAAGGTAATGATCTTTTGATTTTCATCCTTGATACTAACGGCACGATAATAGGTGAAATAACGTATAACGCATAATACCCTATTTGCACTAAAACAGGCTTTAAAAAATCAAAAAGCGATTTAAATATCAGAACCGGATCATGTATGCCCGTATAGTCATGGACGCAACTATCACATTTATCCCTGATAATCCGGCGCCTTACATTGATCTTATCAAAATATGCACTGGCGCCTTTTACATCCATAAGATCACCTATTTTGGGACTGTTAACAGCGCAATAATAGATGCCTCCCTCAGGATCCACTGATATCCCTATATTTTTCCAATGACACCCGGCTAATCGTTTCTTTCCGTATATAATCTGGTCCACAATGGATCTATAAAAAATTTTTCTGTTCAGGTTATCTTCATAACAAGTTCTCAGCATATTCATGAATTTAGCGATCTTTATTTTTTCTTCCCTTGTAAATGAAAAAATATGACGCGTAACATCATTTATCAGTCGATCTATTTTTGTCGCAAGCCTGAACTTAATATATATGTTTCTACTTCGCGCAAAATTCAGGATCTCATGCAAGTGATCTATGTTATCCTTAACAATAGTCGCGCAAAAACTGTATTTTTCATTCATTTTGTCCAAGGCATGCATTGTTTCCGTTAATGATGCGTAAGATCCGTCAACCCCTCTTATCCGGTCATGCAACTCGCCTATCCCGTCGATAGAAAGCATAATAGAAAAATTTATTTCTCTTTCACGGCATTTGGCTCTTATCCGCGGTACGATGTTCTTTATCCTGTCGGTCAAGATACCGTTAGAAATTATTGATACGCCTCTTAAACTGGGTACTTTTTCTATTATAGCCCCCACTATCTCTTCTATATCTTCCCTGATGAACGGTTCACCTCCGGTAAGCCCGACATATTTGACTTTTTTAAATAAATTTGATGAAAAAATATTCTTTATGTCCTCGGCCGATACCCTGAAATGCTCAACATTATCCGGATCCCAGACATTACACATCTTACATCTGCAGTTGCACGTATTTGTGATCGCAAAGTTGACAACTTCCGGATAGCGCTTAACCGGCAAATGAAAAACTATCCGATTGACAATGCTTTTAGCCAGATAATATGCGTATGTAAGAAATAATTTCATTTTCTACCCGCCACTCGATCGGCTATTTCCTTTATTTTTAATAAAATGCTTTTTTTACGCCTTCCCATTAACTGTAAATACCTTTCTTCGGCAAAATCCGTGTCATCTTCCACTGTATCCGGACCTTTAAGGGGAAGTTTTAAACGATATGTCCGGGCATAGGCGCGATTATCCGAGGGGTCGTCTGTGTGGGTTGCCTGTCCAGAAAAGCCGATATTTGATACCAGATTAACCGATGGGACTATTGATAACCCGTCATGAAGAAGCCTCGCGAAAAACCATTGATAATCCCACGCGTTTATAATTCCTCTCACAATATTATCGAATGTCTTTTTTCTGATATTATAAAATCCTTCATTATTTATCCTGTCCTTTATGATCTTTTTTGTTCTTTCATTATTCCATTCCTTCATCCGAACATCATATTTCTCCCAGGCCCTCTTCCATGTAGCCCATCCCCATATTTCTCCCTGATAAGAAAAAAAATAACTTAACTTGTCATCCTTCCATTTACCTAATGGATTATTCCCGCTTATGAGCATGATCCTTTCATCCTCTTTGTATTCTTCCAGCAACGCGGAACAGTATTGAAAAAAATCTGTATTTGGCAGGCAATCATCCTCTAAAATGATCGCTTCTTCCTCCCTGGAAAAGATCCAGTCAAGAGCGGTTATTATTCTGTTCTTAAAGCCCAGGTTATGATCGGAAAAGTCTTCATATACTTCACATTTCCAGTCTATGCTACTTACCAGCCCCCTTACTTTATTACAACGCTCCGCGTCTTCTTCATCGTCTTTGACCGGCCCATCGGCTGCAATATATAATTTTGCAGGTTTACTTTCGGAAATAGCCTGAAAAACCTTCCGGGCTTCTCTCAATCTGTTATAAATAATAAATAATACCGGTATATCCAACATTTTATGTAATTGAATGTTCAGTTTTTACGCGTAAACGCGCAGTGTTATATTAATCAGCGTACTCATGCATTCCGCCCATATCTTTTTTTACGCACACAATATTCTGATAAGCGAACAATTCGTGTTCCGTAGGAAGATACTTTTCCATCGGGAGAAGTCCACAGGGAAGCAATCTAAAGAAAATGTAATCATCTCCCAGGATATCAAAAAAATCTTTCATAAATATCCTTGCCACAGAATTTATCTGTGTAAATTCGAATTGTATCATATCAACTTTTCCGCACTTGATGGTTTTTTCGGATCCTTTCAGAACATTAAGCTCATTGCCCTCAACATCGATTTTTAAGAGGTCTATTCTGTCGACATTTTCCTTAACGACATAATCATCTATCGTATCGCAATCGACTTCAAGTCTCTCTACATCGTCCGCAAGTACATCATTAATTATATTGTCTACCAGAGTCGCATGAGATACATCAATATCATCTTTGCCTGTATATAATCGCGCTTTCCCCGGCACATCGCTTAATGCTTTATTTTCGGTGACAACATTCAAGCCTTTTGTATTTTTAGCTAATTCTTTGAACATGAGCGGATGGGGTTCGAACGCGTATATTCTGGAATCGCTGTTCACCTTAAGGGCTTCTAAACTATATGAACCCCTGTTCGCTCCGACATCGAAAATTACAGGCGCTTTTCGGTTTTTCAGTATTTTATTCAATAGATAAATTTCCCCGCTTAAATAAAGGTTTTTGTAATTATATAATCCCAGACCCCTCAAACTTAAATTGAATAAAAACCTGTTCCAACCAGAGAATATCTTCCTCCCGAATATCATGGAGTACACCGCATATATCCCCATATCACTCCTTTTCCCGGAAATATTACAAGTCTTATAAAAACCATCGGATCAACAGTTTTTCGTACATTTCAGGATATCCATTCATTTTCAGCCCTGATCGCTCTGTACACAAAAAAAGATCTGGCCATTAACATTACCTGATGTTTCGACTTTGGAATAAATAGTGCCGCAAATACCGCCATAAAGTACGATACAACAGTCGCGATAGCCGCGCCTTTCACCCCGTAACGGGGTATCAGAAATATGTTCAAGATAACATTAGTTATCATTCCAACAACAGTTATGAGAAAATTTATCTTTGTAAGGTTTTCGGTCACCAGATATTTGGACAACGCCACTCCCAAAAACGCGAATATGCCTGCCCAAATATGTATTTTAAGCACTAAGACCGATTCAATATATTGTGCGCCGTATAATGCCCTTATTATAACGGGTGATAAAAATGTTACAGGAAAAGCAATAAATAAGGCCGTCCATACCATAAGTGAGTATAATTGTTCCATTCTCAGGTCATATAAATACTTGCCTTTTTGCTTTGATTCCACGATCGCCGGAAAAACACTTCTTGCGATTATAATGGGTATAAAATACCACCCTTCAGATATCCTGGCAGCGACAGCATATATACCGACCGCTTTTGCTCCTAAATAAGCGTTCAACATCACTTGATCAACCCGCATATACACGGCTATCGCGAGCCCGGAAAAGATCAACGGCCAGGAATCAGACAAAAGCTTAATAGATGTGGCCATATTAACTTTCCAATCAGTTACCTTAAGTTTTTGTGCCGCATATGCTGCAGCAAAACCTGCCGCCATAAGAATATTTTCGATGAAGATGGCGCCGACAAAATAAATAAGGTCTTTTTTCCACAATATCAAAAGTAATTTAAGTACAGCTGAAAAAGTAACTGAAAAGATCCTTACATATACCGCATACTTTGAAATAACTTTTGCCCTGAAATAAAAATCTATTACGTTCAGGGATTGGAATAAAGCCGAAAATGCGACTATGTAAATAAAAACGTTTATCGCGGGGTCGATTTCCATTATTCTAATAACAAGAAATATCAATCCTATCGACAAAAACGATCCTGACAACCTTAACAAAAAGCCGGCTCCCAACAACTCATCCCTTTTTGATGGCTCCGAAACAAGTTCCCGCACTATAATAGCGTCCAGCCCCAGCGTGGAAAAAACAGAGAATAAAGCCACAAAACTCAGCGTAAAATTTAAAATACCGTAATTATCCGGTCCCAGATATCTGGCGACAAAAATGCTTACTATCAGGGTTATTAAAGTTTTTGAAAATTTATCTATAAATAACCATCCGGTGTTAGAAAAATATTTTCGAAAACCTGTCGAAAATCTCATTTTTTAATTGTCCTCGTTAGAGACAGCGCCAAATTTGCCCCACAGCTTTTTATATGCCCTGATAACACGAATACAGTAATTAAGCGTCTTCCTGATCAAGTCCTGTACTTTGTCAGGAAGAACCTTTTCAATTAAAGATATTAATGAATACTTACCGAGAACAAAAATCTTATATGCAAAACATTTACCAAAACTGAATACTTCTTTTGTGATCATCCAACTTTCTTCTATATCCCCGCTGACAAGTTTATTAGCTATCAAGCGGGATAAGACCCGGCTATGGTATCTGCAAATATACTTATCACCGTTTACTTTCCCAAACCATTCATAAAACGTCGGTTTCCACTTGTTAACATATTGCTTAACTCCCTTCATCCTTCCTTTTGTATTTGTCATCATAGTTGTACGGTTAGTGCGGTCATACACTATAACAAGTGGTTTATCCACAGCAATGGCTGTATAACCCCTGGACGCCAATGCCATCCATATGTCATGATCAATACATGACGACAAGTTCTCATCAAATCTACCCACGTCTTCAATCGCTTTTTTGATGAACAGATAAGACGAAGCGATCGTAACCATACCTTCATTTACTATTATCTTGCGTATGTCCCCCACTCTTTTGGGATGTTTGATGGAAACTGACTTTTTGCCGGGAAATCTGATTTCGGCGCCGCAATATATTACTCCAAGCCGATCTTTATCAGAAAATGCAACCTTATTGTAAGCCTCGACCTGTTTTTTTATCCTGTCCGGTTTCCACTCATCATCATCATCCAGATAAGCAATAAGTTCCCCCGTGGCAAACTTAAGTCCGGTATTCCTGGCCACAGCAAGGCCTCTATTATGATCAAGTCGTACATATCTTGTATTGTCGGTCTTTGTTGTATCTAACCAGGCTTCGATACCAGAATTGGAACCATCTTCCACAATAATGATTTCTATATGGCGGTAATTTTGGTTAATAACGCTTTCAATGGCCCTCTTTGCTTCTTCTAAACGATTATAAGTGGTAACGATCGCA
>Ga0272443_10002778_pt1 | contig 21674 bp, 24 predicted proteins | sample SSMAcet12_FD_193581 | JGI IMG/M metagenome (GOLD analysis project Ga0272443, IMG submission 193581) | Marine sediment archaeal communities from Little Sippewissett salt marsh, Falmouth, MA, United States - SSM-Acet-12 | ecosystem: Environmental > Aquatic > Marine > Wetlands > Sediment ... | reverse complement strand
CTAATGTAATTATGTTGATTCCATTAACGACAGAATGATGTTTACCACTCCAAGTACTATAAACAAGATCCCTATTTTTAGCATAAAATTTGTCTAATGTGGTATCGTCGACTATTAAGATGCCTTCGTGGGGACGAACAAAACGGGATGATTCATTCCACAATGCCTCTGTATCGGGGGGCCATCTTTGCAGAAGTCGAGTAAATGCATCGTGAGACGGTAAATCGGAACCATCGGGATTACATCGAGATGCTTCTGTACATGTAAAAACGTTAGATGCAGCTATCAGGAAGTTGATGTAATCTAAGTCACAACATTTAGGTGGATTCAAAATGGACGTTGATGCATACAGAATCATCTAAATGTCAGGCAGCCCTATGTCGCCCATTTCTATCTCGTTTATGAGACCCGAAAGGGAATAACCGACTTCTTTGAATAAAGTTTCAGTCACATGCTCGCCTCTACAATCGTTTCTGTGGCTCTCACATCAATTTCACCCGAGATAACTTTCGGCAACAGAAATGTGTGAAAGTTTGCGAAGGCTGGATTTAGGTTCGGAAATCTTTGTGCATCATGAACACCCACTTCGTGATCCACAAAGGATTTGCATTCATCGGACGATATCGATTAAATCTGTGAAGGAATAGGTGTTAGGTCGACTTCCGCTTCCCTGGCGCGAAAGTTTCAAAATATCGTTGTCCATTAACTCTCGTAGTATCCTCATCGCAGTTTGCTTTGGGATTTCAGATCTCTTGGCGAATTCGCTAGAGTTAAAGATAGGACGAGCGAATATTGTGTCAATAGCTTGAATCGTGTACTGGGAATGAGTGATCTCTGGTAGCTGTTGTTTCATCCTGTTGTACAATTCAATGACATCTTTCGCCTTTTGGCAGTTCTCATCTGCTTGTTCCACGACCGCTTGTAGGAAGAAATTTATCCAACCATTCCAATTTCCTTCTTGAGATATCGTGATCAAGCGGTCATAATAAAGATCTCGGTTTCGTTCAAGGTAAGAGCTGATATAGAATGTGGGGCTGGTGAGAACATTTTTGCTGTAGAGGATCAAAGGTACGAGCATACGTCCGATGCGACCGTTTCCATCCGAGAAGGGATGGATCAGCTCGAACTGGGCTTTGAGAACCGCAAGCTGGACGATATTATCCTTCTCTTCGCTATGCAAATATTGCTCCCAATTGAAAAGGGCGTCTTTCACTCCCCATGGGTCTGGAGGAACAAAAATCGCTCGTTCAATTGGTGTGCCACGGGGGCCTATCCAATTCGGGCGTTTTCGAATCTCACCAGGATTTTTGTCCCTGCCTCGGACTCCTGCCAGAAGAATGCAATGGAGGTTTCGAATCGTGTTGGTGCAGAGGGGTCGTTTATTCAATTCTTCTACTGCTGCGTTCATCGCCTTTCGGTAGTTGATTATTTCGTGAATGTCAACGATGGATTGAGTTACATTTCATTTTTCGATCTCAGATGTTTCTCCTACCTCTGCCTCGTACTGCAAAACGTCTTCCAAAGATGCTTGGGTACCTTCGATTCGTGACGATAACACCGCTTCTTGGGTTGTCAATGGTGAGAGAAATATCTGGGGATTGATGATGCTTAGAAGGATTCCGTCGTATCTGGCAAGGGCTGCGTTCGCTTTGCCGATGAGGGATACGTGCATCTCCCACTCGATGGAATCGAGGGGCAACTGGTCAGGGGTGTATGGCTCCATGTTCATCTTCTCCGGAGATTCTCTATGCATATCGACGACAGAGTCTTAAAAATATTTGCTCAAAATGTGCCCTAAAGTACGTCGCTCTGCGTTGGTGTGGTATTCTTCGATATTAGCGTTAATGCCCACAAAAGAAAAGGTTATATAAAGGCGAAAAGTTGGAGTAGCGATGAGCTTTTCAGACGTTCACCGGCTTGCCGTTGCTCATTTGGCAAACCTCGCATGTATCTTCATCGTCGTCTGAACAGGGGGTCTTAATCTTGCTAAGCTCTCTTGTGGCCATGGCCAGAACTGAGGCATTGGCCATGTTGCTTGCAACCAACAGCGCAGCAGTAATCTCTTCGTCGCTGATCTCCATCCTCTTGGCTATCCGCAAATGAAGCTCCAGACAGTGGTTGCACCGGATGGACGCCGCCACTGCTATGGATATAAGTTCGATTGTCTTTGGATCTAGGAACCGAGAGCTTCGGAGAATGGCGTTGTTGTGCAGAATCTTTGTGACCAGCAGCTCGGGTTGGTCTTTCATGAAGCTGAAAATGTAGGGTACTTCTCCATAAGCTGCCTCTATTCTCTCCAGCATGTCTTCAGCGGTCTGATCGACGCCCTTCTCCAAAACGATATCAAGTTCCTCTTCTAAACTCAATTACTTCACCATTGACAATATCAATTTACTAAAGTTAAAAACACTTTTCTATACCACGGACCTCGTCTCCGATGTGGGCAAAATCCTGACCAATATATAGTTTTTCATCTTGGAAGGAATCACCTTAGCAATGTCTCCTAGGGTCACTCCCTCATCGAAGGTCACTTGTTCGACGGCTTGGTGATACTCTTTGTAAGGCAACTTAATCCTCAATCCATTGAGATTTAGGGCGATTGGTAGGGGAGAATAAGAGTTCATTATGTCTGGCACCTGTTCCCTCACCGCTTCCATCACTCTGGGTGGTGTTGTGGTGAGCGGATCTTTGGATACGGACTCTCTGGCGCTGTCCAGAGCTCTACCCACAGCAGCTATGATGTTGTCAAGACTTTCCATCTCAGTTGCCTTTCTTGATCTGTGAGCTATCCTGCCCACATTGGACACGTATTCGAAGGCGTAGGGTAGATCTTCTTTTTTCATCTCCGGCCCACCGGTAATTATCACGGGCACGGATATGTTCTTGTAGATGTGCTCCTTTTTGAGGATGCACTCTATAAAATTACCAAAGGTGAAAACGACGGCGTCATGTTCGTTGATCAACGCAGTTTCAAATTCAGTTATCTGAGCTATGTCCCTACCCACACCTCGGGCCATGCCGATCATGTTGCTTTTGGCTCCGTGTCTACGTAGATACTCGGCCACATCACAAGCAGGATGGGGCAAATGATGTATGGCTAAAGTGGGGGTTACAACGGCGATCTCCGTTCCGGCTAGGGGTGCTCTATCCAGTTTGCCTCGAAGATCTTTTACCAATTGCTCCATGGTGGACATATCTTCTTTGGGGATGAGCATCAGAAGTATTACTTCGCTCTGGGTCAAGTTCTTCTGGAGAATGTAGCCGCCCAAGTCTTCCACCAGTTCCGTTACCAAGTCGTGCTTAAAAACGCCACCTGTAAACATCACTGGTTCAAGCATTTTGCATCCCCCTAAGGTTATCTTCAGCTTCGATGATTAGATCTGGGCCAATGGCCTCTTCGGCAGCCAGGAAAAAGAAGCTGTCTTCCTTCATCTCGTTTCTCCGGTTCCTGAAACCTTCAGGGGCGATCCTTACCAAAGCATCTGTCAGATCGCGTCTGAACTCCTTTTCCAAATCGGCAACAGTTAGTCCATCTGGAGAGATATCAGATTCTATTACCAGCAAATTTCTCCCCGGTTGTTCCACCTTATCTCGGCCGTACATATTCCAGAGCACTTCCATCAAGTTTGACATGTGCTCTTCGTCTTCTACGGTTATTTGGTAGCCGTTTTCTACCTGGATCACGTCGCCTATGTCTCTCACTTTGAGGGGTGGCTGCTTGCCTCGAAGCAAACCGAAGACTGCGAAGTAAGGTTTCTTCATGTCAGCATAAATGTAAAGTCTACCTATGGATCTGACCAGCCCCAGATCTTGGAGAATATCGCTGATTATTTCCTTGTACTTCCCAGCCCCATAATCCTCATCAGGCATCTTCATCTCGAAGACCTCCAGGGGCTCCATCATCATTTTTAGTCCTCCACCAGACCCGACACCAAAAGGCTAGCCCCAACACAACCGATGTATTGAGCATAAGGTGGAACTATCACTTTTAGGCCCAGGAGTTGTTCCATGGCTCTGGGAAGTCCTTCTACGAGAGCAGTCCCACCTACCATAATCACTGGCTCTTTTACCTCCACTTCCTGGAGCTGTTGCTCGAAAACCTGTTCTGCAACGCTGTGACATGCGGCCATGGCTACGTCTTCACGACTTTTGCCAGACGAGAGGCTGTTTACCAGACTTTGAGTACCAAAGACTATGCAGTAACTGTTCATGGGAACATTAGAATAATCGCCTTTAAGGGCCAAAGCCCCTAATTCGGTTATGTCAATGCCCAGTCGTCTGGCAGTTAGCTCCAAAAATCTACCTGATGCTCCAGCACAGATTCCGCCCATTGTAAAAGTCCCTGGAATTCCATCTTGGACGGATATGGCCTTGTTATCCATACCACCAATGTCTATTACCGTGGCAGAACCTTTCTGAGCTTGGGCCAGAAATACGGCACCTTTGGAGTTGACCGTAATCTCCTCTTGTACGAGCTTGGCGTTGAAGTGTTTGCCAACCAAATGCCGTCCGTATCCTGTGGTGCCCAACCCTTCAATATCTTCCACCTTAACCCCTGCATCTTTTAAGGCGGCATCGTATGCCTTCTTTGCACTTTCTATTACTTCATGAGTGGGATTCCAGCCGGTTCCTATGATTTCGTTGTCCCGCATAATCACCGATTTGGTGGTAGTGGAACCGGAGTCTATGCCTGCAGTCAGACCGGTTTGGCGTTCCCTGGCCAGCAAGCCTTTGTACTTGGCGGTGGTGACCAAAGCTTCCATTCTGGTGAGTAGCGTTTCAGCACCGGTCCTTTCGGTGAACGCATAGCTCAGTACGGGTATACGTGAATTTTCGTGAATGTACCTTCTGATTTCGCTTCTGACTATGGCCGCCTCTGCACACCTGAAACATGTGGCCACAAAGACTGCGTCAGCCAGATCGGGGTTATCCACGATTCTTGTGGCTCTGGCCATGGCCAAGTTGAGATCTCCACTGGCCACTTCCATGCCGAATTTTTCCTTGACGTTTATGACATCTTCTAGATCCACTTCTGGAAAAATTAGAGTTGCACCTACGGATTCTGCTGCCTTTTCTAGTTCTCTCTGGACACCGCTGTACTCGGGTCCACAAGAGAGCTGGGCTATCCTAATCACGTCAAACCCTCCAGAAACTGGCGAATTTCATGCACAAACCGTTTTGCTTCAACTTCGTCACTGGGATAATCGACTTCCAAAATGGGGATCTCCTTTCTCCTCAGCAAAAATTTGGTGAGTTCATTTGTCCTCGCACAGCCGGTGCATCCTATATAGTATCCACCGTCCTTCACCACGATGGCAGCATCTGCTTCTTCGATCAATGGGCCGATAAGGGACATTCTCCCTCTAACTCCGGAGGGAACATCCACTGCGGCATACTTCAGCCCCTTTTTTGGCCCATCTGGAGTGATGTTAAGAGGTGGAGACTCCAGTCCGGGGGTGTTAATCTTCTTCCTGACCTCCTTGGAGACCACAAGCGCTTCGTGGTCCATCCTTTCCACCAAATCAGCTAAGATCAAACTGGTAGGAGGATATACCATGACTTTTGCCATTAACCAACCTCAAGAGAATTCATGTTCTATTAGTTTTTCAAGCTCATCTGGATTCAACCACTTCTTTTTTTCGATGGAATAAACGGGCTTTTCGCCTCTTTCTTCAGACGTCAACCCAATGGATATGAGTGGGAGAATCTTGGATTCGTACTCTATGGAGTAGAGTCCGGGTCTAGCCCCGCCGCCACGATGACCTCTACAACGTCTGGGATCGCCAGGAGGAAATCCTCTATCCTTTACGAATATGCCGTTGGGATCCAATGCTCTGATCTCTTTTACGGTCTCTTCGACTTCGCTATCCTCGCCATCGATCATGACACCAAAGCAGGTTTCTTTAATGTTGATGTTGCGGCCAGATTCGTATATTTTCATGGCCATGTCTGAAGGGAGCACGTCTGAATTTTGGGACGTAACCACAAACTTTGTCATCCTCATCGTCTTACCTCCAAAACGTAGACGGTCTCATCTTCTTCGATGTCCTTGAGTTTGTCCAAATCGAGAACTCTACCTATGATGTTGGTGGCCAAAAACTTCTCCCCCGAAGGTCCGTACTTTTCGTCATCTATTGATTTGACCCCAACAAGGCCAGCATTCCTGGCAGCTTGATTTGTCACACCGATCTCACCAGCTTTCACCATATCTGCTGGTTTGTTCTCCGGCATGATCTCCTTGTAGCTGGTGGCTGAGATAAACGGTTTGAACAAAACAGTATTCTCGTAAACAAAATAAGCCTGCAGCGGACCGATTGGTTTCTCTTTTAGCCCCACCACGTGTCTGAAGTAATCCAGTGACTTGGGTGCTAAAGCGTCATCGTAAAGCTCGATTGCCACGAGACGGTCGGCGGGAATTGTTGTGGCCTTCACCCGACCGTTCTTGATAATTTGCATGGTGGTGGCTGGATTTTGATCCACTACCACGGCATCTTCGTTATCGTGCCCCTCGATTTCTAAGTCTATTCCTCTCCGAAAAGCGACGACCCTTGCGTCTTGGAGCGACAATCCCATGAGCATTATTCGTTCAGGCACGACCTTCACTGAGATGTTCTGACCAGGTTTTGCCAGCTTCACCAGGTCCATTCCCTTGGTGATTTTGCCAACTATGGAATGGCTGGGCAGAGATGTACGATCTGCTTTGTAGATGAAGATATGTCCCAAGCCTCGCCCCTGGGTGCGGATGGTAATGACGCCCTCTGCCCGGGGTTCACGATGCTCGAACTCTATTCTTTCCCCTCGCAAAACGTGAGAAGATATATAGGAGCTAGTGTTGGCATCGATCTTCAAAACGCCGTCTCGAGTGGCGGCCAAAAAGAACTCTGCACCGTATGGGGCCTCTTCGAGCAGTTCCACTTCCAGTTTGGTATATATATCGGTGCCATCGACCAGAGGTACGTCCCAATCTTGGGTGAACTCCTTTTCAGATATGTCTTCCCATTCCACTATGGGTTTGAGTCCTAGAATCTCGTCTCCCCTATCCAGCTTGTTTAGAGTGTCTTTTCCTCCTACCACGGTTGCAAAAACGCCACGATTCTCGGCAGGCGACCCATAGGCTGCAGCATGCATCTTCTTCACGAAGACAATTTGTGCTTTCTCCGCCTCAAACCCGCTGCTTCCCAAAACCACTTCCCACCGATCATATTCGTGTTCTTCTCTGGTGGGCGCCAAAGTGGCAAAAAATGAGCCGAAGGCCACTGCACCGGAGTCTGTCCAACGAGCTTTTAATCCAACGATTTCATCTACAGATCGATGCCAGACCTTTTGGATCTCCGTTTCCAAAAGGTCTATTCTCAGCTTGCCTTTTGTGGTCTCTAGCCAATAGGAATTGGTCTCTTTTGCCATCTCGCTTCGGCCTTTGACCAATCCGATGGTGGCATTCTTCGGTGGAGTGATGCCTGCGGCTTTGAGGGCGTCTCTCAGCTTGGCACCCTCTGGGAGGGCGATGTTCTCTTCATCCACAAAAACTTTCAAATTAACTCCCCAACATCTCCTTTTCTTCCTCTTTGGTGATCTGAGGCAGGATCTCTTCGGGCGTTCCCACGTGTATTATCTTTCCATCGCGCATAAGGGCTGCACGGTCGCAGACGTTCTGCACAAAGTCCATGTCGTGACTTACGATGATGAATGTTTCTCCAAGCTCTTCCCTGGCGTTTAGGATCGACTTAGTGACGTCCACCTTGGTGATGAGATCCATGGTTCCTGTGGGTTCGTCCAATACCACGATTCTTGGTTCTTTGATCAGAACCTGTGCCATTGCCACTCGGTGGCGTTCACCTTCGCTTAGTTCATCAGGATTTTTGGCCAGAACCTTCTCTGCATCTTTTTCGCTGAATCCCACTGTCGTCAGGGTATGCATTGCCTTTCTTTCCGCCAGCTCAAAGGGAAGTTCCAAACCTATTGATTCGGTGAGGTTGTCGATCACGCTTCTATAGGGATAGAGTGTATACTCTTGGTGAAGCATGCCCATGTACTTGGTGGCCTTGCCTTTATGGTTTGGACCAGGCAGTGTCAAATCCGCCCATTCGTCGCCCACTCTACACCATATGTTTCCACTGGTGGGCGATATGATCCCATTCAACATCTTTGACAAGGTGGTCTTTCCAGCCCCACTGGTGCCCACCAGGCCGAAGATCTCTTCTTCGTTCATCTCTAGGGTTATATCGTCCACGGCTCTTACCACACCTCGATCAATGCTGATGTAACGCTTGGAAAGCTCTCTGCATCGGATTATGGGCTCTCCCACGATGACGTTCTTTCTCTCTCCTAGGCTGCCTGCCATGGCCACAAACTCTGTGGCGATATCTGACGGCTTGCCTACGGAGATTATCTCTCCGCGGTCCAACAGCACGGCACGATCTGTTAGTTCAACCATAACGTCTGGCCAGTGGCTGGTGATCACCATGGTCATGTTGAAGTTTTTAACCGCACGCTTTATGCTTTCGTGGACCACCTTGGCGGTGCCAGGGTCAAGGGTCCCGGAAGGTTCATCTGCCAAAAGCATCATGGGCGACTTGGCCAGTTGACGTGCCAAAACGACCCTCTGTTTCTCACCGCCACTCAGCTCTCTTGCCACATGCATCATCCTGTGAGACATGTTTACTTCGTCTAGCAAATCTGCTGCTTGGTGGATGCTTATGGCCCCTCCACTTGACTCCTCAACAGCGCGCATTACGTTGGTTATGACTCTGTCATCGCCATAGAGGGCAAATGTCCTCTGGAGCATGATAGCAATCCTTCGTGAGACATCGCGCCTTTGTGGATCGTTCAATTCCAATGTCACAATATCTGCATCGAATGCTTCAAGGGTGCCGCCGCATTTGCACGTCTTGCCAACGTAGCTTGGTGGTTCAACGTGGCCGCATTTGTCGCATCTTGCCAAATGGTAGATTACGTTGCCGCTTATGTCCTCAAAAACTTCTGCTCCACGAAGAACATGCATGAGAACGCTCTTACCGGCACCGCTCCTTCCCAAGATGCCGACTGCCTCTCCCTCACCAATCTTCAAATTGATATTTTTCAGAGCCTCAACTTCACCAAAACGTACCGTCAAGTCCCTAATTTCGATAAACGGTGTCAAATCATCACGCCTCGTATTGTTATTATGTACAAGCTACAAACCATCTCAAATTAAAGTTTATCCCAGACGGTGCCGTCGAAAGACCCTCTTGTATATCTGCAAATATCTGATTATTCACTACAAATTGATATCTGCTACAAATATCATCGTCCAAACGAGCACAAATAGCAGAGGGTGATACACACCCTGCCAAATTTACGCTGTATAACCAAATTTAGGATGTAATTTTATCCCGCCCCTCCTTTCTTCAGAAGGAACTCTTTGTCTTCATATGCTTGATGAGTTTTTTCAAGACAGTCTTTGCATACGTGAAAAACTGTATCTTTCAAGCCGTGAATGGTGGCCTGCTTGGCCTTCACGGCGTAGGTCTCTTTGTCCACACCGCACAGCTGACATTTCATTTAAGTCACCGTTCTTTGGAAGGATTTTCGTCATTATAAGTATTTCCGCTCTGGAGAGTGCCCCATCTATCATAGAGGTGGTGTTCTACCCCGATTATGTCCAATATCCTGCCCACCACCACGTTCACCAAATCATCCAAGTTTTGGGGTCGTGAATAAAATCCGGGGCATGGTGGAAGGATGATTGCACCAGCTTCTGTAACCTTAACCATGTTTTTCAAGTGGATTAGGTTGAGCGGAGATTCTCTGGGCACCAAGACCAATCTACGTCTTTCCTTGAGGCAAACGTCTGCGGCCCTGGAAAGAAGTGTGTCTGTTATGCCATTGGCGATTCCTGCGAGGGTTCTCATGCTACAAGGGGCGACGATCATGGCTTCGAAGATGTGTGATCCGCTGGCTATTGGGGCTGTAAAATCTCGGGGTGAATAAACGTAATCTGTAATTCTCTCCAGGTTTTGCGGCTTTTCGTCAGTTTCTATCTCCACGATCTTACGAGCTGCGTCGGTCATGATCAGATGTGTTTTACAGTGGCACTGGGATAAAACCTCTAGTAGCTTTATTCCGTAGCATACGCCAGAAGCTCCACTGATGCCCACTACAATTTCTCTTTCCCTTCTCGGAATTATATCACCTCTCAAAACCTGGCTAAATTCTATTTTATAGTCGAGAACCAATTATATGAAACTAATTAGTTCTCGTCAGAATAGTGTTTAACGATACGAATATGTCAAAAGTTTCTTACCATTCATTTATTTTTCGAAAGCCTGGATAAGGTGGCTGCCACCATGATTGGGAAGTTGATGGTAGCGTCCCCGTATACGGTCGCTGCTCTCGCCTGTGGTGAAATTTTGCCCCAAGAGACTGCCTCCGAAAGGGTTGCTCCGGAAAGCCCTCCCCATTCAGGCCTGTCTCCAGTTAGTTGTATGGCCAAGTCGAAGCTGTTGGGAGTAACCAGCATGGACTGGAGGGCGAAGTTCTTGGGTACACCCCCCCCGATCATCAAGATTCCAGCATGTTCTACTTGGTAGCATATCTCTACTAGTTGGTCCAAATCGGCGAAGGAATCTACAGGTAGTTTGTGAGTTTGTCTATGAAGCCAGGTTTGGAGGCCTATGATAGAGTCGGATATGGCCGGACAAAATATGGGCACGTCACAGTCAGCAGCGGATTTGAGGATCGATTTTTCGTCGTCGAGTTGACGTCCTAAAATTTTCAAAAATTCGGTTCCTGAAATGATGTCTGGAGTATCAGGCAAAATATTTAAAAGCAACTCTTCGAATTGGGAAAAATCTTCATCTGAAACGTAGATGTCATATATCCTGCTCACTCCTTCTCGTCTCAAATCGAGGTCGGAGGCTTCCGAATCTCCCAATATGTGGTGACTGAAGCACTCAATTATGTCGTGAGATAAGTTTGCACCTGTGGAAATTAAAACGTCTATGTGCCCGTTTCTTATCAGGTCTGACACTATATTTCTCATACCTGCTGGTACCATGGCACCTGCTAAAGTAAAAAATTTGTTATAGTTCCCTTTCAGCATATCATGGTATATGTTCGTGGCTTCAGCCAATCTTCTGGCGCCAAAGCCACATTTTTCCATCATGTTTACCAATTGGTCCACAGTCATATCCTGCTCTATTTCCATGTGACATACGGAATTCATAAACTCACCTAAATTTCCTAATTTGACTCAATTTAACGTAAAAACCATCATAATGCAGTCGTCCCGATGCTAATTGATAATCTCATAAACCTTTTATATCAGTACCTTGTGTTTAGCTCTTACGGCTAATGGAGGGTCGAAATGAGCAGTGAAATGGTGGCAGTGGACTATTATATCCCACTTATTATGTTTCTGATAATAGGTGCAGCGACGCCTATTGGCGCAATGGCTGTCGTGAAGATCATATCACCTCTAAGGCCAACACATCGGAAGCAGTCTACCTATGAAGGTGGTCTAAGGCCTGTTAGAGATGCTTTGATACAATACAACGTACAATATTACCTTTTCGCAATTGTTTTTGTGATATTTGACGTTGAAGTTCTGTTTCTCTATCCTTGGATTTACATCTATGCTTCTGAGGCCATTCCCATGGTGGGTGGGGTGAACGTAGCAGTAATAGATATGTTGATCTTCATCGTCGTGCTATTGATAGGATTGCTCTACGCCATTAAGAAGGAGGCGTTACGTTGGGTATAAGCGACGTCATACCAATACCTGAAGTGGTTGACGAGGAGCTGGAAAAGTGGACTCTTTGGGGTAAGCCACTAACGAATGTGTGGCTAACCACAACGGAGAAAATCCACGAGATCATCGAGATGGGTCCCATCAAGAACGTCTTGAACTGGGGCCGGAAAAACTCTTTGTGGTTCCTGATGCAGCCTATGGGATGTTGTGGTGTGGAGATGTTAGTATTCGGTTGTCCACACTACGATTGTGACAGGTTTGGTATCATTCCCCGTGCTACACCCAGGCAGGCAGATGTTTTGCTAATCAGTGGTTACATAACCAGGAAGTACTTACCAGTGGTCAAAAACCTCTGGGAGCACATGCTGGAACCCAAATGGATCATAGCCATAGGAGAATGTGCTATGTCCGGAGGGCCTTTTTACGACTCATATAACATCATAAACAATACTGATGAGTACTTCCCCATTGATGTCTTCGTACCAGGTTGCCCGCCCAGACCAGAGCAGTTCATAAAAGGATTCAGAGAGCTTCAAGAGAAGATCAAGCAACGTGAAGACAAGAGAGGATACTAGAGGAGGAATTTGTCTTTGACAACCGCAAAAGAGGTCTTGGATGCGCTACAGTCTTCGTTTCCGGGCAGCATCCAAGAATCCAGAGAGGAGTCCGATAGACGGCTCTGGGCCACGATTAAGCCCAACATGATAGTGGATGTGTGCAAGTTCCTAACGGACAAATTCGATTTTGACCATTATTCTGGTTCCGCAGGCATGGATAAGATCGATGAAAACCTCTTCGAGGTTACAGAGATCATGGCCAGCCACGGTGCCCATCAGGTGGTAGCGCTTCTTAAGGTGAAGACCCCTCGAGATAACCCTTCGGTTAAATCTCTGACCGGTCTATACTGGAACGCCAATTGGTATGAGCGCGAGATCTGGGAGATGCTGGGAATCAATTTCGAAGGTCATCCGGGATTATATCCACTCTTGTTGCCCGATGATTTAATAGGATCTTGGCCTTGGAGAAAGGACTTCAAAGGTTATCCGGATTACAACACTGGCGAGAGGGGTATCGAAAAGCCGACCCCAGATGGTTATACTGAGTACATATTCCCGCCTACAGATGCTGAAATAAAAGCAGGAACCGTTCCTGTGGTGAGGCCTAAATATCCCTCATTCCAAGAATTAGAGGAAGCTGAAATTAAGGCAGAGTCCGAAATGATTCTCCACTTGGGACCTCAACACCCCATGATATTGGGGCCTTTTCTGCTCGATCTGCTGGTCGATGGTGAACGGGTGAAGAAAGCCTTCATGGATATGGGCTACATTCACAAGGGCATCGAAAAGATCATGGAGAACAGGACGTATCTGCAAGGCATCACTTACACCGATAGGATGTGTTACATAGCCTCACTTTCCAACAACGAGGCCTATTGTGGTGCAGTGGAACGTCTCATGGGCATTGAGGCTCCACCGAGAGCTCAGTACATTCGAGTTATTCTTGAAGAATTATCCCGTATCCAAAGCCATCTGATTGGGGTTGGAGAGTTCTTGGAGTTTCTGGGTGGTGCCACGTTTTCACCTTTCCAGTGGATGATCGTTGACCGAGAGGACGTTCTCTCTTGCATAGAGAGCGTTACTGGTGCCAGGATTACTCATAGCTTCGTCCGATTTGGAGGGGTGAGAAACGATCTTCCCGATGGTTTCGCAGAAATGACTCGTCCAGTCCTGAAAAACATGGTAGAAAGGTGCGAGGAGTACAAGGAACTCTTATTGTCTGATAGCATATACCGTAAGAGGATGGAAGGGGTTGGAGTCTTAAAACCAGCCGATGCCAGGAGACTTGGCGTCTCAGGTCCGCCTCTGAGGGCGTCTGACACTTCCTACGATATGAGAAAGGAAGATCCTATTTTGGTGTACCCTGACCTAGATTTCAACGTTATTACCAGGACTGCAGGAGACTCTGAAGCCAGGGTTGAGGTGAGGCTGGACGAGATGATAGAAAGCTGCTACATAATCGAGCAGTGTCTGGATCAAATCCCTACAGGTCCCATTCAGGAAAAAGTGCCCAAGAAGATTAAACCGGATCCCGGCGAGGCGTACTGCCGCGTAGAAGATCCGCGTGGGGAGATGGGCTTTTACGTGGTTAGCGATGGAACCAATAAGCCTGCCAGGGTAAAGGCCAGAGGACCGGTATTTGCATATTTCCAAGCGTTGCCACCGTTGTTGGAGGGTGTATACGTGGCAGATGTGGTAGCAATTGCCGGTAGCATGGATGCGTGCACCAGCGAGGTGGACAGGTAAGGAGGAGATGACTTTGGTATTATCCTCGACAATAACGACTATTAGCGAATTTGCGGCCCAAGAACCCAAATTGTTCGGCTTGATCATTGGGTTGGTGGGGGCTGCGATTATTGCTTCAGTCATCAACATAGGTGCCATGGGTGCAGTTTGGCTGGAACGAAAGTTCTTGGCAGATATCACTAACAGATACGGTCCCAATAGAGTCGGTACTAGGTGGGGTATTTTCCAATTAGTTGCCGACGCTATCAAGCTATTTACAAAGGAAGACAGCATTCCTCTAGGCGCAGACAAACCTGTCTACGTCTGGGCACCTATCGTAGCATCTGCAACCACCATGTTGGTAGCGGCAGCATTGCCCTTTGGTGCATTAAATATCGGTGGCAAGGAGTATCCTTTGGTTGTGGCCAACATGGACATCAGCGCCTTCTATGTAGAAGCCGGTCTGAGCATAATGGCCATAGCAGCCTTCATGGCTGGTTGGTCTTCTAACAACAAGTATTCGATGCTTGGTGCTTTTAGAGGCGTGGCCAGGATGATCAGCTACGAAGTTCCCATGGGAATCTGTGTTATCAGCGTGGCCATAATGGCCCACAGCTTGAATTTGGTGGATATCGTACATGCCCAAAGCATTTGGTACGTATTCGCTCAGCCCCTGGGTTTTGTGGTGTTCACCGTTGCTTTGATCACAGATCTGGGACGAATTCCTTTCGACCAGACCGAAGCCGAAGAAGAGATCATTGCGGGTTATGTTACTGAATATGGTGGAATCCGATGGGGTCTGCTCTATTTCCAGGAGTACATAACCATGATTCTTGGAGCCATGCTTTTGGTGCTTTTATTCTTGGGCGGCTGGAACGGCGTTACACTTCCCTTCCTTGCACCCATATCGCCCATGATCTGGTACATTATGAAGGTGCTAATCGTGTTGATCTTCATGATCTGGGTCAGAGGATCTTTGGTTAGGTTCAGAATCGACCAGGTTACCGATTTGGGCTGGAAATGGATGTTGCCTTTGTCTATGGTTAACTTGGCATGGGCAGTGGCCGTAGGTCTGTACTTTGCATGAGGTGGTGATGAACAAATGGTAGTTAAGAACCTAAAATTGACTCTCAAACGCGCAATAAGCGATGTAGAGGTCACTCGTCTCTACCCTGAAGTACTTATGGATCTGCCATCTGCGGAGAGGGGACTTCACATTCTGGACATCAGGACTTGCATCGGTTGTGGTGCTTGTGCCAGGATCTGTCCTAACAATTGTGTAGAGTTGGTGCCCTACAACCGTGGAAATCCGCTCAAAAATAAGAAGCTTAAGTATCCCCAGATCGATTATGGGAGATGCATGTTCTGTGGTCTTTGTGTGGACGAATGTCCACCATCTTGTCTGACTATGGGCAAAGCGTTCGAGATCACTGGTTGGGAGCGGGATCAGGTAATATACGGGCCTGATAAGATCGCCGTCGGCAAGTACACAGATCAAGAGTTGGCTGAGCTGGCAGTAGAGGCCAAGAAGGCCGAAGAAGAGAAAAAGAAGAAAGCGGCGGCTGCTAAGGCAAAAAAGGCAAAAGAGGCTAAAGCCAAAGCTGCCAAGGAAGGAGACGGAGATTCCGGCGAAAAAGCCGCTGAAAATAAGGCCGAATGACGACCGGATATAATCTAAAAGAGGGTGAGTCTTTATGTTGGATTTGACTCAGTTTTACGATATACGATTCCTGATTGAGCTGGGAGTCTTCGCTACATTTGCGGTGATCATACTCGGCCTCGCAATCCTCACCGTCTACTCCAGAGATATAGTCCATAGCGCCTTGTATCTCTTGGGGAGCTTTGCGGCGGTGGCCGGTTTGTACATATCTCTGAATGCCTCAGTTATAGGGGTGGCTCAGATTTTGGTGTACATCGGAGCGGTTGGAGTGCTGGTGCTCTTCGCAATAATGCTCACGAGGAAGACGATTGTGGAGGAATCCCATGGTTAAAGTAAAAACGACGATATTAACGTTGATATTTCTGGCGACGCTGATCGTTTTGCTCGCATCGACGCCATGGGGCGACGGAATGTTAAGTCCGTACGGTTTCGAGCCAAGAGAAGGGGCCAGAATGCCGGAAAGCGGAATCGGAGATATAGGCATAGAATTGTTCACGATGTATCTATTCCCATTTGAAGTACTTGCTTTTGTGCTCCTGGCCGCTTTGATCGGTGCGATATACGTCGCAAGAAAGGAGATGGCCTGAGATGGCTTGGAGGGAGGAAAACAGATGATACCATTAGTGCTTTACGTGCTGTTGTCGTCTACGATGTTCATCATCGGCTTATATGGCCTCATGACGCAGCGGAACGGTATCAAGCTGATGATGTGTGTTGAGATCTTGCTTAACAGTGCCAACATTAATCTGGTGGCGTTCTCCGCATATCTGCCAAACGTCAACGGCCAAGTCTTTGCTCTGTTTTCCATAGCATTGGCTGCTGCCGAGGCAGGTGTGGGATTTGCCATACTGATTACCCTGTACAGGCTTTATGGGACCATCGAATTGGACAACATCAACGCACTGAGGTGGTAAAGAGATGTACTCTGATTACGCCTATCTGATTGTGGGTCTGCCTGTACTGGCCTTCGTGCTTACTATCTTCTTGGGGTGGCATCTGCCCAAGGGAGGTGGATTCTTTACCGTTTTGGCGACCTTCGCTGGATTCATACTCTCTTTAGGCATCTTCAATGAGATCTATCCCACCAACACGATAGTACATCAATCAGCCCATTGGTTCAGTAGCTTTAACGTGGGGATTTTGATAGATCCGTTGGCCATAGTCATGCTTTTGATGGTGACCTTCGTCTGTACGATGATTCACACCTACGCATTGGGATACATGGAAGGCGATCCCGGAATGGCCAGGTACTTCGCCGAAGCGGGCCTTTTCACCGCTGCCATGTTGGGTCTGGTATTTTCGGACAACCTTTTGCAGCTCTTTATATTCTGGGAGCTGGTAGGTCTTTGTTCGTATCTGCTCATAGGTTTCTGGTACAGGAAACCCTCTGCGGCATCTGCTGCTAAGAAGGCTTTTTTGGTGACTAGAGTTGGTGACATAATGTTCCTGGCAGGGATAGTGTTGCTTTACACCAACCTAGCCCGGATCGGGTTGCCTGATGGAACTTACTTGCTTCAGTTCCAGACCATATATGACAACTTGACCATGATCCCCCCTGACCAGCTTACTTGGATCGCAATTCTCCTATTCGGTGGGGCTGTGGGCAAGTCAGGTCAGTTCCCGCTGCACGTGTGGCTTCCTGATGCAATGGAAGGTCCCACCACGGTTTCGGCTATGATACACGCCGCCACCATGGTAACTGCGGGTGTCTATCTTGTTGCCAGGATGTTTCCGCTCTTCTACGCTGCGCCTAACGCTTTGACCGTGGTTGCATATGTAGGCGGTTTCACGGCATTGTTTGCAGCGACCATGGGCATAGTAATGTTTGACATCAAGAGAGTTCTTGCTTACTCGACTGTCAGTCAGTTGGGTTACATGATGGCTGGCCTGGGTGTTGGCGCCGCTGTTGGTGCCGCTTCCGTGGGCGTTAGCATGTTCCACCTGATCGGTCACTCTTTCTTCAAGGCTCTGCTCTTCCTTTGTGCTGGTAGCGTAATTCACGCTGTGGGCACAAACGACATGCGAGAGATGGGCGGCGTTTTTAAGTCCATGAAGTGGACCGGTCTCACCATGTTGGCAGGTTCTCTGACCCTGGCAGGATTCCCTCTGACGACGGGATTCTTCAGCAAAGATGAGATCATCGTTACTGCCTACGAGCATGGGGCTTTGGGATTAAGTTGGATACCTTATATATTCGCCATCTTGGCTGCTCTGTTGACTGCGATTTACACTTTCAGGCTATGGTTCTTGACCTTTGATGGTGAGCCCAGAAGCGATTACAAAAAGCACGAGTCCCCCTGGATCATGATAGGTCCTCTGGTTGTTCTGGCTTTGTTTGCTCTGTTTATGGGAATGCCCGCTCAAGAGAACTTCTACGACTACGTAGGCAACAACTTCGAGCACTATGGAGTGGACTTCGAAGCGCTGGCAGTGGTCGGTGGTCATCACGTTGAGCACGCACACGCTGTACACGAACCTTTCATCATCAAGATACTGCCCATAATTATTGGAGTGGGTGGCATATTGATTGCAGCGTTATTCTACTCTCGTTGGAAGCGGTTCAGTCCCGATATGTTCACGTCGGAAAGAGATCCTCTACGGCACCTCTTGCTGAAGAGATACTTCCAAAACGAGATCTACACCATGTGGTTTGCAGAGAAGGTGGTCTACGGACTGGCTTTAGTATCCAACATTTTCGATCTCAAGGTAATCGATGGGACCGTTAACAAGATAAGCCAGCTGTTGGTAGGATTCGGCAGCGTGCTGCGTAAGTTGCAGACTGGAATAATACAAAACTACATCACTGCGATTGTACTGGGACTAACAGTACTTTTAATAGTGATTAAGGTGGCAATGGAGGTGGCGATATGATATCGAACGCCATATCGTTGATGATCGCCATACCGCTGATTGCGGCAATTTTGGCGTTCTTTGGAGGGAAGGCCGCCAAGTATCTGGCTCTTATAGGGTCTTTGATACCTCTCGTGATTTCTCTCCAGATGTATCAAGCGTTCGACAAAACTACCACTGCGATGCAGTTCGTGGAGAGTTATGATTGGGTTCCCTCCCTCGGCATTAAGTATACAGTAGGCGTCGATGGAATTGGAATGCCTTTGATATTGCTATCTACGATAGTGAGCATTCTGGTGGTAATCTACTCCTGGGGCGAGGGCAAGAGATCAAACCAGTTCTTTGCTCTATTGCTGTTGAACGAAGTAGGAGTACTCGGTGTATTTACGGCCCTGGACTTCTTCCTGTTCTACATCTTCTGGGAAGTTGTGCTCATTCCAATGTTCTTCCTAATTGGAATTTGGGGTGGGCCCAGAAAAGACTATGCAGCTATCAAGTTCTTCATCTATACTCACGTAGCTAGTTTGATAATGCTGCTGGCCATATTCTCACTCTACTTCGTCTATTCGGCGTCCACTGGCATTCGAACTTTCGACATGCTGACGCTTATTCAGGCCACTTCGGACTCGGCGATATTCTCGCCTTCTTTGGTTAACCTGATATTCTTGGGACTCATCTTTGGGTTCCTGGTGAAAATGCCTGCTGTGCCCTTCCACACTTGGCTTCCAGACGCTCACGTGGAAGCTCCAACAGCTGGTAGCGTCCTTCTGGCGGCTTTGCTACTGAAGATGGGTGGATACGGTCTTTTCAGGGTAATAATGCCCATTTTACCCAACGCATCTGACAAATACATCACTTTGATGGCCGTAATTGGTGTGGTGAGCATCGTCTACGGTGCCTTCTTGGCCTTGTCTCAAAAAGACCTCAAGAAGATGGTTGCTTACTCAAGTGTAAGCCACATGGGATACGTGTTGTTGGGTGCAGGAGCTCTAAGCGTTCTTTCTGTTCAGGGTGCCATGTTCCAGCAATTCTCTCACGGGCTCATAACATGTGTTTTGTTCATGAGCGCAGGTACCATTCAGCACACTGCAGGCACTAGGATCATCTCTGATTTGGGTGGGCTGGCTGACAGAATGCCCAAGTTTGCGGTACTGATGCTTGCAGGCTTCATGGCATCACTGGGATTGCCTGGAATGTGTGGTTTCGTGGCTGAGGCCTTGGTTTTGGTGGGGTCGTATGAGAACCTGCCCATTTACACATTGATAGTAATATTCGGTGGCATCGTAGTCACTGCAGGTTACCATCTTTGGGCCATGCAGAAGGCCATGTTTGGGCCCATCTTGAAGAAGTACCTGGATTTGAAAGATCCTCATGTTTATGAGCTGCTTTCCATGTCCATTCTGGTATTGCTCATAATCTACTTCGGCGTACAGCCAGGAACTATCACCGACATAATGGGTGTAGCAGCAGAACCGCTGGTGAGTTTCAAACCCGTCATGACCCTAGCACAAATGGGGGTGATCTGAAGTGACAATTGAATTCAACCTATCTCTGCTCAGTGCAGAGATTTTGCTCACGGGACTTGCTCTGCTGATGATAGTGCTAGGGGTCTTCCTCAAAAGCAAGAATTTGATGGGATATTTGAGCCTAGTAGGACTCATAGTCTCGCTTTTCTTGGTGATGACTGTTGATCAGACTAAAGGTTCATTCTTCTATGGAACCGTCCAAGTCGATGCGTTATCCCAATTCTTCAAGCTAGTGTTCGTCAGCGTATCCATACTGGTCGTTATGGCTGGGCTGAGCAAGTACAAGGATCATCCTGCGCAGGATGAGTTCTACGTACTGTTGCTCTTGGCCACCGTAGGTATGATGGTGGTTTCAAGCTCAGTGGATCTGGTCACCCTGTTTATAGGGTTCGAGTTGGCCAGTCTTTCCACTTACGCCATGGCAGCCTTTGATAAGGAGAAGCAGAACCTGGAAGCTGCAATGAAGTACTTCATCTTCGGGTCGGTATCATCGGCTCTGATGCTCTTCGGGTTCTCGTTGCTGTATGGCTTGACCGGCACCACCAGGATTGCCGATATAGCCTCTGTAGTTGCAGAAGACATGGGGCCCGCGTTGCTGATTGCGCTTCTGTTCGTGATAGCCGGATTCGGATTCAAGATGGCACTGGTGCCCTTCCACATGTGGGCTCCGGACACTTACCAGGGATCGCCCACTTTGGTGACTGCGTTTTTGGCGGCAGGATCCAAGAAGATGGGGTTCGTGGCCGCTTTCAAGGTGCTACTGGTCGCACTGCTTGCATTGCGTATGGAATGGTACTTGATATTCGCCGTTCTGGCAGCAATTACCATGAGCCTGGGCAACTTGGTGGCCATCTGGCAGAACAACGTCAAGAGAATGCTGGCCTACTCAAGCGTAGCCTACGCAGGATACATTGCTATCGCCTTCGTTGTGGTTGGTGCAACTGCAGGTCAGCCTGATCTGGTTAATGGAGTTCCCATAGCCATCTATGGGTTGGCAGGAGGTTTGTTCCTGATCTTAGCCCATGCCTTCATGAAGACTGGAGCTTTCATCGTCACCGCTGTGGTGGGCGACATGGCCTCCAGTGAAGGTAAGGATAATCCAGATGGCATCGAGCATTATGCAGGTCTGGGACGCAGAGCGCCCATAACTGCTTTCTGTATGCTGATCTTCGTATTCTCGCTATCTGGTATACCCATAACCGCGGGATTCATGGGCAAGTTATTGGTCTTTGGATCTGCCATATCTGCAGGTCTGGTGTGGTTGGCGGTCGTGGCCGTCTTAAACAGTGCTCTGTCACTGTACTACTATCTGAGAATCATCATGTACATGTACGTCAAAGAGCCTGCTGGTGGAAAGATCAGCGAGCCCAAGGGGTATGTTCTGTCCATGGTGGTAACAGTGTTGGCTGTAGTTGGAATTGCCTTCTGCACGGAGACATTCTTCCAGCTTGCACAAAGAGCAGCAGAAGTGCTGCTCTAAAAACTTCTTTTTTATCCCTTTTTGCTTTGTGGATTAACCCATCCATTTTGTAGTCTTCAGTATTTTATCCCATCATGAATTGGACAAATTATGACGAGAAGCTGATTCGTCGTGGCGAGATTTTGCTTGATCTGTCTTTTTTAGCTAG
>Ga0272443_10002777_pt1 | contig 21678 bp, 13 predicted proteins | sample SSMAcet12_FD_193581 | JGI IMG/M metagenome (GOLD analysis project Ga0272443, IMG submission 193581) | Marine sediment archaeal communities from Little Sippewissett salt marsh, Falmouth, MA, United States - SSM-Acet-12 | ecosystem: Environmental > Aquatic > Marine > Wetlands > Sediment ... | reverse complement strand
TTCTTTTCACGTCATTGCGAGCCGAGACCAAGCGAAAGTGAGGGCGAAGGCGTGGCAATCTACGCATACCGTTTCAAGGAAGCATTCGAAAAAAACCAAAGTCGGAAACGAACCCATTTTGGGGTCTTTGCGACTATGCACCAACTACAAAAATTATATCGAAAAGGTACGGAATAACCTAAAGATGTTAAAATATGCGATACAAACCCAATTCATTGGACTAGTAACCATCGCAAACGGTTACAGGGAATTTTTATTAAATTTGGGACACAATATGACAATTTTACCGGAGATACAATATACCTTGGATAATATTGGCAGAACCGCATCGACCGGTTGCTAATGCGCCGGACTCAGGTTCTTCCCTACAATTTACAGCACTATCATCTTCGGGCGCCGTCTGATAATCAAACGGAACCAGGCATAACCGAAACCAAAACCACCAACATGCGCCAGCCAGGCAACACCACCACCGCCACCCGAAACAAGAGACATAAACAACTGATATACAAACCAGAAACCGAGTATAACCGAGGCCGGTAATCTGATAATCCGAATAAAATAGAAAATCCACATCAGGGTTAATACCCTCGCCCGGGGGAAAAGATACAAATACGCCCCCAACACCCCGGCAATCGCACCCGAGGCCCCGACCAGCGGGATTTCTGAATTGGGACTGAATACCACAAACAAAACCACCGCCGCCAGCCCGGAAGCGAGATAAAATAAAACAAATTTAACCGACCCCAGTTGGTCCTCAATATTGTTGCCGAATATCCACAGATAAAGCATATTACCTATCAGATGCATCCATCCGCCATGAAGAAACATACTTGTGAATGGTGTCAATAGAACCGGCGACGAGAACTGAGGAGTAACTTCGGTCAGATGTATCAGTTCGTACGGTATCAATCCGTATTGGTAGATAAAAATCTGAAAACCGCGTGTCGATTTCATGACCGAATACAGAAAAACCAGACAATTGATAACAATCAAAGCAATTGTCACCACCGGTTTGTTAACCGTCGGATTTTCATCTTTAAGCGGTACGAACATACTTTTTATTCCAATTTGTACTAACCGAGTTCGTCATCGCGAGGAGACCGAAGCCCGATTTATCGGGCTGAGGGCGACGCGGCGATCTCCGCGTTCGTTGTCTCATTTCCCTTCGACAAAAAAGTGTGAAAAGACCTCGCGTTTGTTACCAACCCTATCCGTGACTGTTATCACCAGTTCATGCCGCCCGGCAGTCAGCGCCCGATCCGGGTACGTCTTTAACTGCTCCGTCTCGGGATCGTACTCCGGTATCAGCCAGCGACCGTCAAGTCTCACACTTATATTTTGGTCATTTTCTATCCCCGACAGCTCCTCGCTTATTACACACGCAATTAACGGGTACGACGCTTTAACCTTCCGCCCCCGTTTCGGATTGATATTTTTTACTCGCGGCGCCTCGGTATCTATTAAAACTGCATACGTCCCGGTCTTACCGGCTTCACCCGAAATCCGCCCCCCCTCTATTTTAGAATTAACCCAGTTCCACTCATTTTTATTATTCAAACAATACATACCGATTTTTGATTTGTCGATATTTTGATTTACCTCAAATGAAACAGTAATAGAGTTTTCAAGGGGTGCTGTTTGCGGACGAATCAGATATGCATGTCCGACAACTTCACCCGATTTTTTTGGAACCGAGTTCAACCTGTACGGTTCGATTTGAGTCGGCACATAAAAATCATCGGGATCGATTTTTATTTTTAACCCGTTTTTGTTGGCATAAACAAGCGCATCCGGGCCCACCCCACCGAGAAACATATCAACATCTTTGCTATCCGAAAGAAGTTCAGTTAGCGGATTAAAAGTCTCGAAACGGACGATTCTGGTTTTAATCTTGTCATTTCTATAAAAGGCCGCATATTTATCCGGTTTGACAACTGTCGAGTAAACCGTATCGACATAACCATCCTCGTAAAAAACCTTAATTATCGGCGGCGGCGCATAACGTATCTGCGAAAAAACATCAAACAGAATACCATCAGCCAGCAATTCATAATCCAGCCGATATTTCTGTTTATCAGAGTTGACCAATCCGAAATGCAGATCATACCCCCAGCCCGTCTCGCCGTACACTTCAAGCTTTAATGCCGAGGGACGCGTGCGACTGTCATAAGGCAGGGTAACATAATAATCACTGCTTCGCCCCATCTTTACCCGTTCCGGATCAAATGCCTTCCATCCCTTGGCGCCGGTCGTACCAAAAATTTCAACCCCGCTGATTTTCAAAGACCTGTTTTCCGGATGAGCCATAAAATAAACGGTTGAGTCATTTATCCACTCCGACCGGAACAGATCCGCTGTCGGAAGCACCACAAAATCAAACACCAGCCGCGACATATTCCCCGAGGCATCGCAAATTTCAATCCGTGCTTCATGAATACCATAACCAGGTGCCGAACGCGCCTTATAGACACCTCCATCCCGATAACTGGATGTACTCCCGTCAAAATCATTGCCGGTCGGTTTATACAACAAATGCCAGTATTCCTTCTCGTCAACAGTCAGGCTATAATTATAGGTCAGATCGACCATCGCCGTCTGAGCATAATCGTATTTCTCAAAGCCGATTTCGTAGTACAGATAATTGTCGATATATAATTTCGCCTGATAGATATTCAATTTTCTGGTACGTTCACGAATCCGGTCAAAGGCCTTAATCTCGATACCGAAAGGACCGGTCAGAATAACAGGATCATCGAGTGTATATCTCTGTTCGATTTTATCATATTTGGTCTTATGTGTGCTCCGCCTTTTACCGTTGAGAAATATTGACTTATTATCCTGATAAATAAATCCGACCGCCTCAAACTCCGGCGGAAGTTTATCATCAAGGTTAAAATCATTAGTCAGCGGATTAAGCGGTTGATTAGCCGGATTCCGAATCTCGAAATGAATATGCGGCGCTCCATAACCGGACTGCCCCGAATACGCGATCAGTTCCCCTTGTTTGACCGGAAGCGAATCAGGCTCAAAAAACAAATCAAAATAATAACGCTTATTTTTATATTGATATGATTTTACCACCTTATCAAGTTTTTTCGAAAGGCGCGACAAATGCCCGAAAACATAGATAAATCCCTGAGAATCTTTGACATATAATCCCTTACCATAGCCGATATACGAATGCCGAATCCGCCAGATATAGCCGTCAACCGGTGAATATATTTTACGCCCCTCAACACCTTCGGTACGAATATCTATCCCGCCATGAAAATGCCCTTTCCGGAAATCGCAAAAACTGCTCGAAAGGCTGATATCGCCTTTGACCGGCCACAGGCGATCGGCAGCATAAATCGATGAACAACACAGGATCATCAGAATTAATAATGACTTTAATATGGCCGATAAAGTATTCATAATTAATGTCTTAATAAATTACGTGAGGTTATGCCTAAAGTCAAAATAATTTATGAGAAATCGATTAACCGGGTAAAGCGACTTGCGAAATTTTAAAATTTCTATATATTGGTTCGTTAATTTGGAAACAAAAAAGGAGTTATTGTAGATGTTTGAGTTCTTAAGAAAACTGATTTTTCCCATTATTATTGTGGTGCTGTTTTTCTTCGTGGCAATGATTATCCTGCAATGGGGCGCCGATATTACCAGCTCCAGACGAACCGATGATACCATCGGTGTAATCGATGGTGCGGATATAAAATATGACGAATTCGATCAGTATTACAGGAATCTTCTGCGCCAGGAACAGGAAAACACCGATTATGATATTCCGGATCAAAAAATGGCGGAATTGCGGGATAATGCCTGGCAGGAGTTGGTTTCCGACCGTCTCATGAACAAAGAGATGGAAAAATACCGTGTTACGGTATCCGATGAAGAGATGTTCGCCTTTCTGCGGATGTATCCGCCTCAGGAAGTACAGTCTTTCCCGCAGTTTATGACCGACGGAAAATTCGATTACCAGAAATATACCAATGCGATGGTCAGCCCGGAAAATGCACCCTTCTGGGCACAGATTGAAGCCTATGTCCTTCCTGACTTGAAAAAATATAAACTCCAGGAAATTATTCTAAATACTGTCCGCACGACCCCGGCTGAGGTGCTGGAAACCTTTATGGCCGACAACGAGAAAGTTAAAATCGGGTATATCGGTGTTCCCAATAGTGCAGTTGATCCGTTTGCACCGAAACCGACCGACGATGAGATGAAAGCATATTACGATGAACATCGCGAGGATTATAAAATCCCCGCAAAAGCGACATTGGATATGGTCACATTCGATAAAGAACCTTCGGAAAACGACTGGGCGCGCGTTAAGTATCTGATAGATGATATTTACGACACGGCCGCCACCGGCGCCGATTTCGACGAACTGGCAAGAACATATTCGGAAGATAACTCGGCTGATGCGGGTGGTGATCTGGGATGGTTCGCGAGGGGACGAATGGTACCCCAATTCGACAGCGCCGCCTGGGGACTGGATATCGATGAGGTCAGCGAACCGGTCCGAACCAGATTTGGCTGGCACATTATCAAACTGCTGGGTCGTAAGACCGAAAAAGAAACTCCGCGTGGTTCCGATAAACCCGAGATGGTTGAAAAAATTAATGCCGCTCATATACTTCTCAAAGTCGAAGCGACATCGGAAACTCTGGAACAATTGGTAACCAATGCGCGGGATTTTATCGAGTCGGCCAAAGAGATGGGATTTCATAAAGCGGCCGAAGAATTTAACTATGAAGTTGTGTCAACGACACCCTTTACCGAAAACGGTTATATTCAGCCATCGATCGGAATGAACAAATTGGTTTCCAAATTTGCGTTCCAAAACGATTCCGGTAAGATCGGCGATGTCGTCGATACCCGCGATGCCTACTGCGTTTACGTAACCGGGACACAAACACCGGAAAGTTATACGGATTACGAGACGGCCAAAGCCGCGGTAATGCGAATGCTTCAGATTGAAAATGGCGCGAAGATGGCTTTTGATACTGTCGCGATTATCCATGACGCTATCGTCGGCGGGATGACCTTTAAAAAAGCGGGCGAGAAATACGGCTTTGAATACCAGGTCGCTGATAATATCACCCGGCGTTCCGCGATTCCGAATTTGGGTAACGCTCCGGAAATCCTGGGCACCGCCTTTGCACTCAACAGCCCGAACGCCATTTCGAAACCGGTTAAGTATGAACGCGGTTCGGCGGTTATTACTCTTCTGGACAGAATCTCACCCAATCTTGATCAGTACAATGAAGTTAAAGACTCCCTCGAATTGGTAGTGCTTCAGAAAAAACATCAGGACGTATTCAATCGCTGGTACAACAACCTCATGGAAAGTGCCGATATTGAAAATTACGTTGACAAGTTTTACCGCAATTATTAATCGATTGAAGTAAATAGAATTTTAACGGGATTCGTTTGCGAATCCCGTTTTTTATTATTCAATATTTTTAAAACGGCATTTTCACTTGATTTAAAACCGATGGCTATTATTATTGAACATGTATGAAAAACGATAAGAGAAATATCGAAATCAAATTAACCGCCGAAGTCTCCTGTGCCGGTTGAGCCTCGAAACTGGGGCCAAAGTTTTTGGCCGAAGCCTTAAAAGAGATTCCGCCGGAAACAGATATCAATCTGCTGATCGGATATAACAAGGCCGATGATGCCGGCGTGTACAAAATAAACGAGACTCAGGCAATGGTGCAGACGGTGGACTTTTTTCCGCCAATTGTCGACGATCCGTATGCATTCGGGCAGATAGCGGCCGCTAATGCCCTCTCCGACATTTATGCTATGGGGGCAACACCGAAAACCGCCCTGAATATTGTTGCCTTTCCCCCGAAAATGAACCCGGATGTTTTCCGGCAGGTACTTCTTGGCGGTGCGGATAAAATCCATGAAGCGGGCGCGGTGATTGTTGGCGGCCATTCGATTAAAGATAACGAGCTGAAATACGGTCTCGCCTGCACCGGAATAATCGATATCGATAAAATAATCAGCAATGATAATGCTCGGCCGGGAGATAGGTTATTCCTGACCAAACCACTCGGTACCGGGATTATCTCAACCGCGATTAAAAAGAAAATGGCTTCCGCCGAAGATGATACTAATTTAACCGAATTAATGGCGCAACTTAACAATACGGCATCGGAATTGATGGTTAAACACCATGCCCACGCCGCCACCGATATTACCGGTTTTGGTATTCTGGGACACGGCTACGAAATCGCCAGTGCATCGGGAGTGACAATTCAAATTTCGTTTGAGAAACTCCCCCTGATACCAAATGTTTTGAAGTTTGCCGAGGCTGGTACCTTAACCGGCGGCGCCAACGCCAACAAAGATTACCTCGAAGATAAAGTAAAAATAGACGGTACTCTGACAAAACCGCAACTGGATGTCCTCTACGACGCCCAAACCTCGGGCGGATTACTTATCTCGCTTCCCGAACAATCGGTCGAATCATTCATATCCGACGCTTCCGAATCGAATTTGTTCGTCGCCGAAATCGGCCGTGTGATCGAATGTGACGAATTGCCTATAATAGTTAATGGTTGATATTATCAAACCGTAGGGCGGTTCGTGCCGATTTTCGTTTACCCCTTGCATAATCAATTTTCCGACTTATTTTTACTTCAATGACCAAATCAACATTACAAAAATTTAACTGGAAGATAATCATCTGGGCGGCGATTATTCTGGTTTCCGCCGCCGGTATATATCTTCGCATGGCCGACCTCGATTCCGACCCGCCTTTGTACTTTTCCGGTCACGGTCAATCACTCTCCGCCGATCCCGACCATTACTGCTATTTTGCTCGTAATAAAATACTATTCGATAAATGGGAGATGTACGACGCACGGCGCTGGCGGGTTTTCGAAGTCACCCTGATGTCCGGTTTGTGTTATCTGTTATTTAATATATCTGATATTTCGCGATACACCGCCAATCTCGCCGGGGTTATTGTCTCTTTACTGTCTATATTTATATTTCTCCTGACGTTCAGAAAATTCATTAACCTCAACGGGCTACTATTAGCGCTATTTCTTTTAATGTTCAACAAGGTTTTGCTTGTTTACGGACGGTTACCGTACACCGAAAACGGCATGATACTTTGTATCTCATTAATCTTTTTTGTTTTTGTTCACTACCGGCAATATTTATGGGGATTAATTTGTACCGGCGTTTTAATAACTCTATCGGCGATGGCCGGGAAATTGTTCGGATACATTATTATCGTACCGGTTATAGTTTGTCTATGGTACGAAAACAGGCCGGGACGTTATTTCGATATATTTATCGTAACCGGAACCGCGGCGGCGGCTACTATTGTCTGGATACTTCTCGCCTATGGCGGCAAACTCGATCTTCTGCTAAGTTATTACACCGCCCAGGCGGTTGGACAGTACGGTTTACCCGATGCCTTAAAATCACCCATAACATTTATCGAAAAATTAATCAGTTTCGGCAACGACACCCGGATTTACTATAATGCCCCGGCTACCGCGCTTGCCGGATTTTTTGCCTTGTTATACATACTCTATTCTTTTACCAGAGAAAAGCTGAGAGACAATATCCCGCTACTGTTTTTAATAAGCTGGTTCGTAATCGGTTTGTTGTTCTTTATGCCCGAAAATTACCGCCCTTTAAGATATGTCTATATGCTGTTTCTCCCGTTGGCCGGATTGGCCGCTTATGTTTTCTCGGATTCACAATCAATCACCCACGAAAAGACCGGACGGAGAAAAAATCTGTTTTATATAATCATGTTTCTTATGATCTGGATATTATTCGAACAACTTCTTTTTAATATTTTTTACAGTAATTCATTTAAGTCGATGTACCAGCGATTGGTCTGGTTCTCCGCTCCGGCGGCGCTGCTGGTAACATTACTTGAGATGCGATTTAGATATATCCGTTTTATATTCCACAGGTATTTCAAGATCGTTTTGCTTTTTGGTTTAATCGGTTTTACCCTCTGGAATTTCGGAAGTGAATATCTAACGTGGCAAAAACAGAAATCATACAACATTAAAGAGGCAAGTATCGAACTGGGCCGGATACTGGATCAGGACGCCGTTTTATCCGGACCGCTAGCCCCAACGATGCTTATCGAGAACCGGCTTGGAGGTTTGATATACGGCTCGGGTGTTACCGATCAGGACAGCAGTTTCTTTGAAAAATACCCGGTCACACATCTTATTGTCGAGATCAATCGTTCGGCCGATATTGTCGAAAAGTTCCCGTCTCTCGATAAACCACAGCCGGTAACCGATTTCTGGATTCGCGATTTCCAGTATATCGTGGTCCGCATTAACGAACTAACCGGCAATCGTCGGGCCGCATTGTATCAGCCGACCGATTTCGAACGCGGGCGATACTTTCTCGACAACCAGGTTTTCGACAGCGCCTTGTATTATCTGGAACGTTTCCAAAGTAAATATCCCGACAGCAAACAGGCCCTTCAATCGTTAGGCGAGGTATACCCCTTTCTCGGGCAGGTAAACCGGGCCGAGGAAGTGTTAAAACGAGCCTGCGAGCTTTACCCGCGCGACTTTTCGGTTATCCTGGCGCTCGGTGCCTTTTACCAAATAAGATATACAATATCAGGCAACAAAAAAGATCTGGATTTAACACAGGAAATTTATCATAAAGTCTTTGACCTCAATCCATACCAGACCGATGAAATAATGGAGATGGCCAAACGTATCGCCGATTATAAACCTTAAACGGCAATCACTGCAAGACACTCATTTTTAAAAATTTCGAACCTTTGCCATATCCCGGATGTTTAATAAATAAGGATTATGATTAGGAAAAGAGGAACTGTTTCATCGGAAACTGTAAATTCTGAAATAAAACAAAATTGTTTTTGTTGACACGTTTGCTCAAGGTGGATATTGTTTGACATAGTGGGGATATTATGGAAATAGGTATTTTATACTCAAGAAAAAACAGAAGCCACCTGAAAACGGCCGAAATTGTCCGGAAAGCGGTTAAAAATCTGGGAATTACGGCCAAAATAACCGAGCGGGATGCTATCAACGGTTTGCCCCGGATTATTGTTGATGGATACGATTTAACGACCCAGCTTCTCAAAGCCGGTAACGGAACCGGAAATTCGATTACTTTCGATTCAATCGTCAAGGCTCTCGAACGTACCGCCTGGTAACATGGTTCCGGCTGTTTTTTTTATAATCAACGTGTTTTTATACCTAATCTTCTTTACGTAATCTGATAAACCAGAAATAAGCCAGCACACCAATCAACGGCATTGCCAATACCGCACCCGGTATCGCCGATGGATAAGCGTTATAAACACATGTTTTGATCTGCTCGAGTATAAGGAATATCCCAATCGCCATCGGAACCGCCGCCGGCATATAACGAAATACGAATCGATAGGCCAGCAGATATACGATCCCGGCTAAAAGACCCGACCCAATCCAGTATAATAGATTATTGACCTCAGAACCGGTCGTAACCGCAACGATTAGAACCAACAGCACTCCCGCCAAAATTTTTCGTTTCGTCCAGCGGGCAGTAAAACGATCAACCACTGTCAGCGTAAATAAAATCATAATCGTCCGCATCAGAAACGCGGTCACCGGTGCGAAGCCGCCGGCTATAATGGGAAGATAGTTACCAAGATTGCTGTATTTGGCCCAGACCGGTTCCAGCGACGGTTCAAATATCGCCGACAAAAACGCCATCAGTCCGGCGATAATAGCACCAACCGACAAACCGGTTAAAATAGTCGTCAATCCACCGACAGGTGCGACTTTGTTTTTCCATTTCTGGATAAATCCCAATACCAGCGATGGACCGAATGAGATTAATAACAGCATAACCAATGGCAGAACGACCAGTAATAACATCTGGTGCGTATATGGCTCGCTGGTCGAAAAATCAAAAATGGTACACGGCCATGAATTAAATGCCTTAATCAAATAGACACCGTAAAGCAGAACCAAAAATATCAAAAATGTCCCGGCGGAAAACCGTCGCCGACTCCAGCTATAAACCGCCGCAACCATTCCAGCAATAAAAATCATGACGTTTGTCAGGCTTTGTAGAACCTGGACTACCCGGCTGATATTATCTTTATTGCGTTCGTCACGGGTCCACTCCTCCGGGATATGAATAAACCGATACGTATCGACAATCTCATCACCGGCAATAGCAATCGTCACACGGGCATCACCTTCCTCCAGCGGATAATTGATAGTGTCGGAAAAAGTGAAAATCCAATCGGTTCGTTCCGGTAACTTCGAAGGTGTCGCCGAAATTTCTTTCAATAACTCCGGCTCCCAATTATACTTCTCTTTCAGTACCGACCAGGCTATCATACGCGCCGAATCTTCCGGCAAACTCGCTCCGGTTCGCGCCTCAGGTAATTGATGCCGGAACCGCGCCACCCTGCTATCGGGTGTAATATATAGCTGGTACTCTTCCGCCCTCGCGGCAACATCACCCTCAAACTGAACATATCGCACCCGCCAGATCGGCGGAGCGATATATGAACCCATCAATGCGGTATAAGCTTCCGGACCTCCCTCCTGCCAGACAAACCGATCGTCATCATCGAGAGGCGATGTAATACAACACAGCTGCTCCCATGAATCGGGCAGTTGAATGTTGCGATTCTCCATCGTTTTTGCCGCGAGTTCAATCGCCTCGCCGCGACTGACCGGCATTTTCGGTGCATTCTGATTAAAATCATCCGTGAATATCCAGACAATTATTGCCAGTACACCGACAATCGGCAGGATTTTAACAGTAGTAGAACTGATTTTCGGAAACTCCTCCGGTTTCTCTTCAGCAACCTTTTTCTCAACTATCGAAGGTGGCTGCCAGGTACCATTATAATGTTCATCTTTAAGAGCATTCCATGCTTTCCGTCTTAACCGCGATCCGAATACAACCCAAAGCGGAACAAATATCAATATTATCACCATCAGTTGATCAATCCAGATACCGGGCGCCGATGATACAAACAGCGGCAGCGATATCCAGACCACATCAACCGCATAGTGCATGATAATGGCCGGAAGTAATCCCCAGTACAGATAAATCAAACCGAATCCGATCGACGGAATGATTAACTCAACAACTCGTGCATAAGACGGCTGCTGAGGATAGTTGGCATGACCCGATCCGAATATTAACGCCTGCAAAATAAAAGCGCCGATAATCCAGAGTTTCCGATTTCCGAATTTATTACCCAGTAACGCCGCCCCCGCAATCGGTATCGCCCGGAACATACATTCTTCCCAGAATCCCGCCTGAAGCGAAATCGCGATCGATTGCAGCCACGGGAAATAAGTTGCCAGAATATTCGGCTCGAATAATCCCTCCGACGGTGACCACCACCCAAGGTATTTCGATGCAAACAGGTAGATCGCCACATCAAAGGCCATAAACAAACTAACCAGCAAATAACCGCTGAGCGTTTGACTCAACACGGTTGGCGAAGCGGCAACATCTTTCGTCCAGATATTCCAGAATCGGACATGATTCGGGAACGCCTTCCTGGTCAGACTTTCGGCCGCCATAAAACTCAATGACAGAAGCGCGCCCATCCCGAGAAAAGTCAGTAATAGCATCGCCACCTGTTGCAGGAAAAATCCCTGTGCCGATAAGGCGGTATCATAACTCATCCAGGCCAGTGGCCATTGATTGATTCCGGCCAGAACCTGCACGAAAGCGACAAAAAATCCCCAGAAAAGCGGTTTGCGCCAGAGAACATAACGTTGTTTAAGAAGAAAAAAGAGACCGATAATACACCCGCCGACAACATAGAACAGCACCAGCGCAATCACCGCAACAGAGGCGATAGTATTATTGGCCGAACGCATCTCCTCGTAACGACGCGTAAAGGCTTCCGGCACTTTTATAAAATAAGTCAATTCGGTCAGTTTATCGCCCGAAACAACCAATCGCAGTCGATACCGTCCCTCGCCCAGCTTCTTATCAAGCATTTCATAGACTAATTTATGATCGATCCGTCCGCTCGGTTTTACCTCCTGTGACTGCTCGACTATGCTGAATAATGAAAAATCCACCCCCCATTTTTCGCTCGCATTTGTTTCGGCGATAACCAAAGCCGAATCAGCCGACAGGCTGTCGCCGGGTTCATCTTCGGGAAGTATTTCAATAAATCCGTACGGGTCACCTTCGGGAGTAAAAAGAACTGTTGTTTCATTAGTTTCGTTTTCCTTAAAATGTCTTACTGACCAAAAATATGGTGAGTACGGGCGCTCGGTCAGCATCTGTTTGAAAACATCGGTACCTCCCCCCTCAAGCTCGACAAACACCTGCGCCTGCTGGTCCACATCAAACGACGCCGCCTCGCGGTAATCCTCCGGCCCCCAGTTATGTTCATAGCTTAGCTCTTTCGCCAATTGCAGGGAAGAATTACGATCCATAGTCAGGTCAAGACTGACCAGTGGAAAAGCCGATGAAAAATAACTAAACGAAAAAAATGCCGCCCCGGCGGATAATAAAACAAAAATAATCCAGAAAATCGGTTTTTTAAACATAGTACCTATCCTTGGTAATAATTAAAAAATGACCGCATTTATCAATCCATTCTTATTCCATCGAACAGTATTCGTTTCAAACATCCGTTTTTCAAAACAACTTGTCAATAGTGAACTCCGGAAGGATATATGCGATTTTTTATTCTTTCCGGTTGATTTATAAATGAATAAATGTATTATATATTCTGAATATAAACCGGGACCACATATAAATATTTAATAATAATCAGGAGGATGTATGCAAACCTTACGTAAACCACTGTATGCAATCATTTTTTCGATTTTGATTCTACTTTGGTTCGGTATCGGTTGTGAAGACAAAGACGATACCCCAGTCGGACCAGAAGATGATTGCACCACAGCCGACTCTTTGGTCAGCCAGGCCAATGATTCACTCGGAAGCCAGATGAACATGGTAATCAACCAGACATTGGATGATCCCGACTCGTCCTTCCGCCCGGAGGATATTGATTTTAGCGGTGTAAATAATCTGTACAACCAGGCTGTGGCCTTATGTCCGACCAACCTCGATGCCCAGTTCGGGGCCGGTTTTACCGGACTGCTGACCTACCTTACCGATCCGGAACTGAATGACCTGCTCGATCGCATCAAATATATGGCGGATACCATCGAGGCTGATTCAAAAACACCCAAACCGTTAAATATGTTACCGTTGATAAATACCGGCGGACCGTTATCACCCGAAGCCATACCGTTACATATAACCGGATTTACCGGCGTATTACCGTCGCTGACCGCTCTCGATTATGAAGTAATGGCAACGGCCGCAACCGATCCGACTATCGCCGAAATCCAGAGTAATCTTGAAACACAGTTGCTCCCCAAAATCGTCTCAGCCCGGACCCATTTGGCGGCAGTCCTCGCCGTATCTACATATACATTTACAGTAACGCCGGCTATGCAAGGAAATATGGGTGCCGATCCGATTATTATGGATAGAACCGATTTCAGCGTTCTGATGGCTGTCGCATATGCTGCCGACGCCGCCCTCCATGTTTTCTTTGCCCGCAATCTTGATTTTACTCCAATTTCGGTTGAAGGCCTGGAAACCGCGATGACCAAAAGCGACGACTTTCTGGACCTGAAATCGTCCGGTGTCGGGGCAACTCACATGGCAACCGCCAAGAGTCGTATAGCCTCGGCCAAAAGCGCTTTGGTTGATGCCATCGATTACCTGATGGCGGAAATCGGTTCCGATCAAACTTATGATTTAATTGAAATCCCTGATGGAGGTGCCGCCGATTTAAATGAGGCTAAGGACACCTTGAACTATTATTACGATTACCTTGTCAATCAAAAAGAGGTTGATATAAATGTAAACGGCAACGATACGACCGTAACGGTTGATCTTAAAATGTTCTTCGATGATCCAATGGAGAATCCCAAGGAATTTCTACCCGATTATACCATAACTCTGGAGGAACTCGATAGTTTACATATCGGTTTTGCTACGGCGCATTTCAGCCGCCAGGCCTACTGGGATTCATTGCAATCGATTTATGGCATAACATATCCGAATGATACACCCTATTTCGACAACCACCTTCCGGATGCGAACGATGAAGAATTTTATAGATTGATAGGGGAATACGGTAGCTATTATGTTGATTATGGACGACAGCAATTCGTGTTCGGCTGGGATGATGTCCAGAATTACTGCACACCAACCGATCCATGGTGCTACTGGTCCAATAACATGAGTAGATACACCAATCACTGGTATGATAGGGATGAACTTACCGTCGGATTATGCTATTCCTGGGATGACAATTCATTTGCCGAATGGACCTGGCCGGATCCGACTTTTAACGGTCTCCTACCCGGTATGACTGAAGATCAGCTTAAAGAATTGATTTTCGGCGATGGAAGCGAATGGGAAAAGTCAGCCTGTGATACGATTGAAACCGATGATTTCGATGATTTCTGATCGTTGGAAAAATAACCTTATGGGGTCTTTTTGAATTCGAGATTGCTGAAATATTTGGATAAGGTACAGCCGGCTAAATCTATCCGGCTGTACCCGGTATTCGGTTGTCTTCTGTTTTGCCTGCTGATAATAGTCTGCAATTACGCGGGGGCAAAAATTGAATATACCGGCACCGGTTATCGGACAACAACCGTTTACTCGGAAGGAAATAGTAACCGCTGGTGGATGGGCGAATCGTTGACAAAAGCCCGGTTCACAACCGAAAACTTCGGATTAAAATTGGGATTATCTCTAACACAGTCATATCCGAATGGTGACCTACGCTGGAACTATGATGATAAAACACTCTCATTATCCAAGGTTGGTGATGCCGAAAACGGTATCTTATCGGGACGAATCTTTTTTCAGGAGCAATACACCCAGTCGCAGTTTTCTGTTGCGGCTTTTTCGGATAAATTAATATCTTCACTGGGCTGGCGATACATAAGCAATCAACGACAGGAATACTCCGCCGGTATTAATATTAAACCATTACATACTCTCTCTATTGGATTTAAACGCAGTAATCTTTATCCCCTGTCATCGTTCAGCGAACTTTTTTATACATACGAAAGCGACGGAAAGCTTGAACGTGAAGGCGGACAAATAAACTGGGAAGCGCCCGCTTGGATGAATCGCTTCAGCGCCAATTTATCGCTATTGGAATGCATCGATATCACCTCTACCATCAGCGAATACAATTTTCGACCCCATTTACCACTCGAAGGTGAATCGTCATTTGGTACTTATCTGGGAACAATTGACGGACTATGGTATGACAGCCGGATAAAAGTCGAGTATAAAACCAATCCGGACTGGTCAACCGATATTGCCTTCCGCCAGCTGGGTATACGCAACCATCTCCAGATGTACGACGGTGGTAAAAAATTCGCCAATTTCGGTGTAATCGAGGCCGATGTCGATATCTGGTCGGTTGGATTCGGCTATAAAAATTACCGACTAAGTTTCCAAACCGGGAATGGCCAGGGTGAACTAAGCGGTCAGGTCAAAGCATGGCCGTTTGTTGATGGTCTGCTTCAGTTTCTCGGCGAGAGACGCCATTTCGTAGGCGTCGCCGAAGTCGATTGGCGACTTACGACAATAAACGGTGATATGTTAAATAAGCGACATTTGTTCCTGAACGCCTCGCTTGATTACCTGTACGTAAGACCAATAATGAGTTATGCCACGTGGAAACCACAATCGTTGTTTGGTATTGGTATTGAAGATCTTAAAAGCGGCAAACTCGATATTATCCGCGCCGATTTGTTGCGTCTTACTGTCTGTCCGACAATCAAATTCAGCCGTTTTAAAATTGAATTTTATGTTTCCCAATGGTTGCCGCTTTACACTAAAAAACATGAAAACAATCAGAAGTCATCATCGTCCTCTCAAGACAATGGTGAAGACGATAATTCAAATTCCGACAAGGAACTAACCAAATGGGGCGGTTTTGATGCCTCGATAAACCTTAAATTGGAATTTTAACAGCTATTATTTCCCGCATTCTTCCTGACTTAACCGGTATCTAATCAAAATCAGAAACGTATTATTATAAAACGGTTTTTACATATTTTATAAAAGCCGATAATTAACTATATTGGCGCGATGACACACAGTCATAAACATAGCGGTTCCGGTGCGCGGTGGTTCACAACCATTTTACTTAATATTATTATCACCGCGGCCGAATTTATCGGCGGTATTCTAACCGGCTATCTGGCCCTGATAGCCGACGCTATCCATAACCTGTCCGATGTCGCCGCGTTACTACTCGGCTATTTCGGCGAGATTGGTTCACGGTGTGCACCCACCAAAAAAACGACCTATGGTTATAAACGAATTGAAGTTATGACCGCTTTCACGTCGGCGGTAGCTCTGGTTGTTATTGCTATTTATATATTTTATGAAGCATACCTGCGTATATTAAACCCGGTTGAAATAACCAATCCTGCTTTACTACTGATTATCGCCTGCATCGGCCTGGTTGGCAATGTCCTTTCGGTTTTTTTCCTCCATTCACCAAAGGATAAAAGCCTCAATGTAAAAACGGCATTGTTACACATGTTCTACGACGCGTTATCGTCGGGAGCGGTTATTATCGGCGCGATTATAATCTTAAATACGGGATGGACTTATGTCGATCCGATTCTTTCGATGCTTATCGGCCTGATGATTATCTGGTCATCAATCGGTGTTCTCAAAGAAGCCACGATGATATTCCTGGAGGCTGTTCCGCGCGGTATCGATTACGATAAGGTCAAAGCGACAATTAAGGCGCATCCCAAAATAAACGATGTGCATGATTTGCATATCTGGTCGTTATCTTCGACCAACATCATGCTATCCTGCCATATCTGTCTGGATAAAACTGACTACGAAAACAGCCCGAATATAATAAGAGAAATAAGCACCGCCCTAAATGATAAATTCGGTATCGAGCATTCCACCATGCAGCCGGAGCGCCTTGACTGCGCTGCCATCGGCCATATTTACGATTCCCATGGAGAACATCATGACAGTTGAAGATAAAGTCGGCAGCATTGTCGAAACCAAAATTAAGGACCTCGCCTACGACGGCAAATCGGTCGGCGAACTGGACGGTAAAATCATATTCCTGAACGGCGGCTTGCCGGGCGAGACAGTACAGGCGGAGATTGTAAAACGAAAACCGCGCTACAGTGTCGGGCGCGTAAAAAATATCACCGAAAAGTCTGCCGACCGCATTAAAGCCCCGTGCCGGCACTTTGATATGTGCGGCGGATGCACCTGGCAGGATCTGGTTTATGACCGCCAGTTATTTTACAAACGTAAACAGGTGGTCGATTCTCTCAAACATATCGGTAAAATAGAGAATGCCGAGGTAGCCGATATAATCGGATGCGACGAGCAGTTCTATTACCGCAACAAGATGGAATACTCGTTTAATGTCACCGAGAACGGGAACTTCACACTCGGCCTGCACAGGCGGGGGCGTTTTGATGAAATTTTCGATATTGAAGACTGTCTCCTGCAATCGCCGGTTTCGAACCAAATCATAATCTGGCTGCGCAATTATATCAAAGATAACAAAATCGAAGTGTACGATGTCACCGAGCATACCGGTTTCCTTCGCTTTCTGATGATTCGCCAGAACAAAAACAGCGACCAAATAATGTTAAACATTGTCACTACTGACGGCACTATTCCCGATGAGACTAACTTTATAAATGCACTGACATCCAATTTCCCCCAAATCAAAACAGTTGTGCAAAATACCAATAACAGTAAATCAAATATCGCCAAAGGTGAAACCGAGCAGGTTCTATTCGGTGACGGTTATATCGAGGAAAATATCCTCGGTTATAATTTCAGGATTTATGCCAACTCGTTTTTCCAGACCAATCCCCGACAAACCGAAGTTCTTTATAAACAAATGCTTAAAGCGCTGCAACCCAAGAAAGATGATAAACTACTCGACCTGTACTGCGGAACCGGAACCATCGGAATTTGCGCTTCGGGACATGTCAACCGCGTTATCGGTATCGATTCGGAACCATCGGCGATCCAGGCGGCCGAAGAAAATGCGCGCAACAATAATGTCGATAACATTGATTTTATTACTGGTTCGGCAAAAGAGATTATGGTCTCGGCCGCCGATGATCTCAATGATCTGAGCAGCGCGGTTATCGATCCGCCTCGAGCCGGGATGCACCCGAAAGCATTAAAAAGATTAATCGAACTGAACTATAAAAAAATAGTATATATTTCATGTAACCCGGCTACTTTCTCGCGTGATGCTGCGATTTTAACGAAGGCCGGATATGAAATGGGTACGGTTACGCCGGTTGATATGTTTCCGCACACGATGCATATTGAAGTTGTGACCGGATTTATTAAAAAGGATTGAAAAATCGAATGGAGGCTTCATGAAACGAATATTAACCATTGTTCTGACTTTAATATTATCGATACCTTTATCTTCATCGGCAAGCAAACTTGAGGATAATTTCAGAGAAATATCAAACGAAATTCTCAATAACTTCCAATCATTTTATCCGGTACTGTCAACCGAGCGCGGCATTCATAAGTACGATTACTGTTTTACCGATTATTCCCGTAAATCGGTTAAAAACGAAATTAAAAAACTGAAAAAAATCGAAACCAGATTATATAAATACGGCAAAAGCAATCTTTCACCGGAGAGCCAAATAAATCTGAAACTGCTGAAAAGCAATGTCGATATCGCCCTGCAGAATCTGAGTAAAATCAAATGGCATAATAAAAACCCGTACATGTACGTTAATGATGCCGTTAATGGCATCTATCTGATACTGTCATCCGAGTATGCACCGCTCGATCTGAGAGTGCAGAATATTATCGCCCGCATGAAAGCTGTTCCCGACCTGTTTAAACAGGCAACCGAAAATATCAAAACGCCGCCGCCGATTTATGTCGAAATGGCCAAGGAAATGCTGACAACCGGAATCGATTTTTATAAAACAGTACAAACCGATCTGGCCGAAAAATATCCCGAACTGGCCAGCGAAATCAATACCGCCGCTTCACGAGCCATTGATGCCATGCAGCAATTCGATCAGTTTTTAATTACGGTAGAATTAGGTGAACCCGGTTCGTTCGCACTTGGTAAAAAAGATTTCGATTATAAACTCGAGTACGAATATTTCCTTGACTATGATTCCGATTCGCTTCTGAAAATCGGTGAAATGCTCTTTGAGAAATATAAAAAAGAATATGACGACTATCAGGCGCGGCTTGATTCGATGGAATCAAACAACGATGCCGTTTATGTTATCGATTGTATCACCAAAGCTGATGTCCTCGGCTATTATAGCTGGGAAGTTGAGCAGGCGAAAAATTTCCTGAAAGAACATGATCTTATAACTATCCCCGACGATATCGGCCGCTGTGAAGTGGTCGAAACCCCTCCCTTCTTGCGAAACGTCATCAGTTCCATCGCCTACCAGCCGCCCGGTGTTTTTTCGCCCGATCAGACTGGGCATTTTTATGTGCGGCCGGTTCCGGAAAAGATGGATGCCGGCGAGCGTGAGGCACGCTATAAATATATCCAGCGGCGCGGGTTTAAGGGTTCGGTGGTGCATGAAGCTTTCCCGGGGCATCATCTGCAGTTCGAAACCGCCTCGCGAATAACCGATAGCGTCCGCAAATGGCAGGAAAACCCAAGCTTTTATGAAGGCTGGGCAATGTATTGTGAAGAAATGATGTACCATCAGGGATACTACGGTGACGATAAAAAGCGGTATCTGGGCATCCTCGGCGGGATATTGTTCCGGGCGGCGCGTATCATCGTTGATGTCAAACTGCACACCGGGCAGATGACTCTCGATGAGGCGGTGACATGGATGGCTGACGCGCTCGACACCGATACAAGCTGGATTCGTGTCGAGGTGAATCGTTACTCTCTCTATCCAACAATACAGATGAGTTACCTCATCGGTAAGCTGGAAGTAATGAAACTGCGCGATGCCTGGATGAAAAAAGAGGGTGATGATTTTTCATTAAAAAGATTTCACGACCGCTTTCTCGCCCAGGGCACCCTTCCCCCGCGTTTATTATGGGAAGTCTGGGAACTGGAGAATTAATAGCATTTATTTTTTCGCTTTTACCACATTTTTTGTATAAAAAAACATGAAGAATAAGAAAATATATTTGAGTTTAGTCACAATTGTTATAATTACCGTAATAATTTCATCCTGCGTCGATAATAAAAAGGCTATTCGACGGCCGCTTTACTTTGTCGATCAAATCGAAAAGGATACAGCCGATTTTATTCATCTAAAACAAATCAGTAATTCATTATCTATCGAAATCCTTGGGAAACTGTACAAAGTTACCGATTCGGCATATATTCTTTCTTTTCAGATCGGGACCTACGGTTGGCCGGGCTTTGATTGGCAGCAAATGTCATTAAATCCCGACAGCGTCACTCTTAGTTTTAACGGCATCAAGGCGCAGGTATTACTATCAACCGTAAAACTACCTTATACACGGAATCCATGGGACGCCCTGAGTCTTCACTTTTTTTCGTTCCCAATGAGTTTGCTTCAAAAAGAAATTCTTAAATCCCCCCTGCTTGAATATAATATCGATCTGGATGGTTATGCTTCATATAATAATACGGCCATAGAAATCAAATCCATAACGATTATCGATCCCTGGTTAGCCAAAGTAACCGCAACACCGTAAGCCGAAACCGACACCGAAGGTCTTTCGTCTTCGAAGAAAGTCTCGACATCCATCTATTGTGCCATCTATCGTCACAATTTTGCCAAAAATTCCGTGTAATTAATTGCGCGGGATATAGTCCAATGAATTGGGTTTGTATCGCATATTTTAGGGGCAAAAGCCCCTCTCCTTTTATTACATGTTTGTTTTTGTTGTGACATATCCCATAGTCAATAAAAATGGCTTCATTTCGAAGATGTCACGCGCAAACAAAAATGGGTTTGTTTCGACATTACGATAAAAAACCGGAAAATTCATCTTTAAATCAGTCCTTTCACATTTCTATAAAACGGCCGGAGAACAGAATCAACAGTAAGATTGTAGTCTTTTTGGGATAAAGGAGATTGTTGGCGAAAACGGCGCTTTCAACAATCGCGCGAAGCGCGATTTGAGTTGGTGCACCCTTCCTTCGTCAGGACTTCGCGAGGACGTACACCAGCCCCGAGTTACCCCATATATGTAATCGGCGAGTCTTTGACTCGCCGCGGTGGGTCTTTTTCTGGACCACCGATTACGTTTAAAGGAATTTTCCCATAATCGTTACTACATCAATGTTGATCCCATCCCCTGGGCATTATATAGAAACATGAAAAAAGGATAATTTTAAAGTGAATCTATTTTTATAGAATTATATACTTATGTACGAAACGAACCCATTTCGTTGAACTATTAACAGTCGCAATCGTTTACACGAATTTCGGAGAAAAACCGATAAAAAAGGGACCCTTTTATATGCGAAACGAACCCATTTTGGAGCAGACGAGGAGAGGCTGTCCCAAAAGTTGTGTCTGATCCTGATTTCGCTTCTTAGCGAAATTGTGATCTGACACACGTGATTTGAATGTGAAGCACCGCAATTATGTAATCGACCACCGGCCACAG
>Ga0272443_10002776_pt1 | contig 21680 bp, 23 predicted proteins | sample SSMAcet12_FD_193581 | JGI IMG/M metagenome (GOLD analysis project Ga0272443, IMG submission 193581) | Marine sediment archaeal communities from Little Sippewissett salt marsh, Falmouth, MA, United States - SSM-Acet-12 | ecosystem: Environmental > Aquatic > Marine > Wetlands > Sediment ... | reverse complement strand
GGTCGGCACTCATATCATCAGACTCGCAGGCCATCCGCAAGATCGGCCAAGACGTTCGCAAGCTTCGAGGAGACGGGACTCATTCCGCCCTCTAGGATGGAAGCAGATCCAAGGGCAGGAGGGATGACATGAAGTTCGAAGCCGAAGTGAAGGAACTGCCGGAGCGCTTTGTGGCCTGCATCCGCCATACCGGCCCGTACAGCGAGATCGGCAAAGCGATCGAGAAGCTGTTCCAATGGGCCGGGCCGAAGGGGCTCATCCGGTTCCCGAAGGCCGAGGTCCTCGCCATCTACCGCGATGACCCGAAGACGGTCGACGTCAGCGAGCTACGCTCCGATGCCTGCATGACGGTTCCGGAGGGGACGCAGGTGGACGGGGATGTCAGCACGATGAAGGTCCCGGGCGGGACGTTCGCCGTCGCCCACGTCGAGATCGATGGCAGCGAGTTCGGAGAGGCGTGGGACAAGCTGGTCGGCGAGTGGATGCCGGAGAACGACTGCGAGCCGGATGAGACCCGGCTGTGCTACGAGCTCTATCTGAACGATCACGAGCGGCACCCGGAGAGGAAGTTCATCGTCGACATCTGTGAACCGATTCTCGCGCAGTAAGCCGAGCAGATTCGTGAACGCGCGGGCGCCCGGTACGGCGTCCGCGTTACCTTGATCGGAGTGAGGCGATCCGGGATGATCCCTTTAGGGAGGGATTCATGCAGTATCGCACCTTTGGGAAGCTGGACTGGAACCCCTCTGCCCTCGGATTCGGCGCGATGCGGCTGCCGACGATCGGTGGCGATCCGGCGAACATCGACGAAGAGCTGGCGACCCGGATGATCCGCACGGCGATCGACGCCGGTGTGAACTACGTCGACACGGCGTGGCCGTACCATCGACAGCAGTCCGAGCCGTTCATCGGGCGATGTCTGCGAGACGGCTACCGGAACAGGGTCCGGCTCGCCACCAAGATGCCGGTCTGGCTGACCGAGAAGCGCGAGGATTTCGACCGCTACTTAGACGAGCAGTGCGGGCGCTTGGAAACCGATCGGATCGACTTCTACCTTCTCCACGGACTGAACAAGGATCGCTGGTCGGCGCTACACGCTCTCGGCGTGCTCGAGTGGGCCGAGGAGGCGATCGCGGACGGGCGGATCGGCCACATTGGGTTCTCGTTCCACGACGATCTGGCGACCTTCAAGGCGATCGTCGACGCCTACGACTGGACGTTCTGCCAAATCATGTACAACTACATGGACATTGCCTTCCAGGCCGGACGCGAGGGATTGCAGTACGCTTCGTCGAAGGGGCTCGCCGTGGTGGTCATGGAGCCGCTTCGCGGCGGATCGCTGGCCCGAAACGTGCCGGAGCCGATCGCGAAGCTGTGGCGAAGTGCGGCTACGCGGCGCTCGCCGGCCGACTGGGCGCTGCAGTGGGTCTGGAATCACCCGGAGGTGTCCCTGTTGCTCTCCGGCATGACGGCGATGGAGCACGTGGAGGAGAACCTCGGGAGCGCGGAGTGCTCGGGCGTGGGGACGTTGAGCGACGAGGATCTGCGATTGATCGATCGCGTGCGTGACGCGTACCGCGAGCTGTCGCCGATTCCGTGCACCGACTGCAAGTACTGCCAGCCGTGCCCCAGCGGCGTCAACATCCCGCGCGTCTTCGAGAACTACAACAACGCGATCATGTACGGGGATCCCGCTCGGTACCGGATGTCCTACAACCAATTCATGGACCCGAAGGCGCGAGCCGACAACTGCGTCGAGTGCGGGCAATGCGAGTCCGCCTGCCCGCAGCAGATCGAAATCATCGACTGGCTGAAGAAGGCGCACGCCTTCCTCAGCGAGCCTCCGACCTCCTAACGCGATGGATCGACACCTCGAGGAGATCGATCCTCTCCGGGAGAAGCTCCGAAGGGCCACGCCGAAGGACGAGGAAGACCGGACCGTCGAGGAGACGCTCCTCGCCAACCTCGACCCGCTGATCGAGCAGCGATTGATCACCGAAGTCCTCCGTCCGATCAAGACGGGCAAGGAGGCGGTCGTCTACTGCTGCGCTGCCGACCCGACGCTCGGGCGGGACCTCGTCGCGGCGAAGGTCTATCGCCCGTTCGAGACGCGGAGCTTCAAGCGGGACGCGGTCTACCAGCAAGGGCGGGAACGTGGATCGCGGCCGGACGCGCGGATCCTCAAGGCGCTGGGGAAGAAGACGCGCCGGGGCCGGCTTCACAAGTTCTCCGCTTGGATTGCGCACGAGGACCGGACGCTGCGGACCCTCCACGACGCCGGCGCCGACGTCCCCGAGCCGATCGAGCGGGTCGGCCCGGTCGTTCTGATGGAGTACGTCGGTGACGCGGAAGCCCCGGCGCCGATGCTGACGAATGTGGCCCTCGAGGAAGACGAGGCATCCCGGATCTACGGGCAGGTACAGGCCAACGTCGAGCTCTTCCTGAAGCACCATCGGGTCCACGCCGACCTATCCGCGTTCAACCTGCTGTACTGGGAAGGGCGGGCGGTGATCATCGACTTTCCGCAGTCGGTCGACCCGCGGTACAACGACGACGCGTTCGATCTGCTCGTTCGCGACCTGCGCACCCTGAACGGCTTCTTCGAGCAACACGGAGTCGTCGTCGCCGACCCGATCCGGCGTGCCCTGGCGATCTGGAGGGAGCACGTTGATCCGCTTCGGTGAGCCGCTTCGTTCGCTATCCCTCCGTCGTCTCCTCGATGTATCGATCGACGACTTGCTCCAGGATCTCGAGCGGCAGGCTCCCGTTCTCGAGGATCGTCGTGTGGTACCTCGCGAGATCGAACCCATCGGCTAGCGCCGAACGCGCCCGCTCGCGCAGGTCGAGCATCTTGAGGAACCCGATCAGGTAGGCGGTCGACTGCCCGGGCCAGACGGTGTACCGAAGGATCTCTCCCTCGGCGAACGATCTCGGCCGCCCGGTGTTGTCGACGAAGTAGTCGACCGCCTGGTCGAACGTCCATTTCATCTTGTGGATCCCGGTATCGACGACCAAACGGACGGCGCGCATCATTTCGTCCGATAGCCGGCCGAGATCGCCGTAGGGATCGCCTTCGTACCAACCCAGTTCCCACGCGAGCCGCTCGGCGTACAGGGCCCACCCCTCGGTGTAGCCGAGGTACGTCTCCACGACTCGGATGAGCGGCAGATCGAGCTCGCCGGCGATCGCGATCTGCATGTGATGGCCCGGGATCGTCTCGTGATAGGTCAGCGTCGGCATCGAGTATCGTGGCTGCAACCCGCCGGCCGGCGCGACGAACTGCGCGGGCCGTGACCCGTCGGCGGGGGCGGGGCGGTAGTAGCCGCCGTGGGTATCGCCGACGATCTCGATCGGCGTGGTCGGCATCCGCTCGAAGATCTCCCGAGCCCGTGTGCGGGCCTCGTCGAGGAGCCGTTCGTACTCGCCGACGATAGCGCTACCGTAGACGGATCCGCCGTCACGCGACACGCTGCGGAAGATCGCGGGGATCGATGAGCCTTCTTGGATCCCGAGCTTGGCGGCCGCTTCCTCGATCTCGACCCGAAGCCGCGCGACCTGCTCCAGGCCGAGCGCATGGATCTCCGACGCTGTCAGGTCCGTCTGGTTCTGATGCCGAAGTGCCTGGTCGTAGTACGCGGACCCGTTGGGCCTCTGAGCGTATCCGAGGTCTGCCGGAGCGATCGCCTCGAGCTCGACGAGCTCGTCGTAGAGCCGACGGTAAGCGGGCGACACGACTTCGTCGATCAGCGTCACCGCCTCGGAGAGGATGCGGGTTCGATCCTCCCCGCTGAGGTCGGGGATCGTCGACAGCCGTTCGGCGAGCCGAGCGCGAAACGGATGGCTTCGTCCGGAGACGTTCGCGAGGCCCCGCAGGCCGGACGCCGCCTGACCGAGAACGATCCGAGGCGCGACGATCCCGAGCGCCTCGCGCGCCGCGAGCCCGGCGATCAGCTGATCGAACTGGGCCCCGATCTGCGCCAATCGAACCAGGTAGTCTTCGACGTCTTCCACGGTGGAGAGCGGATGGGTGACCGTCATCAGGTCGTAGATCGCCCAGTCGCGACTGGTGATGTAGTAGTGGGTGACCAGGTAGTCGAGGTCGGCGAATTCCTGAGCGCGGACGACGTCGTCCCAGGCCCACTCGCAGACGTCGTAGGTCAATCGTTGGTCGGCGGAGAGCACCTCCCGATCGAAGCCGCGCAGCCGATCCAGAATGAACCGCTCGATCCGGTGCGTCTCCGCGACGTATTCGGCAGAGTAGTCGTTCAGACGATCGTTGCGGACGCCAAACGCGCTCGCCAACCCAAGATCGGTGACCGATTGGGGAAAACGCAGGAGGTACAGGTGGTACGAGGTTTCGACGAACCGGTCGAATCCGAGTCCGCCGAGCCTCTCCTCGACGTGCTCGAACGACGGGGGTGTCCAGGTGGGCACATACGCCGTGTCTTCGTCCGATGTGCCATCGGCGAGCAGGGAGAGGCCGAGGATCAGCAGCGGCACCAGCCACAGGGGATTGCGCATTCGAAGATCGCCCCTTCGCGAGAGAAGTGAGGGCAGTCTATCGGTCCGCTATGAAGAGGGTGTGAAGGTCACCGACGGGTCAAAGGCCGGTTCCTACCGTTCCCCGCCGACGTTCGATCGTCCGCCGGCAGGCGGACGATCTCCCGGAAGAACGGCCGTCCGATGAGCCACTCTCTGCCTGGCGTGCCGCCCTGCGGGACGGACAGGCCGAGATTCGCCTTCGGGACGAGGCTGAGGTCGTACTCGGACGGAGCCGGCTGACCGAGGTCGGTCCACATCTCGAGAAGACTGAGCAGCGCGTCGTGCAGGGAGTCGAGGCCGCTGCGGGCGGGGACCGCCGTGTACCCCTCGATCGAATCGCAGGTCACGGTCACGACCGACGACGTCCCCGGATCGGCGAGTCCGTATCCCGTGTTGGTGTACCAGAGCGGGCGATAGGCGAGCGCCAGGAAGAAGGCAAACGCCTGATGCCGGTCGTCCTTCAGCGGGTGAGCCGTGTCCACGTCGGTGGCCAGGGTGTCGGGCAGCGGCCGGGACCACGTGGGAGTCTCCGGCAGCCCGAGAATGAGCGTGTCGCGCCACGGCGTCGTCCACGTGAGCGCGCCCTGAATCGGCATGAAGTTGGAGCTGTCGACCACTCCGCCCCGCGCCCCCATGGAGGAATCGGGATCCTTTGTGAGCCGCACGAGCGGATCGCTCAGTCCGTGCTGAAGCGGTACAAGCATCGTCCCGCCGTCGGCGAGCTGCTCGAGCCAATGCTCGGAGAGGTCGGAGCAGCCGACCGTCGCCACGATCCGGTCGAACGGGGCGGCTTCCGGGGCACCGAGGTATCCGTCCCGGCAGAAGACGCGAACGCTGCCGTATCCCTCGTCTTGCAGATAGGTCTCCGCTCGCCTCGCGACGTCCTCCTGCACGTCGACGGTGCAGATTGTGCCCTTTGAGCCGACGATCTCGGCCAGAAGAGCCGCGTTGTAGCCGGTTCCGGTTCCGATCTCCAGCACACGCATCCCCGGCTCCAAATCGAGCAGCTCCAGCATGCGTGCGACCAGAAGAGGCTGCGACGTCGAACTCGTCGGAGCGAACCCGTCCGTCTGCGTGATGATCGCATGGTCCGAGTAGATCTCGGACAGCGCTTCGGGGGTCGGTCGTTGCCGGTCGTACTCGACGAGATGGTACGCCACCCGGAGGTCGGCGATCTCCGGGTGGTACCAGCCGGCTAAGAACCGATGCCGTCTGACTGCCTGGAACGCGCGCCGAACCGGCTCCGATGCGAAGGCCTCCTTGCCCTCCAGCACCTGAACGTACTTCGCAAGCGCTCGTTCCACGGCGTTCATGGGGCGATTCTACTACTGCTGGTTCGTCCCTGCGGTCGTGCAGGTCTCGATGTGAACCTCGACGTTTCCCAGGAACTTGTAGTAGGCAGGCGTTTCCTCTCCGCGCCGCCAGAACGTCATGAATAGTCTCGCCACGACATCGTTGGCGTCCACGACCTCGGCCTGATCCCAGGAGATCCCTCGGACGAGATACGGAGTGTCCGGCTCCAACGTGTGGATGCAGTCGGTGGGGGGCATCATGTAGAAGCCGAACAGCGGCAGGGTGTCGATGTCGGCCCACGAGAGTTCCTCCCCCAGATGCTTCCCGACGTAATACGAAAGGGAGGCTTGAGTGAGCGGCACGATCACCACGTGCTCCTGCCAGCCGTTGACGACGCCGCTGAAGATCGCCGCTTCCTCGTAGTCGAAGGCGTCGCCGGCGGGAAGGATCGCCTCCAGCGGCTCGAATTCCTGCCGGACTTCCTCGACGAACGCTGCACGATCGAAGAGCGGGGACGCTCCCACGGCGAACCCGACGATCAGCACACTCACTACCCCGACGAGAACCCAACCGGCTACGCGCTTCATTCGTATCACCTCACCTGACAGGATAGCCAGCATTCTGCTTCTGTCCAACCAACTACGAGAGACTCAGGACCCCTTTCCTCTATTCGTCAACGAGCCGGAATCGCCCTTGCGTATTGCGATCGGTCCGATAGCATCAAGCGCGCGAGGCCGGGAGGACGGATTGAGCGAGACGAGGAGGCACGGGCCGATGGCGTGGAGACCGATCCTCGGGGCGGCGTTAGTCTTCCTCCTCGGGGCGATGAGCGTCGGTGCGACCGACGACGTACCGGTTTCCTACGCGCTCGACGAAGATCCCATCGCGATCCGGCTCGATCCGCCGCTTCCGGATCTCAGGTCGGACGGGTCCTCGACGTTCTACGTCTGGAGCCGGGACGGGACGATCGCGCTTGACGGTCCCCCGATCGACCGATCGGACGGCGCGGCGCGGCACCTCGTCTATCGAACTGCCGACGGACGAACCGCGACGGTCCGCATCTTCGGCGGCCCGCACGGGACGCTGCGGGTCGAGTTTTCCATCGAGCCGAAGGGCGAGTTCGAGAAGCTCGGGGTCTCGTTGTGGGTCGGGGAGACGGAGGGATTCTACGGGCTGATGGAGCGCGTCGTGCAGGGGAGTCAGGCGTTCTCTTGGGAACCGGGGACGACCGAAGGGCTCGACCTGCGCGGCCAGACCGTCGACCTGTACACCCTGCCGACCGTCTCGATCTACGCGCCGTTCTTCGTCTCGTCGAGCGGGTATGGTGTCTATGTCGAGGGAAACTGGCCGGGGACGTACCGGTTCGGGGTCGACGAGCGAGGGAACGTCCGCCCAACGGAGGTGACGATCGAGGTCGAGGGTCCGACGCTGTCGTTGCTTCTTCTTCCCGGCCCACAACCGGTTGACGTCATCGAGCGGTACGCGCGGATCACCGGCCTGAGCCTTCTCCCGCCGGAATTCATCCTCGGCCCCGGCCGATGGCGCGATGTCGTCTGGGATCTGCCGGCGTTCTACGACGGGACGACCTACGACGGGCCGTACAATTCGATGGTCGTCGAGGATGTGCTGATGATGGAGGGGCTCGGGATTCCGTGCCGTTGGTACGTGATCGATCGTCCGTGGGCGGCGGGGACGTTCGGTTACGGGGACATGGTGCCAGACGACGCGAGAGTCCCGAAGTTCGACGACATGGTCGCGTGGCTGAACGGGCGCGGCATCGCGTCGCTCCTTTGGCTCGGCCCGTGGGTGATGGACGGGCAGCGCGAGGCGGCCATCGAACGCGGGTACGACGTGCCGGTAGCTCTTCCCTACCTCCCGAACGCCGCCCTGATCGACTTCACGAACCCTGCCGCCAGAGCCTGGTGGGCGGCGGAGCTGACGCCGCTGTTCGAGACCGGGATCTCCGGATTCAAGCTCGATCGCGGTGAGGAGAAGCCGCCCGACGGGCAGCTGTTCCGCGGGGCGTACGACGATGGAACCGACTACCGCGAGGGGCACAACGCCTATCCGCTGTGGTTCGCCGAGGCGGCGTTGGATGCTGCGCGGGAGGCCGGCACCGAGGAATTCGTGTCGCTCTACCGCGCCGGCTGGCCGGGGATGTCGCAGGTCGCCGTCGCCTGGGGCGGGGACACCGACCCGTCGGCGTGGGGGCTGCGGTCGGCGATCATCGCGCTGCAACGAGCCGCCGTCCTCAACGTCCCGATCTGGGGCTCGGACACGGGCGGCTATAACGCCCGCGCGCCGAGGGAGGTCCTTGCTCGATGGCTCGCGTTCTCGGCGTTCTGTCCGATCATGGAGGTCGGGCCGACGGCGAACCTCGCGCCGTGGTCGTGGCTCCCCGACCACTCGGAAGACGGGCTGACGGAGGACGGCTACACGTTCGACACCGCCTATGACGTCGAACTCCTCGCGATCTGGGCGCTCTACGCTCGCATCCATACCGATCTGATCGGATACACGGCGGCGCTCTGCGAACGCGCCCACTTGAAGGGGACGCCGATCGTCCGCCCGATGGCCGTCGCGTACCCAGGACGGCCGGAGTACATCGACCTTTGGACCCAGTACCTCTACGGCCCGGACGTCCTCGTCCGGCCGGTGTGGGAACCGGGGATCGAATCGGTGGACGTGCATCTCCCGGAGGGCGCGTGGATCGATGCCTGGAACGGACGGACTTTCAGCGGCCCGACGGTCGTATCGGTCGACGTGCCGGTTCACGTGATTCCGATCTTCGTGCGGTCGGGAAGCTACGTTGAGCTTGGCGATCTCCCGGCGCGGTGGCGGAAGGCGGTCGCCGACGTCACCGAGCCGCCGAACCTCGAGGAGCTCGCCCAGACCGCCCGCTAGCCGTCCGGCTCCGATAGCAGCTTGCGGAAGTGGGTCTTCCTCTTGACCACGCGGTAGCCGAGCGCCTCGTGCGCAGCGGGGCTTAGCTCGTACCGCGGCGTGGTGTCGGAGGCCATCTCGATGCAGCCCTGCGAGCGAGCCCACGACTCCGCACGCTCGACCAGCGCTCGTCCGATTCCCTGCCGCCGTTGCTCGGGCTCGACGTACCAGCCCTCGAGGTAACCGACGCGATCGGTCGTGCATCCGAATGCGCTCGTTCGAATCGCGACCTCGATCATCCCGCACAGCCGGCCGTCGGGACGAGCCGCGACGAACACGGGCGTCTTGTCGAGCGTCGCGGTGATCGCCTTCGCTTCGGCATCCAGATTACTTGGGTCGTGATGCGGCCAGAGCCCGCGGCGTAAGCGGAGCCACTCGTCTCGGTCGGCCGCCTCGAGCGGCCGGATCGATGTGGTGGGTCCGTTGTCGTGACCCCGGTGAGCCTCCATCCACCGGGCGGCGAAGTCGACCAGAGATCGCTGCGGCAACAGGAGGGTCACTGCGTTCGCGACGCGCCCAGATCGGACCTGCCCGGTCTCCTGCGCGAACGCCGCGCCGATCCGGGGGAAGTCGGACGCGTCGACGTCGAGATCGAGGATATCGACCCAGCGGCGGACGCCGTCGATCCGAAGCGGCGCCCCGTTCGGACGCTCGCGTCTATCGGGGAGGTTCGCCCGGTACTCCGCCAAGTGGATGGACGTGTTGTTGGTGTGCCCGACGCCAAGAAGAAGGACCCACCCGTCCAAGTCGTAGATCCGGGCGAGCGGCGATCCCTCACCGAGACCGAAGTCGAGGACGTGGTTCGCGGTGATCCGCTCGGCCTGTGGCCCTCGAGCGGCGAACGAGGCGTGCGGGTGATCGCTGCGCAGTGTCCCGGGCTGCGTGCGGAACGTCTCCGAGATCGCGCCCATCCTCCGTGTCGGGGTGAAGTTCGGATCGAAGGCGGGCATCGTCGCGCGGATCGTCTCCTTCCAATCCTCGGGGACCGGTGGATGCTGCCAGTCCCTCGGATCGGTGTAGTCGCCGGACATCGCCGGCATGACCAGCGTGCCCCTTTCCCCGAGGACCTCTTCCAAGGCCACGATCACAGCGATCGGCCCGCCACAAACCCAGCCGAGCGAGCTGAGCGAGGCGTGGACGAGGAGGGTCATCCCCGGCTCGACGCCGAGGGTTCGCAGATCGGATGCGAGCGATACCGTCGTGATCGGCTCGGTCGATCGTTCGATCGCGTCGAGCTCAGTCATCGTCCGCGCTTTCCCTGGGGGTGGACGTTATCGGTCCGTACGACAGCCGCAAGCCGCGGATCAAATCCTGCGCCTCCTCGATGCGGTCCTCAGCGACCAGGATCCGGACTGGCTCAACCAGTGGGCGGACGGCGGAGAACGCCTCACCGTGCACGAAGTACAGGATGCCCTCGCTGTCAAGCAGCGACTTGATCAGCGCGATATCGGCCGGATTGGACGTTTCAATCAGCAGCTCGTACGTCATCTTCCCTCCCGTAAGGCGCCGCTACGCGGATCGGCTCCTCTTCCTGAGGATAAGCGATTGGAAGTGAAAGCGCGGGGCGTCGGAGTCAACCGGGACCCGATCGAACGAGACGACGGCGAAGCACCCATGGACCGCCGCGAGCAGCTGCTCGTCGGTGCGGAACGAGAAGAACCGCCTCGGCCGGTAGCTGTCCTCCTCCCAGACGCCCTCGCGATCGATCCCGCCGTAGACACCGAGGAAAAAGAGGCCGCCGCCCACCAGCACGCGCTCGATCTCTCGCAGTGCGACCGGGAGCTCGGCGTTCGGCACGTGCAGCAGGCTGTTGAGCGCGTAGACTGCGTCGAACGAACCCGCCGGGAACCGAAGATCGGTGGCGTCCATGACGTGCGCCTCCAATCCCTTCTGCTGGCAAAGGCGAACCATCTCCGGGGAGAGGTCGACGCAGACGACCTGCATCCCCTGGCGGCCGAAGAACACGCCGTCGTGCCCCGGCCCGGCACCGACTTCGAGGAGTTGTGTATGCCCCTCGGCGCGGAGCTGTCGGGCGAACGACGCTCGGACGCCCTGCTTCCATGCGGCCAGTTCTCGTCCATCGCGTGCTGCGGCCGCCGCATCGTAGGCGGCCCGCAGGCCGTCTCTCGGATGGTTGTCGTCCATGTCTAGACCATCGGGTCTTGATTCGCCCATCCACTATACAGCTCCGGCCTCCGATCGAGGAGGAAAAGACGCTTCGCGTGCGACCGATCGACCTCTCCCAGGTCGAGGTTGCAGATGAGGATCTCGTCCGCCCCCGTGCCGGCTCGTGCGATGACCTCACCGCCCGGATTGCAGACGAACGATCCACCGGCGAACGTCAGCTCTTCTTCCTCCCCGACGCGGTTGCAGAGTGCGGTGAAGAAGCCGTTGAGGAAACTCGCGACCCTCATCTCGGCCTCGAACAGTCCCTCGGGCCACTCGTCGATCGCGCCCGCCTGGGGAACGATGACGACCTCTGCGCCAGCCAGTGCCAGGGCGCGCATCACCTCCGGGTAGTGACGGTCGTAGCAGATGGCGATACCGATCGGGCCGAATCGCGTGTGGAAGACGGGTGCCTCGAGATCCCCTGGCGTGTAGTAGCCCTTCTCGTGGAAGCCGGGGTAGTCGGGGATGTGGAGCATTCTCATCTTGCCGAGGAGCGATCCGTCGGCGTCGATGACGGCCGTCGTGTCGTACGCCGCGCCGCCGTCCCGCTCGTACAGGTTCGGAAGCAGGACGGCGCCGAGCTGCGCGGCGAGCCGGCCACAGGCGCTCGTCGTGGGCCCCGGGATCGGTTCGGCGAGATCGATCGCGCTCGGGGGTGCAGGGTTCTGCGGATAGAACGGCTCGAACGCCAGTTCGGAGAATGCGATGACCTGGGCACCCTGCGCTGCCGCTGCCCGGGCCGCGGCGAGTCCGCGTGCGAGGTTCTCCCGCCGGTCCGCCGTGGCGTGCTGCTGGACGAGCCCGATCCTCATCTTCGTCTCCGTTTTCGTCACGACCCTCTCTTCTCCCAGTACCCGGACTCGGGCTCGTAGCAGGTTCCGTCGATTTCGTCGACCATCTCGAGCAGCCGGGCCTGGGCGTCAGCCACGGCCTGGTTGTAGATCGCCGGTCCGATCTCCTTCAGCACGAAGTCGAGCAGAAGCGATCCCTTGAGGTCTCCAATCGGTTGATCCACGATCTCTTCGAAGTATTGCTTGATCGAGGCGATCAGCCGGTCCCGCGTTTCCTTGGGGAGCTCGATCGCCATGGCGTCAATCGGATCGATCGAGGATCTCGATCAGGTGATAGCCGAACTGGGTCGCGATCGGGCCGTGGACCTCACCGACGGCCTCGTGGAACACCACCTCGTCGAACTCCGGTACCATCTGGCCCGGTTCGAATTCACCGAGATCGCCGCCCGACGATCCGGACGGGCAATCGGAGTGCTCGGCCGCCAATTCGGCGAAGTCTGCTCCGCCCTCGATTTGGCGCTTCAGGTCCTCGCACAGTTCCGCCGAGTCCACCAGGATGTGTCGTGCTGTCGCCTTCGCCATACTTCCTCCGTTCTGTCTTGGTTGCGCCGATGTGCCAACGCCCAGGCTACTCGCCGTCCATTGGCGTCTCTGTGGGATCGCTTGAGAGGCCCGCCAGTCCCTCGAGCCGGAACGAGCGATCCCACTCGACGGTGCGTCCATCCGCCCGGATCCGCAGGACATCGGGATTCGTCAGACGCTCGGCCGCTTCGCGTCCGTTCCGATCGTCAACGTGGTTCAGGTACAGGCCGATCACGTTTCCGTGGGCACAGACACAGATCGTGTGCCCTGCATGCTCGCACAGGATTTCGTCCATCGCATCGACGAACCGCTTCTGCGCGTCCCGCGAGGATTCTCCTTCGGGCCGCGCGTAGTCGAAGTCCTCCCAGGAACGCCGCCAGGCCGCCTGGAAGTCGTCGTCGAAGCCGATCGCCATGTACCGCTCGCGCAGGTCGTCGCGGAGGGCGACATCCAGTGCGGCTCGCTCGGCGAACGGGCCGACGGTCTGCACGCACCGTGCGAAGGGACTCGAGACCAGCCGCTGGATTCCCAGCGGGAGCAGCAGCCCGGCCAGCCGATCGGCCTGCCGTCTGCCGCGATCGCTGAGCGGCCAGTCGGAGTGGGGGATTCGTGCCGACGGATGGCTCTGCGCGTGGCGGATGAGATAGACGGTCGTGGTCGCCATGGTGCTTGAGGGTACCCAAGAACACGTCGCCTGTCTTGCGATGAGAGACGCGATCGGATCCGCTGGAGCCGGGCTGCCATCTGCGGGAAGGACGCCCGCAGGGTACACTCGATCTTCGCTTGCCCGGGATGGGCCTGCAAGGAGGTCGCTGTGGGGAATCGGGCGTGATGAGGGGCGTTCTTGTTTCGGTGGTTGCGGTTCTGCTTGGGAGCGTCGCGTGGCCCGGGTGGGCCGACGAGGACGGGTCCGACGGATCGCTTCCCGATCTGTCAGGACGGTGGGTCACGGTTCAGCGGCTCGTTGCGTTCGCCGACCTGCCGTTTCTCGGAGAGGTGTCGATCCTCACGACGGTTGGTTTGTTCTCCGAGGTATGCCAAGACGGTGCCGTGTTGACGCTGGTCGACGCGTACTGCTTCTCCGACGTCGAGGTGTCGACCGACCTGTTCGAGACGGATATTCCCGATGCGACGATGCGGTCGATCGAGCCGGAGCCGCGCACCGCCGGGCTGGGGGTCGAGGGCGCCGAGGTCCGGCTCGCGCAGGACTGGCACACGGAGGTTCGAGGGGCCGTGCTCGACGATCCGGTGAACGACGACCTCCCCAGCTACCGAAGCGACCCACGGGTCGTCGACATGGACGGCGACGGCCATGTCGGATTCACGATTCCCGCGGAGATCGTCGGTATGTTCGGCGGGGACACCTACGCCGTGCAGCGATTCCGCTATCGCCTCGCGGGGACGCTCGTCGATCCGAACACGCTCGTCGGACTCGTGGAGTGGACGACGGAGCAGATCGTCCTGTGGGCGACCGACGCGTTACTGCTGATGTCCTACACACAGTGGATCGATCCGGACCCGACGGTGCATCGGTTCGTCATGCGCCGCGTCGACGACACGTGGACGTGTGAGGGGATCCGCGAGCGGGTCGCGCCTCTGCTTGACCTCCTCGACGCGCTGGATCTGTCCGACTCGTCCTAGCGGCGATCCCGTGGATTCTTGCTTTCCTTCACTGTATCGAGGTAGGTTGGCCCGTACCGTTTACCGAATAGGAGGGAAGCGATGAGGATCGTGGCGGGACTCCTGGCGATCTTCGCCATCGGCGCGATGGGGTTTATGGGAAAGGTGGTCGACCGTCCGACGGTGGTCGAGTCCGTCGACGTGGATCGATACATGGGGCTATGGTATGCCGTAGCGAGCATCCCGACGACGTTCGAGCGGGCGTGCGCGCAGGGAACGACGGCCGAGTACCATCTGCTGGCGGACGGGCGAATCGAGGTTACGAACACATGCTACCGGCGGGACGGCTCGCCGTTTACCGCGACCGGACGTGCATGGGTTCCCGATCCGTCCGAGCCTGCCAAGTTGAAGGTATCCTTCGTTCGCTTCTCCAGTCGCTGGCTCTTCCCCGGCGACTACTGGATCCTCGAGCTTTCCCCGGACTACCGGTACGCTGTTGTCGGACACCCGCGGCGTCAGTACGGATGGATCCTCAGCCGCTCGCCGCAGCTGCCCGAGGAGACGCTGGAGGGAATCTACGAGCGCCTCGAGGCGCAGGGGTACGACCGGTCCGACTTCCTGACGATCGACCAGGCGATTCACGGCGCGGACTGACGATCCGGCTCCGTCTCGCGCTACAGTGCGATCACGAGGAGGAGCGTCCCGAAGACGAGGGACACGGCTCCGCCGATCAGCAACCCCGTCGCGACCGGCCGAATCACCGGGATCCGGGCTCCGACCTCGGCCTCGAACGAGATGCCGTCCGCGGCGTCCTCGTTCATGACGACGAACGAGACGTCTCCCGATTCGATTTCCCACTGAAGCGTCTGCTTTCCGGGTCCGTACGCCGAATCGATCCAAAACGGCTGCTCGCCCGGTGCTCCGGGCGCGTCGCCGGACGCGTCGATGCGGTACGTCAGCGAGAACTCCTCCGCGTCGAGATCCTCGACGATTGCGTGGGGGATTCCGCCCAGATAGGAGTCCAGGTTGTCGGTGTTGGCGACCCCGACGAAGACGCCGCGCTCCGGATCCTCGTGAACGGCGCGAATGCGAAACGTGGCGATCTCACCGAGATCGACCGGCATGTCGGGCGCCAGATGGATCTGCGCCGGTCCGGCAACCACCGCGTACCCGTCGACCTCTATGTCGAACGGGACGCTGTTGATGAAGCCGTCCTCGTCGGTCAGCGTCGCCTCGAGCAGCATCAGGCTGCCTCCTCCGAACAGGAGCGAAGTCGCAACGACCAGCCCGACGACCCCGAGCAACCCCATCAGGACTCTGAACATGTCTGCCTCCCTTCTCCGTTGCGGCCGACCTTGAGAGCATATCGTCTTGAGCTTGAATGAGCCATTTCTCGAGGATCCACTGTTTCGCGCATTTCTCCTGCGTTGCGGCCGCCCGCCGCCGGCGATACCGTACCGGTAGCGCGAAAACGTGCCGACAGAGGAGGTCGTGCCATGAGCTTGCTCGAAGGGAAGACAGGGCTGGTCTTCGGCGTCGCCAACGACAGGAGCATTGCTTGGCACATCGCAAGGAACGCCGTCGCACACGGTGCCGTGTGTGCGTTCTCGCATTTGCCGGGGGAGAAGATGGAGCAGCGCGTCCGCCGGACGTTGGAAGCGGGCGGCCTCGGGGACGCGTGGCTGAGTCCGTGCGACGTAGCGTCCGACGACGATCTCGACGCGCTGTTCGGGGCGCTGTCCAGCGACGTGGGCGCGATCGATTTCGTCATCCACTCGGTCGCCTACGCCGATCGCGACTACCTCAAGGCGGGCGTCTTCAGCGAGACGCCGCGCGATGTGTTCGCCCAAGCGCTCGACATCAGCGCGTACACGTTGATCGCAATTGCTCGCCGGGCTCGGAAGCTCATGCAGGGCGGCGGCTCGATCGTCGCCCTGTCCTACTACGGCGCGGAAAAGGCGACGCCGGGCTACAACGTGATGGGCGTGGCCAAGGCAGCACTCGAGTCGGCGGCTCGGTACCTCGCCGCCGAGCTCGGCGAAGATCGGATCCGTGTCAACTGCCTGTCGGCTGGTCCGTGCCGGACCCTGTCAGCGATGGCGGTGGGCGGGGTCGATCGGATGATGGAGAAGGTCGAGGTCTCGGCACCGCTGCGGCGGAACATCGAGACCGACGAGGTCGGCAAGGCGGCCGTCTACCTGCTGAGCGATCTGTCTTCCGCTGTCACCGGCGAGACGCATCACGTCGACGCCGGCTATCACGCCGTGGCGGCGTGATGCTCATACGGAAGGACCAGGACCGGCCGGCATCGCGGACGGAGCGGCGACTCGGCGCCTGTAGGGCGATGGCGGCCATCACGCAGTTGCGGTGTCATCGGACGTCATCAACAGAGAAGGACCAGGACCGACTGGCATCACGGAAAGAAAGCGATCCGGTGCCCGCAGGGCGCCGTCGTCGTCTTTGCCTCTGGCTCCGAAGGAGACGTCGCGTCGGTCGGAGGCTGACACGTGAGTGCAGGGACTGCGTCTCTTCGCTAGAGGGAATGTGCAGGGAGTTGACTTGATCCATGACGGAGTCGAGCTTCCCAAGCTGTTGACGGTGGCGCGGGCGGCCGAAGTGCTCGGCGTCGACGCCGCGACCGTCCGCCGATGGATGGACGATCGATCCGTCTCCACGATGCACGTGAATGGCGTTGCCCACGTTCTCACCGAATCGATCGCCGACCGCCTTGGCGAAGAGACGACCTCCCGTCCGAATCAGGATGGCCTGTAGGGGGCTCGGGAAGGGCGATCCGTTGATCGGGATTCGGCGTATGGGGATCGAGGAGGCGGCCGAGCTTCACGACATCGATCGGACCGAGACGATCCACATCGGATACCGACAGGTTGGAAACGGACTCATCCGGATGGACGTGCACTGGGATGATAGCGGGTGGATCGAGGGCGCCCGCGAGCACAGGTGCGGGCAGATGATTCAGGCGTCCGTGGAGCTTCTGGATCTCGGTGGCACAGCGTTCGGTGCTTTCGACGGAGGCCGGCTCGTCGGGATCGCGATCTACCGACCGCGGCTGGCCGGCGCTGTGGGCCAACCCGGGCTGCTACACGTTAGCGCCGGGTATCGGCGCCGTGGGATCGCCTCGCGGTTGTTCCGGGAGGTTCTCGTCCTCGCCCATGCCGACGAAGCGACGTGCCTGTGCGTCTCGGCTACGCCGTCCGGCCCGCCGTCGGCTTCTACCTCGACAAGGGCTTCGCCCCCGCTGCCACACCGCATCCGGAGCTCCTCGCCGAAGAACCTGACGACGTACACATGGTGCTACGGATCTAGCTCATTGCCCGGAGAGAAGCGCCGATTCACCCGGCTCCTGCGCAGGCGAAGAGGCCGCAGCCTCTTCGCCTGCCTGCAAGTTACTCCCGGGAGGGAGGTGACCCGGCGCGAAGGAGGAGCAGCCTGTCGAGCCGGAACAGCAGCTCCTCGAGTCGGTCGACCAAGCGGGCGAGCACCGGGCGTGCACGATCGGGTTCCTGAGCCCGGCGGGCCATGTCGGCGAGCCGGTGGGACAGCGAACGGATCATGTCTCGTGCCGCACGCTCGAATCGAGCAGTTTCGCGAGCCGGCATCCCGGCCGTCGCCCCGCCGACGTAGCCGTCAATCCAGTGACGCAGGTCGTCGAGCGCCGCCCTTGCGCCCGGCCGTGCGGGCGCTTCCTGTGCGTTCTCAACGATCTCATCCAGGACGTGAAGCAGCCGATGGAGCATCAAGTCGAGCTTGACGATTCGCGCCCGGACGTCGATTCCATCGGCTTCGTCCTGCGACGTGTCCAGCTCGACGAGCAGATCCTCGATCAGCTCGATGATCCTTTCCAGGTCCTCTTCGAAACGTTCGGCCGCCGGCGCTTCGAGCGCGAGAAGCGCCGCTTCGAGCCGTCCGAGAACGTCGGCCAGCTGCTCGAGGGCACCTTGGACCGGCCTCGGCTGCTCCGGCGCGGCGAAGACGGTCCCCGCGGGAGCCGCGGCGACGATCGTCAGCATCGCGAGGACGAGCCCTCCCGAAATCCGGGCCCGCCGCCTCGGTGTAGGGGTACTCATGGTTGCTCCTTTCGGTGCCGCGTGAAGCGACACCCGGCGCCGTGGGATCTAGGGATCGGCGGCCGTGGTATCGACCGTAGAGGCGCGCGGATCTCAGTGGAACCGACGATCGGTCAACGGGCGGTCAATCGGCATTGACCCTCTTGTGCAGGCCGACGCACGCACCTACCCTTGTGGCCGTGGCGATCACGAGTCGATTCGACGCAAGGCATAGGCTCGCCGCGGCCGCGGTGACCGTCGTACTCGTCACCGCGTTGGCGTCCATCCTGGCCGTTCGCTGCTACCACGCTCTCCTGGAGGAGACGTTTCGCGTGCGGAGCGCCGCGTATGTCCAGATGTTCGCTGCGTCGGCGGGCGCCTGGATCGAGCCGCTTGACGTCGAAATGCTCCAGGCGGCGGCGCGCTTTCTGCTTGTCGGAAGCACATCGTACGTTCGGATCGAGCGGAGCGGCGAGTTGATCGTCGACGAGCGTGGCGAGGAAGCGGCGTCGCTCGAGCTGCGCCCCTCGTCTTCGTCGCCGGACGGTGCGCAGGAGATACGGCTCTCGAGTGGGACCTCGGTGCTCGATGTCGTCGTGCCGCTGGTCGTCGCGGGGGAGGCGGTGGGCTCCGTCCGTATCGGCATTGAGACGACCTCCGTCGCCGCTCGTGGTCGTGGAATGGCGATGGCCGCGGGCGGGATCGCTGCCGGCGTCGACGCGCTCATCCTCGGGTTGTTCCTCTGGAGCCATTGGGGGAGGAGCCGCCGTAAGGACGATACACAGCTTGCCTTACGGCGCGCACCGATTGCGGAGCCGCTCGTTGCCGGGGAACTGCGGATCGACGGAGCCACGAAGACGGTGACGTTGAAAGGGCAGTCGGTCGCGCTGACCCCGAAGCAGTACGCCCTCCTCGAGCTCCTCGCTCGGCACTCGGGCCGTGTCGTCCCGGAGGAGGAGATCCTCGACGATGTCTGGGCCGAGTCGCCCTACGCCGATTCGAAGGACGTGAAGCAGTATGTGTACCTGCTGCGGAAGCGACTGGCGAAGGCGGATCCCGGCGGACGGGATCTCATCGTCACCGTTCCGGGATTCGGATACAGGATTGCCCCGGTACCCGTTGATGAGAGATTGACCGAGCGATGATGGGATTCGGGACCGTCTCGGAGAAACTGGGTCCCGTGCGGGAAGGGAGTCCGATATGAAAGGAGCGAACCGAGCGGTGACGGCCTGCCTCCTCGTTGTCGCGATCGTCTCGAGCGGAGCGATCGGGCGGGCGCAGGAGAGAACGATCGAGGATCGCCTGATCGTCTTCGCTCAGCAGCTTCGAATGGGTCTGACCCTGGCGGCCGTGGCCGCGTATTCGCCGACACGGGACGATCTCCGCCTTCACGCGCAACAGCTCGTCAATCTGCTTGAGGGGGCGCAGGGGAAACACTTCGTTCGCCCGGTGCAGTCCGCGGAAGAGGTTCCCGGACTGCTCGTCGAGCTGACCGCGCTTGGGGGCCGGTTCGAGGTGGCGTCGCTCGATATGGGCGCGCGGGATCGGATCGTCGATGCGGCGGGGAATCTGCGGATCTTCCTGACCTCCGCGTTGGAGGCGGCGCTGTCGGCGCTGGATGAGCGGCGAATTGACAGGGCGTCGACGGAGATGCTCCGCGCCTACGCGCTTCTCCTGGCAGCGTACGAAGGGCCGCGCGATGTCCCGTACGTGCCGGCGCTGTGGACGATCCTGCGCGTGTTTGATCTGACCGTACGTGTCGACGGCGGGGACCATCGGGAGTAGGGGAGCGGAAGTCGCCGATCCAGCGAGGAGTCCGAGTTCGACTGCGTCAGCCGGATCGCTCCCGTCCCTCGGTGGTATCGCCCTCGGGAGTCCGAGATACTCGCGTGAGACCTAGCGAGACTGGGGGAGGAGCGATGCTGGAAGTCAACGAGTACTTCGGCGGCAAGGTGAAATCGATCGGCTTCGAAGACGGGCGGGGTGCTGTCACGGTCGGTGTCATGGAAGCGGGAGAGTACACCTTTGCAACCAAATCGAAGGAAGCGATGCTCGTCGTCAGCGGGGCGCTGACCGTCCGCCTGCCGGGCGGCGAGGGGTGGTCGACGTTCGAGTCCGGCGGTTCGTTCGATGTGCCGGCAAACGCGGCGTTCGATCTGCGTGTCGGCGGACCGACCGCGTACCTCTGTCGATACGGCTAGACCGCGGGCTCGTTCGAAGCCGGTGCGACGAGGCGTGAGCCCCGCCGCACGGACCTCGCTCGATCTGCCGCGTCGGGTTCCTACTCGTAGCGGAGCGCGTCGACCACCGGGAGTTTCGATGCCCGCCAAGCGGGCCATAGCCCGGCGAACGCGCCGAGGGCGAACGATCCGAGTAAGGTAACGATGATCAGGGTCGGGCTCGCCACTACGATCAGGTCGATGCCGAAGAAGCGCCCGATAAATGCCGATGCGAGGGCGCTCAGTCCGAGTCCGAGGACCGTCCCAACGATTCCGCCGACGAGTCCCATCATGCCGGACTCGATGAGGAAGATCGTCCACACGTGGCCGTTCTTCGCGCCGACCGCCTTCATTACGCCGATCTCCTTCGTTCGCTCGAGGACCGAGGTGAACATCGTGTTCATGACTCCGACGCCACCGACCAGGAGAGAGATCCCGGCGATTCCGGCGAGGAACGCGCTGATCGTCGACGTCATCGTCCCGATCGCTTCGCTGATGTCGTTGTAGGTTACTGCGGTGATGTCGGAGCCTCTCTCCTTGAGGGCCTCTTCGGCACGATCGGCGACTTCGTCGACGTTGTAGCCGGGCTCGGTTCGCACGAGGGTAAGCAGGACGTCGTCGGCCGGTCCCCACAACAGGTCCATCGTCTCGTACGGGACGCTGATTGTGTCTCCCCCAGATCCCGCGCTGAATCGCATTCCGAACCCACCGCTCCTTTGCTCGTCCTCTTCCTCTTCGGGTGGGGCCATGATCCCGATGATCACCAGGTTCAGCTCGGCGTCCCCATCTCCGGCGACGAGGATCGTATCGCCGACGTCGACGCCGAGACGCTGGGAGATCTCGTAGTCGAGCACAGCCGCCTCGACGTCGCCCGGCTCGAACAGCCGGCCTCCCGGCATCGGCTCGAGTTCCCCGGTGAACGACTGGAACTCGGTCATCAGCTCCGGCGACAGTCCCATCACGGGCAGGAACCCTTGAAGCGTGTTCCCGTTCGCGTCGGGCCGGCCTTGGACGAACCCGGTCCGCTCGCGCAGCGCCGCTGCGACTCTGACGCCTTCGACCGACCTGAGGAGATCGAGGTCGAGCGCATACTCGTCGGCGCCTCCGCCGCTGTGCGCTCCTGGACCGAACGTGCCCTCGTTCAGAATGATGAAGTTGTCGACCCCGAAGACGCCGGAGACTTGCTCCTTGATCGTCCGGTCAAGGCCGAGGCCGATCGAGATCAAGGCGACGACGGCGGTGATCCCGATGAACACGCCGATGACCGTGAGCCAGCTGCGCATCTTCCGGTGGATGATGCTCCGTCCTGCGAGCTGGACGAAGTCGAGAAGCTTACGCATTCTCGTCACCTCCTTCTCCTGCGGCTCTGCCTTGGGGATTGATCCCAGGAGAAGGATCTCGTGCTCCTTCTTCTGCGGCTCTGGCTTGGGGATTGGGTCCAGGAGAAGGATCTCGTG